>Ga0209135_1000880_pt1 | contig 10831 bp, 10 predicted proteins | sample LauGreSBDMM110SD_4_FD_187570 | JGI IMG/M metagenome (GOLD analysis project Ga0209135, IMG submission 187570) | Freshwater lake microbial communities from Lake Michigan, USA - Su13.BD.MM110.SD (SPAdes) (version 3) | ecosystem: Environmental > Aquatic > Freshwater > Lake | place: Lake Michigan... | reverse complement strand
GTTCATCGTGCAGGCTGGTAGAGGTGATGGCTTTGAATATACAGCGCAACGGTCGGTGGGACCAGAGCGTCAATGGCTTGCCCTTGGGCCACCCGTGCTCGAACTTGCGTTGCACTGTGTGGCAAATTGGGCAATTTCAGGGCCTGAGTGGGGATGTCATGGCTGGGAGCGTCGGAGTCTGAGAATTCGGACATCTCGCGTTCAGCGACGCAAATTATAGCTCGCTGGGCAATTTCTCCAATTTCATGCCATGTTGCCAAGGCTTTGCCCTGATCTTCCCCGATCAATAAAAAGAACTGGGCATCTGGATACTGATCAGAAAGACTTCGCAAGGTGTCGATGGTGTAACTAGGGCCCCCTCGATTCAACTCAATCTCATCCACCCGGGCCTTGCTTAAGTGACTGAAAGCCAGCCTGGCCATTGCAGCCCTGTGCTCCCCATTGCTTAAATCTCTAGGTTTGTGCCAAGCTTTCCCAGTAGGCACCACAATCAACTCGTCCAAATGAAATTGAACGATGGCAGCTTCGGCCATGGCCACATGGGCAATGTGCGGCGGATCAAATGCGCCGCCCAAAATGCCAATGCGTTGTGATGTCAAACCCAATCCCTTGGTTTTAAAAATTGACTGGCCAATTGAGCCTCTGCTGAATCGGGCGCATCGACTCTGTTGTAGGACCATGTCACCAGCGAAGGCATGGACAACAAAATCGACTCAGTGCGGCCGCCTGATTGCAAACCGAAATGAGTACCCCGGTCCCAGACCAAATTGAATTCGACGTACCGACCACGGCGATAAAGTTGGAAATCTCTTTCGCGCTCGCCGTAAGGCGTGCCTTTTCTGCGCATCACGAGAGGCATGTAGGCTTTCAAAAGTCCGTTGCCCACGTCTTGCATCATGGCGAATCCTTTTTCAAAACCAAGTTCTGCAAAGTCATCGTAAAAAATGCCGCCAACGCCGCGTGCTTCGTTGCGGTGCTTTAAAAAGAAATACTCATCACACCATTTTTTAAACCGTGGGTGTAGTTCTGCGCCATAAGGCTGAACAGCCTCTTTGCAGGTTTGATGAAAGTGCACCGCATCTTCTTCAAAACCGTAGTAAGGGGTAAGGTCCATGCCACCACCAAACCACGCCACAGGCGCTTTACCCTCGGGCTTGGCCACAATCATTCGAACATTCATGTGAACGGTGGGCACATAGGGGTTGCGTGGATGAAAGACCAAAGACAAGCCCATGGCTTCAAATGGCGCGCCCGCCAACTCGGGTCGATGCTGCGTGGCCGAAGGCGGCAGCTTTGGGCCGGTCACATGTGAGAAGCCGCAGCCAGCCCTTTCAAACACAGGCCCACCTTCCAGAATTTGGGTAATGCCGTCGCCTTGCAACATCTCGCCTTCTGGCTTTTTCCAAGCATCGACCACAAAAGGCGTGCCATCCAAGTCATGCAAAGACTTGGTAATTCCTGCTTGAAGCTGAATGAGGTATTGCCGAACGCTATGGGCTTGGCTAACTTGCATGCTGTGTCTTTCTAAATTCTCTGTTTGTAGTCTATTGGCTGTTTTCTCTAGCGGGCAATGGCCGAATGGGGGCGACTTTGTCTTTGTGAAAACCTTCAACACCTTCGTACATTTTTCGGATGCGAGCGTAATCAAGTTCGACATCGCCAGAAAGTTTCAAGAAGCCTTCAAACTTCATCTGCTTTTTGGCGTAATCAAGATGCACCACAGCCAAGGGTAAATTGGCGCCCATGGCCAATTGATAAAAGCCACTGCGCCATCCATCTGTGCGCCTTCGAGTGCCTTCGGGCGACAAACCAATCCACAAGAATTTATCTGCGCGCTGGTGTTCTGCAAAAACCTCGACCATGGCACCCACGACACCGCGCGATGAAGACCGATCAATGGGCACGCCACCAATCCAGCGAAGCCAAGGACCAAACACAGGAATTTTCAACAAGGAATCTTTGCACCAAAAAAACAAGGGCAAGCCCATGGTCCATTTGCACAACATGGCTGTGCAGAAATCCCAATTGCTGGTGTGCGGATACACAATGGCCACACCTTGCAGCGTGGGTAAACCATGGAAATCAACTCGCCAACCAATCAGCTTGAGTAGCCAAGCGGCCCAAACATGGCCCTTCATTTGATGCGCATAGGGCCCGGGAATTAACGCCGATGCGGGTACTGATTGTTCTTCGAGCGTGTTCACGATTTGATGGCCCTAAACCCAATATCTTTTCGATATTGTTGTCCGTCAAAGTGAATGCCTTTGGCCACTTCATAGGCTTTGTGTTGTGCTTGCTTCACCGAATCGGCCAGCACAGTGACGCACAGGACGCGCCCCCCTGAACTGAGCGTTTGGCCCTCCTTCGCGTTTGTTCCAGCATGGAACACCATGGCATCCATCTCGTCTTTAGGCAATCCCGTAATGACATCACCCTTGCGTGGGTTCATGGGGTAACCAGCGGCTACCATCACGACCCCCAAAGCGACTCGCCTGTCCCACTCCAACTCAACCGTGTCCAATTTTTCGCTGGTGGCAGCCAACATAACTTCCACCAAATCGCTCTTCAAGCGCATCATGATCGGCTGGGTTTCCGGGTCACCCATGCGGCAATTGAACTCCAATGTTTTGGGCTGACCTTGTTCATCAATCATGAGGCCGGCATACAAAAAGCCGGTGTAGGGAATGCCATCTTTTTCCATGCCCTTGATGGTCGGCATGATGACTTCACGCATGGCGCGCGCGTGCACTTGGGCCGTGACCACGGGCGCCGGAGAGTAAGCACCCATGCCTCCTGTGTTGGGGCCTTCATCGTGGTCTAGCAAGCGCTTGTGATCCTGGCTGGTAGCCAAGGCCACCACATTCTTGCCATCACACAACACAATGAAGCTGGCCTCTTCGCCTTGCAAAAATTCTTCGATGACAACGCGGGGTACGGCTGTTCCATCTGCGCCTGCGTTGTGTACAACACCCAGCTGGTTGCTCTGCAACATGAAGTCAATGGCTTCGTGCGCTTCTATGGCTGTCATGGCCACTACCACGCCCTTGCCTGCCGCTAAGCCATCGGCTTTCACCACAATAGGTGCACCCATTTTGTCGATGTAAGCATGCGCAAGTGCTGCATCCGTGAAGGTTTCATAAAGTGCAGTTGGAATGCCGTGTCGATGCATGAACGCTTTAGAAAAAGCTTTCGAGCTTTCCAATTGCGCAGCTGCTTTCGTGGGCCCAAAAATTTTCATGGCATGCGCACGAAACTCATCCACAATGCCTGCGGCCAATGGGGCCTCAGGCCCCACCACCGTGAGATCGATTTTTTCTTGTTGCGCCCATTCGCGCAGTGCCTTTACACCGGAGATAGGCACATCGACCAAATTGGGGTCGCGCGCTGTGCCGCCATTGCCTGGCGCTACAAACACTTTTTGAATGCGTTGTGATTGCGACAACTTCCACGCTAAAGCATGCTCGCGTCCGCCACCACCTACTACCAATACTTTCATTGATCAAGCCTTATTCAGAAATGGTTGCGTTGTGGAAAACGTTTTGCACATCGTCTAAATCTTCCAAGATATCCAAGAGTTTTTGCATTTTGGCAGCATCATCGCCTGAAAGATCGATGCTGTTCTCTGCGCGCATGGTGACTTCCGCCATGTCTGCCATCAAACCAGCGGCTTCAAGGGCATTTTTAACTGTTTCAAAATCTGTCGTCGACGTCAGTACTTCGATGGCGCCTTCATCGTCGGCAATGACATCTTCAGCGCCGGCTTCTAGTGCCACTTCCATCACTTTGTCTTCTGAGGTGCCCGGTGCAAAAATCAATTGGCCGCAGTGCTTGAACTGAAAAGCCACCGAACCTTCGGTGCCCATGTTGCCGCCATGTTTACTGAAGGCGTGTCGAACTTCTGCCACGGTGCGCACGCGGTTGTCGGTCATGGTGTCAACAATGATGGCCGCACCGCCAATGCCGTAGCCTTCGTAGCGAATTTCTTCGTAGGTCACACCTTCCAAACTGCCTGTGGCCTTGTCAATGTTGCGTTTGACCGTATCGGCCGGCATGTTGGCCGCCTTGGCCTTCTCAATGGCCAGGCGCAAACGGGGGTTGGCAGTAGGATCACCGCCGCCGGTTCTGGCAGCCACCATGATCTCTCGGACGACACGGGTCCATATGCGCTGGCGTTTTTCGTCCTGCCTGCCCTTGCGGTGTTGAATATTTGCCCATTTACTGTGGCCAGCCATTTCAAATTCCTTGTTGTTCTTTAAATCGTCCAAGTAAGATTTTACTTTTCATCTGGGGACGGATTTGAATCACATACCCTGCCTTCAGCTTGATCAACAAAAAAGCCGGACGAATCCGGCTTTTTTCAGTTGGCAGTTGCCTCTTCAGGCTCATGGGGTTCAGATTTTGAATTCCGCCCCTCTTTCTTGGGCAGAGGCTGGATGTCTAACAAAACCTCATCCTTTTCGTCCAAGTCGACGCTCAAACGACCCCCATCAATAAGGCGACCAAACAACAATTCGTCGGCCAAGGCCTTGCGAATGGTGTCTTGAATCAAGCGCTGCATGGGTCTTGCACCCATGAGTGGGTCGAAACCTTTTTTGGCCAAAAACTTGCGCAAATTGTCGCTGAATGTGACGTCGACTTTCTTTTCAGTCAACTGGGTTTCTAGTTGCAACAAGAACTTGTCAACCACGCGCATGATGATTTGCTCGTCCAAGGCCTTGAAGCTGACCATGGCGTCCAAACGATTGCGGAACTCTGGCGTGAACAAGCGCTTGATATCGCCCATTTCGTCGCCCGCCTGACGCGGATTGGTAAAGCCAATGGTGGCCTTGTTCATGGTCTCTGCGCCGGCATTGGTGGTCATGATGATGATCACATTGCGGAAGTCGGCTTTGCGGCCGTTGTTATCCGTCAAGGTGCCATGGTCCATGACCTGCAGCAACACATTGAAAATGTCGGGGTGCGCTTTTTCAATTTCGTCGAGCAACAAAACGCAATGCGGTTTCTTGGTCACGGCTTCGGTGAGCAAGCCACCTTGGTCAAAGCCCACATAGCCTGGAGGCGCACCAATTAAGCGGCTAACAGCATGACGCTCCATGTACTCTGACATGTCAAAGCGAATGAGGTCGATGCCCATGATGTAGGCCAACTGCTTGGCCGCTTCTGTTTTACCCACACCGGTGGGGCCACTGAACAAGAATGAACCAATGGGCTTGTCTGTTTTACCCAAGCCAGAGCGCGCCATTTTGACAGCGGACGCCAAAACTTCAATGGCCTTGTCTTGCCCAAACACCACACTCTTCAAATCCCGCTCAATGGTTTGCAATTTGCTGCGATCGTCGTTGGACACATTGGCTGGCGGAATGCGTGCAATCTTGGCCACGATGTCTTCAACCTCGGCCTTGCCGATGGTTTTCTTGCGCTTGGAAGGTGGCAAGATGCGCTGGGCTGCGCCGGCTTCGTCAATCACGTCAATGGCCTTGTCGGGCAAATGACGATCGTTGATGAATTTGGCAGACAACTCAGCAGCGGCCTGCAAGGCGGCATTGGCATACTTCACGCTGTGGTGTTCTTCAAAGCGAGACTTCAAGCCCTTCAAAATGTCGACTGTTTCTGCCACAGTAGGCTCGACCACGTCGACCTTTTGGAAGCGACGTGACAGGGCCGCATCTTTTTCAAAGATGCCGCGGTATTCGGTGAAGGTGGTGGCACCAATGCACTTTAGCTGGCCGCTAGACAGCGCAGGCTTGAGCAAATTGGAAGCATCCAATGTACCCCCCGATGCCGCACCGGCGCCGATGAGCGTGTGAATTTCGTCGATGAACAAGACCGCGTGCGGCCTGTCTTTCAAGGCCTTCAAAACACCCTTCAGGCGCTGCTCAAAATCACCTCGGTACTTGGTGCCTGCAAGCAAAGCACCCATGTCCAGTGAATAGACCACAGCCTCTGCCAAAATTTCTGGCACGCTAGATTGCGTGATGCGCCAAGCCAAGCCTTCTGCAATGGCCGTTTTACCGACACCGGCCTCGCCCACCAACAGAGGATTGTTTTTACGCCGACGGCACAAAATTTGGATGGTGCGCTCGACCTCATATTCGCGGCCAATGAGCGGGTCGATCTTGCCCTCTTTGGCCAGCTGGTTCAAGTTCTGAGTGAACTGCTCTAAAGGCGATGCCTTCTCGTTTCGTTCAGAGTTGCCGCTGCCCTCTTCACTTTCAGGCGCAGGTGCAGAATCACTGCCCTTGGTGGCTTCGGGTGGATCGCTTTTTCGAATACCGTGGGCGATGAAATTAACAACGTCCAAACGTGTAATGCCTTGTTGGTGCAAGTAGTACACAGCGTGCGAATCTTTTTCACCGAAAATCGCAACCAGCACATTAGCACCGGTGACTTCTTTTTTGCCACTGCCGGTCGATTGAACGTGCATGATGGCGCGCTGAATCACACGCTGAAAACCCAATGTGGGTTGCGTGTCGACTTCTTCGGTACCCGCCACTTGAGGCGTGTTGTCTTTGATGAAGGTGGCCAGCGATTGACGCAAATCGTCGACTTGCGCCGAACACGCGCGCAACACTTCTGCTGCGCTGGGGTTGTCTAGCAATGCCAACAGCAAATGCTCTACGGTAATGAACTCGTGTCGCTGCTGACGCGCCTCAACAAAGGCCATGTGCAAACTGACTTCCAATTCTTGGGCAATCATGTGATTTCCTTCAATGCATTGCGGAGGTTAAAAATATTAGGTTGGGTAGATTTGTTAGATTGCAACTGCTTTATGCCACATTCTTGCCGACTTTTTGTGCGATTCATGCCACAGGCTCGCTCACACACTGAAGTGGGTGTCCGGCCTGATTGGCTGCATCAAGCACTTGATCGACCTTTGTAGCGGCCACATCACGAGAGAAAACCCCACAAATGCCCTTGCCGTCCAAGTGAATTTTCAACATGATTTGCGTTGCAGCTTCTCGGTCTTTGTTAAAAAACTCTTGAAGCACCAAAACAACAAACTCCATGGGGGTGTAGTCGTCATTCAGCATGACAACTTGGTACATCTGAGGCGGTCCAACTTTGGCAGGTCGTCTTTCTAAAACCACAGAATCACTATTTCCGGGGGTACTAGCAGGATCCCCAACCGATCCGGGCGGGTTTGGTGAATTTGGTTTTTTAGGTTTCTCTGTTGCCATGATTTCATTCTATAGAGACTCAGCGGGGTTCTGAGCCGACCCCTTAAAAAGTCCTTATGTCGCAATGCAGCAATTTTGCATCAGTCGGGTAAACCTTGAATTGACAACGTCAAAAACAGTGCTTTAAATGTGTTCTATAAATCTAACGGATGGAGACATGCATGCTCAACGGAACAGTGAAGTGGTTCAATGACGCCAAGGGATTTGGATTTATTCAGCCCGATGGTGGCGGCCCAGACGCTTTTGCGCACTTTTCTGCCATCACCATGGAAGGCTTTAAAAGCCTTAAAGAGGGTGCTAGGGTTAGCTTTGACTTGACCGATGGCCCCAAGGGTCCTATGGCCATTAACATTCAGTCTGAGCAAGGTGCTGCGGCGCAGGAAGCCAAACCCGAGGCGTCTTGAGGTGTCTTGAGGTGTGATAACTCGCCAAGAAAAAAGCTCTTAAGAATTTGTTCTTAAGAGCTTTTGTCAAACATCAATGGTCGGCGTGGCGGGATTCGAACTCGCGACCCCTTGCACCCCATGCAAGTGCGCTACCAGGCTGCGCTACACGCCGACAAGCTTTAAATTATAGCCCGAGAATGCCGTCAATTTGAGAGCAAGTCTCTGATATCCATCAATTCACGGCGCAGGGTTGGCAGGCTGCTTGAGGCTTGCAGTTGTGTTGCCCTTTGAGCGCTTTCCATGGCCATCACAGAGGGTTGCTCACCCTCTGAGAAAGCGGCCATGTCTTCGTCGAATTCTTCCATGATTTCATCGTCCGCAGTGCTCAATTCAAGGGCATCTTTTTTCAAGCCTTTTTGAGATTGAGCCAGTTCTTGCATTTTGTTGCGAGCGCCACTGATGGTGAAGCCTTGCTCATAAAGCAAATCGCGGATACGGCGAATCATGAGCACTTCGTGGTGCTGGTAATAACGGCGATTGCCGCGGCGCTTGACCGGACGAAGTTGGGTAAATTCCTGCTCCCAATAGCGCAGCACGTGCGGCTTGACACCGCAAAGCTCGCCCACCTCACCAATGGTGAAGTAGCGCTTGGCTGGTATAGACGGGAGGGAGTTCTCCATTGAAATCACTAACTTGCTAAGGGGAATGCAAGCTTACTCTAAGCATGGGGGCCGAGTAAAGGGGCTATTGATTAAATTTTTGAAGGATTCCAGAAAATATTTTGAAGAGACTGGAAGTCAGCAAGATTCAGTGAACGTCAGTCTCACAATTTTTCATCGCCTTGAATGACCGCTTTCAGCTTGTGGCTTGCATGAAAGGTGGACACACGCCTGGCTTCAATGGGGATCAGTTCACCGGTGCGCGGGTTGCGACCTGGCCGCGGCGCTTTCTCACGAATTTGAAAATTGCCAAAGCCGGAGATTTTGACATCTGCTCCTTGTACCAGTTGCATCGCAATCAAGTCAAAGAAAGAATCAACCATGTCCTTAGATTCGCGCTTGTTCAGACCAATTTGTTCGAACAACAAATCAGCCAAGTGCGCCTTGGTAAGGGCTGGTGTTTCGAGGCTTTCAACAGAAAAATTCATAGTCACTTTCAAGCAGGCATCAGGTGCGCAAACGGGCAGCTATCTTCAATGCCAAATGATCTAGCACAGACTTGACTGTGGATTCAATTTGCACATCTGTCAATGAGGCTTCGTCGCTGTTCAAAACAAGTCGCACAGCCAAACTTTTTTCAACACCAAGCGAGGCCTGTGGACGGAACACATCAAACAGAACAGCACTTCGAAGCAGGCCAGCTGTAGGGGCTTCATGAACTGCTGCCATCAATTCAGCGTGTGTTACTTTTTCGGCCACCACGACTGCAATGTCTCGCTCTACGGCTTGGAATTTTTCGACGCCTTGCGCCACTGGCACGTCTCGCTGAAGGACGGCCTCCAAATCGAGTTCAAACAAAATAGGCGCCTGCTGGAGGTCCCATGACTGACGCCAACGAGGATGCAACTCCCCCACATGGCCAAGCACATTGCCATACAAAGAAACCTGAGCACAACGTCCAGGGTGCATGGCAGGATGTTCAGCCGACGCAAACACCGGCTTGGCGGGTGCCAACAAAGCCTCTATTTCACCTTTGACGTCAAAGAAATCGACGTTTCGAACCTTACCGCTCCAGGAAGTAGAAGACACCGGCCCATAAGCGACGCCCGACACACGCATGGGCTGACTCAAACCTTCAACGGTGGTGTCTGAATCCTTCACCGAGGCATCGCGCAAAAACACCCGCCCCAATTCAAAGACACGCACGCGATCGGCTTTGCGATCTAGGTTGAACTTCACCACTTGCAACAAGGATCCCAGCAGGCTGGTGCGCATCACACTCATTTGGCTGGCAATGGGGTTGAGCAATTTGAGCGGGTTGGGGTTGCCCGCCAGTTCATGCTCCCAGCGTTCTTCCACAAAACTGAAGTTGATGGTCTCTTGGTAACCAAGCGCTGCCAAACTGCGACGCACTGCAAACGGGCCGCGCACACTTTCTTTGCGAATTTTGGCCGTGATGGGGGCCAAGGGTGGCGTGGTGGGAAGCTGGGTGTAGCCCACCATGCGTGCAACCTCTTCAATGAGGTCTTCTTCAATTTCCAAATCGAAGCGCCAGCTGGGAGGGTTGACCGTGATCAAGCCTTCTGTTTCTGAAACTTCAAAACTCAAGCCACGCAGTGCATCGGCACATTGCTTCTGGCTCAAGGTCATGCCGATGACTTTGTTGGCACGCGCCACGCGCAATGTGACGGGCTTGCGAACTGGCATGTTCAACTTTTGATCATCGACAGGGCCAATTTGCGTTGAAGGTGTACCGCAAATATCAATCACCAATTGGGTAATGCGCTCAATGTGTTCAACCGTGCTTTCAGGGTCGACACCGCGCTCAAAGCGATGGCCCGCGTCGGTTGAAAAGTTGTAACGGCGTGACCGGCCGGCAATGGCTTTGGGCCACCAGTAGGCGGCTTCGATGTAAATGTTTTGCGTGTCATCAGACACCGCAGTGGCATCGCCACCCATGATGCCAGCCAAGGACTCTACTTGAGCGTCGTCTGCAATCACACCCACTTTGTCGTCTACCGTCACGGTGCTGCCGTTGAGCAGCTTCAGTGACTCATCGGCGCGGCCCCAGCGAACTTGCAAACCGCCATGAATTTTGTTGAGGTCAAAAATGTGGGAAGGCCGCCCAAACTCAAACATCACGTAGTTTGAAATGTCCACCAAGGGGCTCACACTGCGTTGGCCACATCGCGCCAAACGGTCCACCATCCATGCGGGCGTTTGGGATTTGGGATTGACGCCCTTCACCACCCTGCCGCTGAATCGGCCACACAAATCAGTGGCATGCACGGCCACCGGCAATGTCTCTTGAACTTGTGCCGCAAGTGATTTGAATTCAGGTGCTTTTAAGGGCGTACCCGTTAATGCAGAAACTTCTCGGGCAATGCCGTAGACACTCAAGCAATGTGCCAAGTTAGGCGTGAGTTTGAGTGTGAAAAGCGTATCGTCGAGCTTCAAATAAGTGCGAATGCTTTCGCCCAGGGGGGCATCGGCAGGCAACTCTAGCAAGCCGCCATGATCGTCTGCAATTTTGAGTTCTTTGGCTGAGCACAACATGCCCTGGCTTTCGACACCGCGCAGTTTGCCCACCTTGATCTGGAAGGGTTGA
>Ga0209135_1000878_pt1 | contig 10863 bp, 8 predicted proteins | sample LauGreSBDMM110SD_4_FD_187570 | JGI IMG/M metagenome (GOLD analysis project Ga0209135, IMG submission 187570) | Freshwater lake microbial communities from Lake Michigan, USA - Su13.BD.MM110.SD (SPAdes) (version 3) | ecosystem: Environmental > Aquatic > Freshwater > Lake | place: Lake Michigan, USA... | reverse complement strand
AAGGTCTGTGTGGCGCAAGTAGATATTTTGGAAACAATGACACCTTTGCAATTCAATGCTTTCCGAGGGTTTCTCTCATCATCTAGTGGATTTCAATCAGCGCAATTTAGAAAAGTTGAAGCCATTCTTGGGCGACGAGATAGCCGTATGTCGAGCCATCTTCCACCCGAAATTCAATTAGAGATTAATGCGATTACCTCACGCAATTCATTATGGGATTCTTTCCTTGAGTATTTAGGAAAACGTGGCTATTCACTTCCTAATGAGGTAATTTCGCGAGACAAATCAATCGCATATGAATCTAATCCCCTGGTTCAAGATGTTCTCTTAGCTGTTCATAGGCAAGATCCAGAAAGTTCTATGGTCAGTGAGCGACTAGTAGATATCGATGAAGGAATTCAAGAGTGGCGATACCGCCACGTGAAGATGGTCGAAAGAACTATCGGAAAGAAGATGGGAACAGGTGGTTCCAGTGGAGTTGAATACCTTGCAAGCACTCTCTTTAACCCGATATTTAAAGATCTTTGGGAAATCCGTTCGCGCTTCTAGTTAGAACTGTGAGTTCCATAGGCGGATTGCGCAATCTCTTTCCGTCGCCTGATGTAGTTATCAGATGCACCCGTGATGAGATGTTCAAATCTAATAGATCCCTTAATAAGTGGAACGAGTTCGGCTGCAGTAGTTTGAGATCCCCAGATTGGATTCTCGTGGTGGACTGAGCCATCAACCTTATGAGGATTTATCGCCCGGTAGATAAGACTTAACCTTCTAAGCACTCCCCACAATAAAAGTCTTTTCAGGCGATTAATGGGCCTTTGGTGAGACATCTCTGTCTTGCTTGCTAAGTCGTAAAGAATCTTCGCAATTTCTGCTCCCCCGACTGGATCGGGAAGATGAGCACATTGCTGATGTAGCCGCTCACGAATTTGCGAATCTTGCAATTTCTTGACCATTGCAGTGATGTTTTGTAAATCTGCTTGATCAGCTCGCAGCGCAAAGCCCATGTCGTGACACCACTTTGCGCGCGCTTCTTGATCGTCAGTTCCTCGAATATTTGAAACAAATACAGTCGGTATCTGCGCCGGCAAGAGTTCATGAACTCCGTTGTATCCAGTGGCGCAGACACTTGCATCGAATGCACGCAATACCTGAGCCAATGGGAAATGACGGACCACCCGAATATCTAAACCTTCGGGTGCCAATGAAGCGCCATTTCTATCTACTGGATCTTTGGTGAGGACAACCTGCAAATCTTTCCATCCAATCAGTCCACGCAAAGCCGCGGTCATCTTCTCATTAACATCGCTTTCACCAGTGCCAAGTTGAACCAGTACGGCTGGGCGATTCAAAACAAGGCCTAAAATTTTTCGCGCTTCATCGCGCTCGAGAGCCTGATCTTTTTGAAAGAGTGAAACCGGAGCAGTAAGAATCCCTTCGCTGCGATGAGCCGTTGGTCCTAAGTCATAACCTCGGGCGAAATCTCCAGGTTCAATCACTCGATCTACTAATTGTGATTGAAAGGGTAGAACAAAACGCAGAAGATTTTTTTGCCACATCCCTCTTCGTATCCAGACAATATCTAACCGAGGATCTACCAACTTTGTGGCAATAAAACCTGGATAAGGAACAACTCCATCAAAGGCGATAACACGAGCGCCTGTTTCCTGGGCTATCGCAACTAAACGATCGCGAAAGTAGGTATCCCATTTTTTGCGTGGCATCCATCCACGCGTCTTTCCAGGAATGTATTCACAGCGAATTCCAGTTGCAGATGGAATCTCAGCAATACCTCCGGCAACAGAGACAATCACGGGTGTTGCAAATTCTTGCATAGCAGTGGCTATAGCTGTTGCTCGGGCTAAGTGCCCCATTCCAATTCCGTTACTAGTCGCAAGAATAATTGTTGGCTTAACCATTACGTAATACTTTTCGGAGTACTAGCTTGCCTATTTTCTGGAGAAAAATTACTAGCTGCAAAGGAGAGTTGATCTTCTTTCCTTCGCGTTTAATAAAACGATTAAAGCGTCTAATTCGAGATTTTCTACCGGAATTAAGTTGAAGAAACTTCTCATCTGTTATCCAGTTAATTCCCCATTGTTCGGAGATTTTTTCATAGACATTTCCTCCTGTGCTCAGGGCTCGAGAAAGCGCTGGACCGAAGATTACAAATGCACGATTATCTTCCTTATCAACAACTCCCACCAGGCCATGGCCTTGTGATATTTGAAAGTCAACCAAGTGCTTTAAATCAATTTTTGATGTGCCCTCAAAAAATATGTAGTGCGGTGTTGAACTTGGCTGGATTAACTTGATAACGCTATCGATGGTCAGATTCACTTTGGAATCAATTTCAACAAATGTGTAGCTTTCATCTCCCTTGAGCCAGCTATGGATTTCGCGAAGATCTGCGTAAACATCTGAAGTTGGGGAGTATCGATTTCTTAGAAGCTTCCATGGACCAATCAGTGTGAAATGAGCAGATGTGCCGTTGGTTGCTAGTAGTTCTTGTCTGCGCGAGAGCAACCCACTTAAGGTTATTTTTCGTGCATCAACATAAACTTTGTATGTAGGGACTTTCCAATCAAAGTTATGCCGTGATCGAACTGAGTGCATCTCAGGAATAAACTGTGCCAAAGCTGGATCATTGTGCCGATGAATTAACTCTTTATTCTTCTCAACTGTACTAAATCCTAAATGCCAAGAGTGTGCTTCTCGTTCGGGAACTGTTCGTAATCCACTTACAAAGATACGCCAACCAAGTTCAGTATCTTCCCCAGTGATTAGTTCGCGGTTGTAGCCGCCAAGTTTCTTCCACTGTGAATTCATGATTGAGAAAGTTGCACCTACAAAAGTTCGGTAACCTTCAAGTGCGGGATTAACTAAATCCTGTGTGCGTTTTACTCGATCTTCCCACAACTCTTTACTCCAGCTTTGGGTATGTAAATTGTGAAAACCACCCTTGCGTAGTGACTCCAAGAGCGATGCTGATGTGTACTCCCATTGATCGACAAATCTTTTCCATCCCAAGACTGCGAAATCATCGTCAGCATGATGCCACTTCATGTGATGAGCTAAGTGGTGAGGTTCAAAGACCATATCTGCATCGATGAACCAGAGAACATCCTCTTTTAGCCCTGCTGCTACATGATTTGTAGCGGAAGTCTTTCCCCAATGAGAAGGGGAATTCTTGTACTTCACAAGGCGTGTATTTTTGGGAGAAATAGCAGGAACAACTATTGGGGTACTGCTCCCATCATCAATTATGTAGACGTTGACTAAGCGAGATGGATAACTCTGGGAAGTAAGGGATGCTAAAACAAGATCTAGCTTTTCTTGTCCATCTTTGCAGGCAATAACGACGGCAACTGAAAGTGATGGTTTTGCAACAAGTGAAAGGTCTTGCGGGCGATTAAATCGAAAATTTGTACTCATGCGAGAACACTTCCAAAAACAGGGTGCTGCCATCTTCCAACTACATGTTCATTAGCTCCATTAAGGTATTTGGAGTAGTTGGTTGCATAAGTATGGAATGTGAAGGTGCGGCGATAAATGTAGCCAGCTCCGAAGGTTCGCCAAATTTTTCCGCCATTGTTAGTTACCCCGCTTAGTAAGAACCTGTCTACTGCGGTATTGCCATCACCAAACCAATGTGCTGCTTCAGCGACCGAACGCTTAGCAAGAATTGTTCCTCCGCAAACCCAGTCACTCCATAACTCAACTGCTTGAATTCCGTGAGGAGAGAATCTGCGTACTGTCAGTTGTAGAGGTTCAAGATAAACATAATTCATGGCCCTACCCACAACATCGGCACCTGTATCCAGAGCTGCATCTAATAGATCTCTTAGGTGCTCAGGTCCGTAATAATCATCATCATCCATCTTCGCAATAAACTCACCTGTCGATGACTGAGCCAAGGAGGAGAGAATGGTGCCGAGGTTTTTCTCCTGGCCAAATGAGTAAATGTTTACTGAAACTTTTCGTTTCTCTAAACCCCGGATGAGTTTCTTATGTGAAGCATTTACTTTAATTGCATGTAAACCAAGTTGTAATTCGAAAGAGGGAAGGCTTTGGGCACATAACTGCTGCAGCAGATTAGTTAGATCATCGGGGCGAACCGTAGAAACAAGAACTGAAACTGAAGGGTATTTCTTAACCTTCGACCTTCGTCGCTTGCGCAATAGTTCTAGAGCATCAATTTCCTGAGAAAAACTGGAGAGTTTATCTAGACTCTTAATTGCGGGCGCTGACACAGGGTAAGACTATCAATCTTCAAAACGTGGACTGATAAGATTCTAAAGTGTCTACCGAAGGTAAAATGCCCTCAATAAAGAAGTTTCTCCTTAATGTGAGGGCTCTACTTCCCTATTTCGTAGTCAATTACCTTCGCAAAACTGATCCAGTGGAATCAAAAATAGTCTTTGTGCTCTCCTTCCCTCGTTCAGGCACCCATGCGATTGGCAGTTTGCTATCAAATGACCAAGCTGGATTTCATTACTACGGAGAATTTTTCATCTTTAATGCATGGAATAAAAATATCGAAAAGATTAATCGTCACTACCCATTCTTCTCTTTTCGCTATTCGCAAAACTTGAAGCAGCAACGCAAGAAGTGGTCTTATAACAAATTTGAAACGACATCACTTGACTCTCGAAAGACACTGAGCGCGATAAAAAAGATTCCTGGAGTTCATGTGATTAAGATATTTCCACAACACCTGCCCGATAAGGAATTGGAATCACTCATCTCCGAGTTCAAGCCACATATTATTTTCCTACGTAGGAACCATCTCGATCGTTTCGTCTCGCACAAGAAAGCCAATGCAAGTGGCAAGTGGCATACCGCCTCTACTTCTGACCTGGTAATCAATCTTGATGCCGGTGAGCTAAATCGATTTATCTCAGACTTTACAGATTTTTACACTCACTATGCGAGATATGCCAAGGCGCAAGGTTGCCACATACTAGATGTGCCTTTTGAAGATTTACATGACCCGGACAAAGTGCGTGAGATACAGAGCTTTGCGCACTTTAATGGATTCTCGGACTGGGAGAAGTTAAGTTCCGCGCCAACCACAGTAAAACAAGATCGCTCTAATAAAGTCCAGGAAGATTTTCTAGTATCCATGAATAAGAGTTACTCTGATTTCATATTTCCGAAGGTGCTGGCATGAGCATAAAGACGCGAATTCTTAAAGAGCTCGAGAATGAATCAATAGAAATCCTGCGTGAGACCGCAGTTGGTTTCCGTAAACCCGTCATGATGTATTCAATTGGTAAGGATTCAACAGTACTTCTGCACCTTGCACGTAAAGCTTTTTATCCGGCCCCGATTCCTTTTCCCCTACTTCATATTGATACCACCTGGAAATTTAAAGAGATGATTTCCTTTAGAGATCGAGTTGTTGCTGAAACTAATTCGAACCTTATTGTGTATACAAATCAGGCTGGTGTTGATGCAAATATCAACCCATTTACCACTGGAATTTCCGAATATACCCGCGTGATGAAGACTGTTGCTCTTCGCGAAGCACTTGACCTCCATGGCTTTGATGCCGCAATTGGTGGATCGCGTAGAGATGAAGAGAAGAGCCGCGCCAAAGAGAGAATCTTTAGCGTGCGCGATCCTGGCCATCGTTGGAACCCGCGCGAACAGCGTCCTGAACTTTGGAATACATATAACACTCGCCTTGGCCCTGGACAAACCATGCGCGTCTTTCCAATTTCCGATTGGACCGAGACAGATATTTGGCATTACATCCTGCAGGAAGGTATTGAAGTTAACCCTCTTTACTTTGCTAAAGAACGCCCAGTAGTAAAACGTGGTGATCAGTTGATAATGGTTGATGATGATCGTTATCCATTACAGGATGGCGAAACACCATTTATGAAGCAGGTTCGCTTTCGAACACTTGGGTGTTACCCGCTCACCGCCGCAGTTGAATCCAACGCTCACACTATTGAGGATGTTGTTGAAGAAGTCTTGCAAGTAAAACTTAGTGAGCGTGCTACACGACTCATCGATGGTGATAATGAAGATTCTATGGAGAAAAAGAAGTCTGAGGGGTACTTCTAATGTCTGGAGCAATTGTTCGCCTCTTAACTTGTGGCAGTGTTGATGATGGAAAATCAACTCTTATTGGTCGCCTTTTAGTTGAGACAGATAGCATCCCTCACGACACAGTTGGCGCCGCCAGGAAAGTTCGTCGCACTGGTTCAACAATTCCTGCGGGAGAAATTGACTTCAGTCTTCTCACCGACGGCCTTGAAGCTGAGCGCGAACAAGGAATTACTATCGATGTCGCATATCGATCTATGAATCTATTAGATGGAAAACGACTAATTATTAGTGATGCACCTGGCCACGAGCAATACACCCGCAACATGGTCGTTGCTGCATCACGTGCCGATATTGCACTTGTTTTAGTTGACGGAGTAAAAGGTGTTCGTACCCAGACTCGTCGCCACCTAACAATCTGTTCTTTAATGGGGGTATCTCGCGTCATAGTTGCCATCAACAAATTGGATGCAGTTGGCTTCGATCAAAAAGTCTTCGATCAAATTTCTGCTGATATTTCACAGACGATAGACCGACTAGAGCTTAAGGACGTTCACATCATCCCGCTGAGTGCACTATCGGGCGATAACGTTGTTTATCGAAGCAAAAATATGGATTGGTATTCGGGAGAAACTCTTATCGAGGCGATCCAAGGCTGGAGCAAACCAGTTGACTTAGATGCCCAAGGGCTGATGCGAATTCAGATGATTGCCCGCGCAGAAAATTTCCGTGGTGTCTCCGGCACCGTCCGGCGTGGAAGTTTCAGTAAAGGTGATGAAGTAACAATTTTTCCAAGTAAGCAGAAGGCGGTAATTTCCTCGATAGTTACCTTCAACCAAGAGAGTGATCTCGCGCCAACTGATTCAGCGGTCACGCTGGTCTTAACCCCGGAAGTTGATGCAACCCGTGGCGATGTCATCGCCCAATCTGCAGAAGATTTACAACCTTCCGATCGCCTAGCCGCTCATGTTGTTTGGCTCAATGAAGAACCACTGATTCATAGCAGGTCATATCTGCTCGTCAGTGGTGCAACGACAACTCCGGCTATTGTTACAAAAATCCGATACAAGATTGATGTTAATACCGGCGAACATATCTCTTCAGATGCCCTGCAGATGAATGAAATAGGCGATGTTGAAGTAGCTACCGATATTCCAGTAATCATGCGTCCTTATACCGATTCACGAGAATTTGGTAATTTCATTCTTGTTGATCGACTCACACTTAAAACTGTCGGTGCTGGAATGATTCGCCATTCACTCCGACGAGCTTCAAATGTTTCGCACCAGGATTATGAAATAACTAAAGCCCAACGTGGAGCGCTTAAGTCTCAGAAGGCCCGCGTAATTTGGCTTACTGGTCTTTCAGGTTCAGGTAAGTCAACAATTGCTAATGCGCTAGAGCAACGGCTATTTGCTTCAGGTGCCCATGCGTATGTGTTGGATGGTGACAACTTACGTTTGGGTCTCAATATGGATCTTGGTTTTACACCAGAGGATCGCGCTGAAAATGTTCGGCGAGTATCGGAAGTTGCAAAACTCATGGTCGATGCTGGTCTTATTGTTATTACAGCTCTGGTCAGCCCATTTGAAGTAGACCGCCAACGCGCAAAGAGTATTTTTGACGATGCTGAGTTCCTAGAAGTTTTCGTTGATACACCAGTGGAAACTTGTCGTTTACGAGATCCGAAGGGTCTTTATAAGAAATCTGCTGCAGGAGAGATTCCGAATTTCACCGGTGTTGGACAAGACTATGAAAAACCAAGTGCTCCAGACTTGCATCTTGATGGCACTGCGTCGGTGGCAGATAATGTGGAGAAAATAATTAAGATTCTCCTATGAACTGGATCCTCTTTGCCCTCGTAGGGTCAGTAGCGCAGTTAATTGATGGCACTCTAGGAATGGGTTTTGGACTCACAAGCTCGACCCTCTTGGTGACTCTAGGAGCATCTGCCGTTGTTGCCTCGACAGCCGTTCATATCGCTGAAATTGGAACAACTCTCGCATCCGGTGCCTCACATTGGCACGCTGAGAATATAGATAAGAAAATTCTTTTGAGACTGGCTATTCCGGGAGGTATTGGAGCTTTCTTAGGAGCCACATTCCTATCCTTTATTGATCTCTCTAGTTCCAAGATATTCATCTCTACGCTATTACTTTTCTTAGGCTTCTTACTTCTTTACCGGAATGTCTTCAAGGCAGAGTCTCAGATAAATACGTTGGAGATGAAAAACCCACGTTTTCTTACCTACCTTGGTTTCACCGGTGGATTCGTCGATGCATCAGGTGGTGGAGGTTGGGGACCAATCGTTACGCCAACTCTCATGGCAACAACTGCAACTGAACCCCGTAAAGTTATTGGAACTGTAAGTGCCGCCGAATTTGTTGTTGCGCTCTCAGCTTCTGCCGGATTCTTGTCGCAAATTGGACGTATTGATATTAATTGGTCCACAGTTGGTGGATTAGCACTTGGTGGAGCTATCGCAGCTCCTTTTGCCGCGCGACTTGTTGGTCGTTTGCCCGCAAAGTATCTTGGAATTATCGTAGCTGTAGCGATTATCGTATTGAATGCAATCCAGATTATTCGTGCGTAAAACTCGCTGAAATACCTATTTGTTGCAAGTTTTTAGCGCATCATAGATAATAGTCTTGCGTTCATTCGCAAAACTCAAGGGAGAGTACTTCTCAAACGGTTTCTAAATCAGAAACTTTTGCCGTACAGCTTTACAATGACTACACAAGCAGCGATTCAATCGCAACATGCAGCAACACACAGATACGTACCGTCCACATCAACTCCAGTTTCGCCAGAAAAAGTAGCTTCTGTACTTAAGGCTGAATGGGAATTATTCACACAAGGCACCAAAGCATCTGAGACTGAGAGCAAGCGAGCATTTAACTCGTTGCCACTGGGTGTCACTTCAAGCTTCCAGCACTGGGATCCCTACCCAATCTCTATTGTCTCCGCCAAGGGCGCTTATATGACCGATGTCGACGGTCGCCAATTACTCGACCTCTCTATGGGCTTTGGCGCAATGCTCGCCGGCCACCTCAACCCAATTGTTATTGAAGAAGTTGAGAGCTCCCTCAAGCAGGGCATGCTCTTCGTTACTCCTTCTCCTACATCAACTGATGCCGCAGAACGAATCTGTACCCGTTTTGGAATCGACCAAGTTCGATTTACTAACTCAGGAACAGAATCAACCATGTATGCGGTGCGTGTAGCACGCTCTGTAACCAAGAGGATGGGCATCCTAAAAGTTGAGGGTGGCTACCACGGTAGCTATGACCCATTTGTGGTCTCTTCCAAGCCACCGGTTGCAGAAGCTGGAGATTCAGAAGAGCCAACTCCTTATATTGACTCAAATCTCGTTCCCGGAGATATCTATGTCGTTCCATTTAATAACATTGAAGCACTCGAGCGTATGTTTGCAAGCAACGCAAGTAAAATTGCCTGCTTCATCGTGGAGCCTGTTCTAGAAAACATTGCCATCGTTCTTCCTGATGCCGGCTATCTCGAACGTGTTCGTGAACTCTGCGACCAATACCACGTTCTGCTTATCTTTGATGAAGTAAAGACTGGGCTTACAGCTGGTGCACACGGTGCATCTGCTCGACTCGGTGTAAAGCCAGATCTCATCACTCTTGCAAAATCTATCGGTGGTGGGCTTCCACTTGCTGCCTTCGGTGGCAAGAAGAAATACATGGACTTTGTGAGCAACGGCCAAATGGCACACTTTGGAACTTTCAACGGTAACCCTCTTGCAATGGCAGGTGTTCGCGCCATTGATCGCATTTGTACTGATGAAGCACTTGCAGCAGCTGAAGAGTTGAACTTGCAGGCACTTACACGCATCGGTCAGATTATTGATGAGTACCAACTTCCAGCACACACCGTTGGTTTTGGCGTTAAGGGCTGCGTAACTTGGTCAACAACACCAGTTCGCAACTATCGTGACTACAAAGCAACGGATTTCGGAATCGCCGAGGCACATTGGTTATTCGCCCTCAACCGCGGAATCATTACTCCGCCAGGACTTGATGAGCAATGGTTGATTTCACTGGCACATGGCCAGGCTGAAATTGATTTACTCGTTGAAGATTTCCGAGAGTTCGCGAAGGCCATAAGAGCGTAAAGAAGAAAAGCCCCGAGTGTGAAAGGCACTCGAGGCTTAACTTGTGCGCGCGAAGGGATTCGAACCCCTAACCTTCTGATCCGTAGATACACACGCCGTGGCAAAAATCCCTTTATAGGATGTCTTCACGCTCTAATTGTAACAGCCAATAAGTCAGTATGAATCACCTTGTTTCACACGCGTGACTCACTGAATGACTCACTTTTCTTCTTAGGATAAGTGCCAACTACTGCTGTTCATTGTGGCCAGGTCTAGACTTTGCCTATGAGCAAAAAACTTCGATACTTCTCTTCCTTCATTGGTCTTACATTGGTCTTTTCGATTAATCCTTCTCACGCTGCGTCAAAGCCGACTCCGCTTCCAGGTGTAATGGCTGTTGACTTATATATGAACCTAGAAAAACAAGGGTGGAAGTGTGCAAGACCCCATCAAGCAAAAGACATATTGGACCCTTCCAAAGTCGATAAGAACACCACAACATTTGACTGTTTTAGCAAAGATAAGACTGCCTATGCGGTTGCTTGGGGAACGACTGCAAGCAATATGACTTGGATTACTGCCGATGCAACTTCCAAGGCTAGTTACGGATGGTTGGGCTTTATCGCGACGCTTCCGATCACAGGTGTGGACCAGGCAGCGGCTCAAAAATGGGTTCTAACTACTATTAAGACTAA
>Ga0209135_1000860_pt1 | contig 10977 bp, 6 predicted proteins | sample LauGreSBDMM110SD_4_FD_187570 | JGI IMG/M metagenome (GOLD analysis project Ga0209135, IMG submission 187570) | Freshwater lake microbial communities from Lake Michigan, USA - Su13.BD.MM110.SD (SPAdes) (version 3) | ecosystem: Environmental > Aquatic > Freshwater > Lake | place: Lake Michigan, USA... | reverse complement strand
CATAATAGAAGCATCCGGTGAAGAATATCCCGCCGCGTTGGAAGCATCCACATACACCGTATACGTAGTGAAATTCGGCAGGCCGGTGATTGCCGCTGAGAACTGGGAAGGCGACAAAAACGAGTACGCACTCCGACTACCGCCGCTTGGTTGATACGAATACCGATACCCGAGAATGACACTGCCACCACTCGAATCCGGTGTCGAAAAGGACAAATCAATGCGCGTATTTCCACCGGCAGCTGAAAGTTTTGTCGGTGCGCTCGGAATCGTCCGTGGTATTGTCGACAACGAAGTTTTAGCAGAATACCCCACCGCGTTGGATGCGTCGACTAAAACTGTATAAGACGTACCGTTGGTGAGCCCGTTTATACTTGCGGAAAACTGTGTGTTCGGCAAAAAATACGTGGCAATATCACTCCCGCCGCTGGTAAGTCGATAACTGTATCTGTATCCAAAGATCGCCCCGCCACTGGAATCGGGCACGCCAAATGTTATGTCAATCGCCTGGTCTTTTGGTACCAACATCAGATTGGTGGGAGCGGTAGTGGTTGTATATGCCACAATCGACGCATTACTTGGTGTATTAGAATACCCTGCCGCATTGGACGCGTCGACTAAAAACGTATACAAAACGCCTCCGGTTAATCCGGTTATCGTATCACTGGTTTGGCCGGCGGACAAAAGCACCACTCGACCATTTGGCGAATATGAATATCTATAACCGATAATGTTGCTTCCGTTGTTGCTGGGGTCGGTAAACGAAAGATTTATCCCGCCAGAACCGGCCAGCGCAAGAGTAATGGGAGACGGAGAGTTTGGATTCGTGTAGGGAATCGCATCTACAGGGTTACTGTTTGTTCCACCAATGGTGTTTACAGCTCGCACCTCTATACTATATGTTGTTCCGTTTACCAAAGAATCACCCGATAACAGGGTTGTTATAGTAAATGGTATGGGGGTTGACCCAAGTGTTCTATATGACTCACCATTGACTCTGTATCTATACGTGGTTATAGCACTTCCACCATCAGAAATGGGGGCAGAGAATGATACATCTATCCTGGCGTTTCCAGGAATAATTGAGTTAATTATCGGTTTGCCGGGAACAGTAGGAGATAGAGTGGTTGCCGAAGCGAATGCTTGGGTAGAATACCCAACAGAATTCGAACAATCAATATATACTGTTTTGGTTGTTCCGCTGGTAAGATTGGGAATACGAACATTAAATGGACCAAGCGTAGTCTTATATATTATAGTTGTATTCGCATATCCCGCACAATAAATTTCGTTATTGCTTGTCACATCCAACATCCACGCATCAAAGTAGGCAGGAATAATGGCTGAATCGACTTTTACAAAATTGCCGTAAGTACCATCTGTGTTTCGGGTGGAATAACAGAGAGTATTGCTTGTTCCGTAGTGCAGAGTTAAATACAATCTGCTGGCGTCTGTTGAAAATTTCAATTCTCGCAACGCAATAAAGTCGGAAAAGGGTATCGCAATTTGTCGTTCATTCGTATATTCCGACCCACTACGCGTTACGTAATATATCGGACCTTTATTCATCCCTCCATAAGCAATAATATTTGCGTCAGATGTAATTCCGACACCGAGATATGAACGTACGGTAATAGAGGTTATTTGTGTGAACGTGGAATAATTGCTTCCATTCCAAGTAGCATAAAACACTCCAGCATTGGTGGTTATAGCGACAATCGTATTACCATCCGGAGTCATATCCAACCCTTGGAAGTTTTGACTGGTAGTATTGAGTGTCTGTGTAAACGCTGTATAATTGGCCCCGTCCCACGTAAAGAAATAACATAATCCGTTTCGCACAATAGCAACACCACGCGACCCGTCTGCTGTTAACACCAAACCATTCACAGACGCAATAGCCCCTTGTAGTGTTGGTGCGAATGCGGACCAGGTGTTTGTAGACGAATTGTACTTGGAATATTGTGGTTGAGCGCTATTAAATGAACAAATAACCGCATATTGCCCATTTTTCGAGACAGAAAACGCGGCAGAATATGTAGGAATGGTTGTTCCGCTCCACGGAGTTATATATGTATTTATGTTTGTAAACGGAGGAGATGTTCCGGTTAGAGAATAACGATAGCCTATAATTGGTTGTCCACCGTTGTTCGCCGGCGTCGAAAAGGACACATCAATATACGTATAACCGGGAGTCAGAGATATTGTAGGCGGATTCGGAACAGACGACATCTCTGTCTACGATTATATACTGTTCGATATATTTTATATTTTATAGGTTATCGTACATACACATATACATACTGATTATCAAATAAATATATGAATAATTTCATGAATCTTTTTCCACCCCGACCCAACAAAAACATAAAATTGAATGAGAATAAAGACACCTCGTCGAGTATACATATACTCTCCGGTTTATTACAATCACCTACCTTATCACATTCTAAACATTAATCAATTATCATGTCTTCTACTGACTCTGCCCTCGCACAACAATACCAGCGCAAAACCGACAAGCAACATATCCTCGACAATCCCGATACCTATATTGGTTCGGTCGAGAATGTAGATGCGTCTATGTGGGTATTTGATTCCGAGCAGCAGAAGATTGTTAGTCGCACTATCGAGTACATCCCCGGGTTATACAAGTTGTTTGATGAAGGCGTAGTCAATTGCCGCGATCACGTCGTCCGTATGATTCAGGCGTCTAATACCAATCCCGATGGCGTCAAAACCGTGTCGTATATCGATACGGAAATCGCAGAAGACGGAACCATCACGATGGTCAACGACGGAAACGGCATTGATATCGCGAAACATCCCGAGTATGACATTTGGATTCCGGAGATGATTTTCGGACATTTGCGCACGTCTACCAACTACAACAAGGACGAGCAGCGAATCGTCGGCGGAAAGAATGGCTTCGGGTTCAAGCTGGTGCTGATTTGGTCGACGTTCGGTTATGTCGAAACCGTCGACCATGTGCGCGGCCTGAAATATACCCAAGAATTCCACAGCAACTTGGACCGCATCGACCCCCCGACCATCACGAAAGTGAAGACGCAGAAACCATATACCAAGGTGGTGTTTCGTCCGGATTACGCGCGGTTTGGCTTGCCCGGCGGATTGACGGCCGATATGTTCGATTTGTTCAAACGTCGTGTCTACGATATCGCGGCAATCTCCGACCATTCTTCCAAGAAAATCAAGGTAAGCTACAACACTGTGCCGGTTCCAGTCCGGAATTTCCAGCAATACATTGATTTGTATATTGGCACCAAAGACCAGACGAAACGTGTCTACGAGATGGCGGACGAACGTTGGGAATATGCTTGCGCGATGTCGGCATCGCATGAGTTTTCGCAAGTATCGTTCGTCAATGGTATTTGTACTTACAAGGGCGGCAAGCACGTGGACTATATTATGGGCCAAATTACCCGCAAATTGGTGGATTATATTGAAAAGAAGAAAAAGGTGCGCGTCAATGCTGCGTCCATTCGCGAGCAATTGATTTTGTTCTTGCGTTGCGATGTGGTCAATCCAGCATTCGATAGTCAAACCAAGGATTATATGAATACGCCGATGAACAAGTTCGGGTCATCGTGTACCGTCAGCGATGCGTTTATCGAGAAGCTGGCGAAGATGGGCGTCATGGACTTGGCTTGCTCATTGACAGAAGCCAAGGAGAACCGGTTGGCGAAACGAACCGATGGTGTCAAAACCAAGACGATTCGCGGAATCGCCAATTTCATCGACGCAAACAACAGCGGCGGAGCACAATCCAAGGATTGTATCTTGATTTTGTGCGAGGGATTAAGTGCTATGTCCGGCATTGTCTCCGGTTTATCGAGCGAAGACCGCAATACCATCGGCATTTATCCACTGAAGGGAAAACTGCTAAATGTGCGCGGCGAACAGGTCAAGAAAATCTCCGAAAACAAGGAAATAACGGATATCAAGAAAATCCTGGGATTGGAAACCGGGCGCGAATATACCACAATCGAAGACGTTCATCGCAATCTGCGGTATGGCAAAATCATGGTGATGACGGACCAGGATTTGGATGGCGCACATATCAAAGGCCTCTGTATCAACCTGCTCCACAGCGAATGGGCCTCCCTTACACGCATCCCCGGATTTATTTCGTTCATGAATACACCCATTCTGCGCGCACGCAAAGGCCAGACTACTCGGCTCTTCTACAATGACGGCGAATATCTCTTGTGGAAATCGCAACAGCCCAATCTCCAAGGATGGGATATCAAGTATTTCAAGGGTTTAGGAACATCGACCGCCGTGGAATTCAAGGAATATTTCGCCAACAAGAAAATCGTGGATTTCGCCTACACTGGCGAGGCCAGCGACAATACCATTGACAAGGTGTTTAACAAGAAACGCGCCGACGACCGCAAGATGTGGCTGGAACAATACGACAAGGCCGCGTATTTGGATACCAATCGTCCGTTTGTTCAGTATGAAGAATTCATTGACCGCGAGCTCATTCATTTCAGTACGTATGATTGCGAACGGTCGATACCGAACATGGTGGATGGATTGAAAATCTCGTTGCGCAAGATTCTGTTTTGTGCGTTTAAACGGCGCTTAACGAAAGAGGTCAAGGTCGCGCAATTCTCAGGGTACGTGTCGGAGAACAGCGCGTATCATCACGGGGAGGCATCGCTGAATGGCGCAATCGTCAATATGGCGCAGAATTTCGTGGGTTCAAACAACATACATTTGTTGGAACCGAAAGGTCAGTTTGGAACGCGGCTTCAGGGCGGCGACGACAGTGCGTCGGAGAGATATATCTTCACCCAATTGAGTCCCCTCACTCGACTCTTGTTTCCGGAAGAAGACGACGCGGTCCTGAATTATTTGGACGATGATGGTACACAGGTCGAGCCCGAGTATTATGTTCCCATCTTGCCATTTGCGCTGGTCAATGGTATTTCCGGTATTGGCACTGGGTTCTCGTGTAGCATCCAGCCATACCATCCTACGCAACTGATTCGTTATTTGAAAAACGTGTTGTTGGGGCACGAGGCGTATCCCGTGGGCGATTTCGTTCCTTACTATGAAGGATTCAAAGGCGAAGTATCCAAGATTGCCGAGAACAAGTTCTTGATTACCGGTTTGTATACGAAGATTGCGGAGGATAAAGTGCGTATCACCGAATTGCCGATTGGAACATGGACAATGCCGTATATCACCTTCTTGGAAGGATTGATGGATGGAACCGTCAATGAAAAAACCGGCAAGAAAACCGCACCCAGTATCAAAGAGTTCACGTCGGTATCGACCGAAATATCCGTGGATATTACGGTGGTGTTCCCCAAAGGCGAACTGGCGAAGTTGGAAGAAACCATCGACGGAAACGGAATCAACGGGCTGGTGAAATTGCTGAAATTGTCGACGACGGTGTCGACCACGAACATGCATATGTTTAATTCCGAACGCAGATTACACAAGTATAGCAGCGTGGAAGAAATCGTCCAGGACTTCTATGTGGTCCGACTAAAGACATATGCTGACCGCAAGGCGTATTTGTTGCGCGATCTACAAACCAAACTGACTCGTTTATCAAACCGCGCAAAGTATATAATGGAATTGCTGAACGACTCGATTGATTTGAGACGCAAGACCAACCAGCAGGTGGACGCGATGTTGGCTTCGCGCGGATACGAACAGATTGATGGTGAGTATAAATATTTGACTAAGATGACAATGGATTCGGTTACGCGGGAGAACGTGGACTCGCTGCTGAACGACAAGAAAAACGCGGAGTCGGAGCTGCGCATATTGACAGAGACCACGCCGGAACAAATCTGGATTCGCGAATTGGACCAGTTTGAGGTGGAGTATGCGAAATACAAGACCGCGCGCGAAAACATACAGGCACCCTCTACACCATCCGCAAAGAAGGCAATCAAATCTCCAAGCGCCGTGCCAAAGAAACGCGCGACCAAGGTCAAGGCATAGACAATCGAGCCAACTAATCAAACAATAAAAAATAAACAAAAACAAGAATAAAAAATAAAACAAACAATAAAAAAGAATCAAAACAAAAACAAGAATAATAAAGAAAAACAAAACAGACAATCAAAACAACCAAAAATAGAAACAACGAAAACAAGAAAACAAAAATGTGTGTTATTCTAAAAGGTGCGTTTAGAATAACCCTTTTTTAATGAACTTATGATCACTCTCGGCAAGAACCTCGGCAAGAACCTCGGCAAAGACCTCGGGCATAACCTTGGTTGGACAACGAACATTGTGCCCAAGATTGTTGCCGAGGTCTTGCCCGAGGTTCTTGCTCACCATCTGAATAGTATATTATATTGTGTATGAGAGTCATATAGATTCTCATACAAGTCCATCCTTACGGTGCGCGAAGCGCACCCAGAAGGGAAGGGGTCGTAGGGGAAACCGTCGGTTTCCCTACAGGGAGGGGGTCGTAGGGGGAAGCGGCCGTGGCCTAAAGCCACGGGCGCGCTTTTCGTTTCCCGGGCTTTGGCCCGGGAAACTCGAACCGTAGGTTCCCCTACCCTACACCCAGGGTTTCAGTTCGAGTTGTTTGTATGTTCGGTCATGATTGAGGGGATGGTCCATTGGAACAGCGAGAGTGCTTTGGTCTTGCGTGTATTTGACATATCCAACGGCTTCGTTATAGACAGACGGAATAGCATAATCGAGCACCAGCGAGTTCATTTTGGCGACTTGTCCCTTAATATTGTCTGGCCGATGTTCGGCGAATTGTAAATAGATACTGCGCATAATGATTTTCAGCGAGTCGATGTTTTGCGGAGGAACATTGAATTTCCCGTTCGACATATTAAACACTCCCGCACGTAGTCCATTTTGTAAGATTTGGATGTTTTCCGCGGAAAAGTAGACGTGTGCAAGCATATTCCATTCTAAATTGCCGATGAGCGAATCGTAATAACTATTGGATTTATTTTTAGCGGCGATTTTTTCGAACATCTTGAATTTAGCAGAAGGGTCTACCGGTTCGGAAATATTGACACGGCCGTTATATTTGTCTAAATTCAGTATCTTTTCAACACTGTCTACGGCAGAATACGACATACTCATGGTCTATTATATATGGTGAAGAGAATATCTTTGACCGTCAGTCGCCAAACATAAAATGTTGCTGTAAATATATAATGGAAGATTTTTACTTTTATACATGCGTAGTTGCGTTAATTATACTACTACTCTTGTTAACATTGGTGGGCATTACTGTTTCCTATAGTAAAGGAAGCCAAGTTTTTCCTCCCACACTCGGTACCTGCCCGGATTACTGGCAGCCCGTGTCTGGAACATACACTGGCCAAGACGCTTGCGGAAACGCCTTCAACATTACTCCCGATTATTGCGTGTACACCGGCTCATCCACTGCCAATGTCAATAATGGTGATGCCAACTTTATGTCCGGAACGTCTCCCGATACGAACCAGGTATTGCCCGGAAGCGATGCGCTGACCGACATTGCCCGTGCGGGTGTGTCTGCGTATTTGGTGAAAGGCGGACTTGGCAATTACACCAGCACCGGCCAATCTCCCAACGCGAAAATTATACCCAAACCCAACATCGGGTCGAGTGTGGTGGGCGACCAATACATTATACAAATGAACAACAACGATTCCCAATGGACGAATTATCCTGTTTATTCGTCGATGGGACTCAGTCCTCGATGTGTCAAACGCAAGTGGGCGAACGACAAGGGAATTGTGTGGGACGGTGTGTCGAACTACAACGGTTGCCAGTAGGTAGGGAAACCTACGGTTTCCCCTACGACCCCTTCCCTTACTGGCGCTTCTTGTTCCACGGCTAACGCCGTGGAACGACAAGCAACAACAAGCGTAGAGATTGTATGGCAAGCAATACATCTCATACATACAAACACCACACGAAGGTCCGCAATGACCTCGGCAAATACCTCGGCAACAATCTTGGGCGATATGTTTGTCGTAGACCGAGGTTGCGCCCGAGGTCTTTGCCGAGGTCTTTGCCGAGGTCTTTGCGGACCATCTGAATAGTAGTTTATTATATATGTGTATGAGAGTCATATAGATTCTCATACAAGTCCATCCTTACTGTGCGCGAAGCGCACCCATAAGGGAGGGGGTCGTAGGGGGAAGCGGCCGTGGCCCAAAGCCACGGACGCGCTTTTCGTTTCCCGGGCCAAAGCCCGGGAAACTCGAACCGTAGGTTCCCCTACAAAGGTTCCCCTACCCTACTTGAACGCGATGACTCTCGGTGGTTCATCCTCAGAACACTCCAGTTTGGTCAGAGCAACGTCTTTTTGAAACAACTGATAGATAGCACTGTCTTCCTTCGTGTCGGTTGATTTGAATATAGCATTCACTTCCATGACCTCGTATTTCATCCGGCGCAGGTTCTGGATTTCGGGCATGTATTCGTTGACATACACATTGGTAATGGCCTCCATGATATTCGGGTTGGATTCCGCCTCATAATCTGCCAGCATTTTTTTCATGGTATTCTTCAGTTCGTATAACTGCCGGGTCTTGGCAAGAATGAGTTCGCGCGTATGCGGATTATTGTGTAGTTCGTTGTATTCATTCCGTGTGCTGGTATATGCCTCATTATAGATATTGTGCGTTTCCAGCTCGTCCTTGAACATTTGCACCGATTCCTCCTCTGAAATATACCCAAATAGCGTGTCCAGTTTCTGCTTTATGATACTCTCCTTGGTGTCAGAAACAATAAATCGCGTATTATTCATCATTTCTTCGCGCATAGTAAAATGGCCGCGATATAACTGAATATTTAGGTCGCATGGATTCTGTTTGTTCCCGCATCGAGCGATATACTTCCGGTCCACCGATTCGAACACCGTTCCGAATGGCCGGCTACAGCGGATACACTTCGGTCTCACCTCATTTGCCAGATTTATTTTCTGTTTGCGAGTAAGTCCTCGAGAGTATAGTTTCGTTCGCATCTTCAACACCTCGGCTTCGTATTTGCTTTTGAGATTGAAATATTCATGTAGACTCTCGACATAGTCTATATTTCTTTCCACCTGGTTGGCTTCTTCGGGTTCCACCCGATTGTCAACTCGCGCCATTGGGCTCTCATCCAGTCGCATATCGACCATCGAATCGGGCACATTTTGGATACGGATGAGGTCGTTGCCGACACAATGTAATACTCTCAATTTCAGGGTATTTTTAAGTTTTAGGATGCGTATGTTGTTATGGTCGATATACAATTCTTCTAAATCCGTTGGGATATCTTTCAGTTCGGACAACTCGTTGCGGTTGAGGTTTAGTTTAATAAGTGTTGGAAACGGCGCCAAATCGATCTTGCGCAAATGGTTCGACGCGAGGTCCAATTCTTCTAAATAAAACAATTTGTGGTCGAATTCGGTCATCATTTGGTTTGGACAAATGAACGTCTTCAGGTCGGGTGGGAGGTTCGCGATACTGGTGATTTCGCCTTTGTGGGTGAACTCTATCCTTTGTATAAACTGGTATCCGAGAGTATTCAACACGGAAAAATCCAAATCGCCGCGAAAAGATTCGCCGAAGATGAGTTCTCGCGAATCGGTGGGAATCGCGTTTAGCAAAAAGACGAGAGTATCTTGGGCGGTATTTGCTTCGTTTATGATTGACTCTCGTTCAATGTCAGCTATACTCATGATGTTGGTGCTATTATATTATTACTATATAGATTCTTGGTCATTTCCATCTCATCTCTAAACATTATTGCGAATGCGGGGAAGAAGATGCCATAGGCAGTCCGGTAATCTGCGTTGCTGACTCTCGAATCTTCTGATTTTGTTCTTGATAAAACCGGATCTTCGAGAGTATATAGTATTGGTCGCGTTCCATTTGTTCGCGGGATTGGATGGCCGACGGTTTCTTGTTGTAGCAATAGTAGAGCACAAATCCGCCGATACCGATAAACAACAGAAACACAATGACGTTTAGGATGATCGAATGGTATTTTACTCTCGTTTGATGGCATGAATAGAGAGTATTGTATAAATAGTATTTGGTGGTATTGTCAATCAACTTGGGGGCGTCGTTGATATCCATGATTGGATTTTATATTTTTCCATTATTTTTTTATGAGTAGGGAAACCTACGGTTTCCCCTACGACCCCTTCCCTTACTGGCGCTTCTTGTTCCACGGCTAACGCCGTGGAACGAAAAGCAACAACAAGCATAGAGATTGTATGGCAAGCAATACATCTCATACCATATACTCTCGGCAAAGACCTTGGTAAATACCTTGGTAATAAGTAGAGCAACAATGTTGGCAATGATATCATGCCTAATGGGGTTTGTCTCCGACCGAGGTTTGTGCAGAGGTCCTTGCCAAGGTCTTTGCCGAGGTCATGTCGAGAGTCATAATAAAAAGTAAATAAAAAGTAAATAAATAACTAAAACAAAGACCAAACAAACCAAACACTTTACATTTTATTGTGTTTATTGAGTGGTTTATATTTACTCTCGGCAAAGACCTCGGCTAAGACCTCGGCTAAGACCTTGGTAAAGAACTACCGCAACAATGTTGGCAATTATATCGTGCTAAATGGGTTTGTCTCCGACCGAGGTTGAGCCCGAGGTCCTTGCCGAGGTCTCTTCCGAGAGTCAGAATAAAAAGTAAATAAATAACTAAAAACAAACAACAAACAAACCAAACACTTTACATTTTATTGTGTTTTATTGTGTGTTTATTGAGTGTTTTAGTTTGACTCTCGGCAAAGACCTCGGCAAGGACCTCGGGCGGAGCCTAATATTGTTGCCGAGATTGTTGCCAAGGTCTTTGCCGAGGTCTTTGCGGACAATACACCAATACTATATTACATCATGTATGAGAGTCATATAGATTCTCATACAAGCTCTATCCTATTGATACCCGGGCAACGCCCGGGTATCCCAAAAGGGAAGGGGTCGTAGGGGAAACCGTAGGTTTCCCTACATCATAATATAATAC
>Ga0209135_1000855_pt1 | contig 11007 bp, 9 predicted proteins | sample LauGreSBDMM110SD_4_FD_187570 | JGI IMG/M metagenome (GOLD analysis project Ga0209135, IMG submission 187570) | Freshwater lake microbial communities from Lake Michigan, USA - Su13.BD.MM110.SD (SPAdes) (version 3) | ecosystem: Environmental > Aquatic > Freshwater > Lake | place: Lake Michigan, USA... | reverse complement strand
CAGCAGATTCGCGATCCCCAAAAACTCGATCTTCACCAGCATCCGCCCGAGCAGATAGGTTAAAAAATTCGCCCGATACGCGATCGCCCCGGGGATACCCGCCAGCGCGCAATGCATCGACATGGTCCCGCTCGAGGTGAGCACAACCGAAGCCGAGACCGGCGTTCCCGTCGGCACAAGCTGCACTCGCTTCGACGGCCCCGCCTCGCGCAGCTCGGCTAAAATCTCTTCACTCGGGTACACCGCCACCGCGTCCCGATCCCCGCCGCCGCGCAAAAACTCCGCGTAGCCCGCGAGCAACACCGGAAAAATCCGCCCCACGGCCTGCTTCCGGCTGCCCGGCAACAACAGGATCGGCCCCGCCGGATCATAGCGCACCGGAGGGAAGTAGTCGGCCGCCAGAAACGGATGCCCTACGAAGTCCACCGGCAGCGTTGTGTCCGCATAGCAGGCGACTTCGAACGGGAAAATGACCGCCAGCGCGTCGAGATCACGCGCCATCGTAAACCTCCGCTTGGCCTTCCACGCCCAGATCTGCGGCGAGATATAAAACAGTGTTTTGATTTTCCCGCCGCCCTTCACCGAGAGCCCGCGCTCCCGCAGCGCCGCCGCCAGCCGCAGATTCATCCCCGGATAATCCACAAACAACACCGCCCGCGGCCGGTGTTCGCCGATCCAACGCAGCGTCTCCTCCATCAGCGCCTTAAAAAACGAGTAGTTCTTCAACACCTCGACCAGCCCGACGACCGACGACGCCGTGAGATCAAAAAGCAATTGCGCGCCCGCCTCCGACAACTCCGGCCCACCCAACGCGGCAAACCTCAGGGTCGGCTGCGCCGCCTGCACGTCGCGCACCAACCGCGCCGCGTGTTCGTCACCCGAATGCTCGCCGGCGATGATCAGCACATCGACTGGCCCGCCCTCGGGCGCCGGCAATCGGAAGGGCAGCGGCAATGCGCTCATCGTCACCGCTTCTGCGCCCGGATCTGCTCCGTGATCGTGATGGCCACTTCCAGCGCCGATTTGCCGAGCGCTGCGCCGACCTTGGGTTGCCGCGCCTGCGTCACGCTCTCCACGAACGACGCCAGTTCGAGTGCCAGCGGCTCGCCTTTCTCGATGGGAATCTCTTTCACCGGAATTGAGCTCACGTCCCCCGCCTTCACGAGGCCGATTTTCATCTTCAGCCCGTAGGCGATGATGTCGCTCTTCTTCACGAGGTGCCCTTTCTGCTCCATGAAATTGAGCGAAAGATATGCGTTATCCTGAAACACCCGGATCTCGCGCGCTTTTTTGAGGCTCATGCGGCTCGCGCTCAGGTTGGCCACCGCGCCGTTCTCAAACTGGATGCGCGCGTTGGCGATGTCTTCCGTTTTCGAGAGCACGCTCACACCCACGCTGTCGATTTTCACGATGGGGGATTTGATCAACGCGAGGGTGATCCCGATGTCGTGAATCATCAGGTCGAGCACCACGCCGACCTCGGTGCCCCGCGGCTGATACGGGGCGAGTCGCTCCGCCGTGAGATACTGCGGGTGGTCCACCTGTTTCTCCAGAAACGCCATCACCGGATTAAAATGTTCGATGTGCCCGACCTGCACGATGCATCCGTGCTTTCGCGCCGCTGCCATCACCTGCTCCGCTTCTTCCAGCGACGCGCAGATCGGTTTCTCAATGAGCAGGTGCGTCTTCTTCGCGAGCAAAGGCAGCGCGACCTCGGCGTGGCGATCAGTCGGCACCACCACCGAAACCGCGTCACACGCGTCGCCCAATTCCTCGATCGTCGCGAAACGCCGGCAGTTGAACTTCGCGCAGATCTCGGCCGCGCGGGCGTCGTTGGGCTCGTAGATTCCGGCCAGTTCCGCCCCGGGCAACGCCGCGTAAATGCGCGCATGGTGCTGTCCAAGCGAGCCGACGCCCGCGACGCCGCAACGAATTTTAGGTTTAGCCATGGACCAAGATTCCGCTTCGCAAAACCAGTTGGCGATGCGTTTTTTGCGCGTGCGCGGCGTTGTGCGTCACCAGCACGAGCGCCGTCTGCGTCGCTGCGCACAGGCCGAGCAACAGCTCAATCACCGCGTCGCCCGTGCGCTCGTCGAGATTGCCCGTCGGCTCATCGGCGAGGATGAGGCGCGGCGAATTCATCAGCGCCCGCGCCACCGCCACGCGTTGACGCTCGCCGCCCGAGAGCTGCGACGAGAGGTGCTTCGCCCGCTCGGCGAGGCCGACCTTTGCCAGCAAATCGTCCGCCCGTTTCCGCGCCGTCGCATCAATCGGTCCGAGGATGCGGCGCGCCATCAGCACGTTCTCCCGCGCGTTCAGTTCGGGGATGAGATAGAACGACTGAAAGACGATGCCCAAAAATTTTCCGCGCCGCGCCGTGCCCGTATCGGACTCGCCGGCCCACGTGAGCGTCCCGGCATCCAGCGCATCAAGGCCAGCGAGGAGTTGGAGCAACGTCGATTTGCCCGAGCCAGATTCGCCGCGGATGCTCACGCTCTCCCCTGCCGCCACGTCGAGATCGACGCCCGCCAACACCTCGAGCCGGCGGTCGCCGCTCATGAACGTCTTGCGCACCCCGCGCGCCTTGAGAATGGCCTCATTCATTACGCAAGGCCTCCACCGGTTTCAGCCGCGCCGCCCGCCACGCCGGCAACAGACCCGCTAGCGTCGAAATCACCACCGAGCACGCCACGATCAATCCCACATCTCCGGGCGCCGTGTGCGCCGGCAGCTGACTGAACTGATAAAACCGCACGAGCACCTCTTCGCTTGCCGTTAACCGCGTGAACCCCGCGACCAGTTCGTTGCGGAAATGCAGCGTGCCGAGCCCGAGCCCCAAGCCCGCCAACGTCCCCACGGCGCCGATCAGCAGTCCTTGAAAACAAAAGCACGCCGCCACTTGAATCGGCCGCGCGCCGAGCGCCCCAAGCAGGCCGATCTCGCGAGTCTTCCGCACGACCGAGATCAGCAGCGAACTCGTCACGGAAAACGCCGATACGATGATGATGAACGTCAGCAGAAAAAAAATCATGTTCTTCTCGAGCTGAAGGATGAACAGAAAATCTTGATTGGCCTCGATCCAAGAGCGCGCCCGCGCCTGCGCCGCCGGCGGCAACGCACCGTTGATCCGCGTCGCGACCACATCCGCATCGAGCTTCGGCGCGATCTTCACATTAACGCCGTGGATGGCGGCGCCGAGCCCGTAGAGCTCCTGCATCGACCGCAGCGTGACGAGCACCACCGAACTGTCGAGTTGCTGGTGTCCGACCTCAAAAATCCCCACGACCCTCAGCTCGCGCGGCAGCAGGACTTCGTCGTTTTTCAACTTCTCCAAGAGCAGCGGCGAATAGATTTCCACCCGGCTCCCAATGCGCGCACCGAGAGACAGCGCGAGCTTTGAACTGATGATGATCGAATCGTCATCCAAATCATCCAGTCGTCCGGCGCGGATAAACCGCTCCAGCGGGACCACCTGCCCGACTCGATTGACGTCGATTCCCTGCATCGCGGGATAAGCGGGTTTCCCCTCATACTGCAGCCCGACCACGCCCTCCGCGAATGGCGTCGTCGCCACCACGCCCGGCACCGTTGCGAGCCTTGCCTGCAAACCTGCGGCGTCGGCGATCAGCCCTTCACCACGCACCTGCACTTCGCCCTGCGTATCGACGATCATCCGCCGGATCTCGTAGCCAAACCCGCCCATCACGCTCGTGGAAATCACGAGCAACGCCACCCCGAGCGCCACCCCGAGCACCGAGATCGCTGTGAAAAACGGAAACTTCCTCCCCGTGGGGAAGAGCTGCTTTAGGGCGAGGTATAAATACCAAGGCATGGTTTAACCACGGATGAACACCGATGCACACGGATAAGGCTGGGAAATGAATCCGTGTCCATCCGGGTTCATCCGCGGTTCAAAAATCATGTCCCACTCCCCGGCCTGAGCTGCGGAAACAAAATCACGTCCCGAATGCTCTCCGCGCCCGTGAGCAAAATGCACAGCCGGTCGATGCCCACGCCCATGCCGCCCGCCGGCGGCATCCCGTGCTCGAGGGCCAGCAAGAAATCATGGTCGATGTTCTGCTTCTCCTCGCCGGCCTGCGCTTCAAACATCGCGCGCTGCACGTCGGGATCGTTCTGCTCCGAATACGCCGGCGCCACTTCCATGCCGCCGATCGTCAGCTCGAAGACGTCGATCGTCGTCGGATCATCGAGGCTGATTTTGGCCAGCGGGCACAGCTCCTTCGGCAACTTCATTACAAAGGTCGGCTGGATCAGCGCTGGCTCGATCTTTTTGGAGAAAATCTCATTCGTGATCTCGAACTCTTCCCACGCGGGACTCACATAGAGCCCCAGTTTTTCGGCGCCCGCGACTTTCTCCGCCTTGCTCCGCGCGAACCAATCCGCGTCGCCCGTCGCTTCGCGGATGAGATCCTTGTAGTTCACCTCGCGCCACTCGCCGGCGAAGTCGATCTCCTGCCCGCTGGCGGCGTGCTTGATCTTCGTCGTGCCGAGCACATCGCGGCAGAGCGACGTGAGCATGTCTTTGATCAGCGTCATCATGCCGCGGTGATCGCTGTAGGCCTGATAAACCTCGAGCATCGTGAACTCCGGGTTGTGCTTCCGGGAAACGCCTTCGTTACGGAAAATCCGGCCGATCTCGAACACGCGATCATAGCCGCCCACGAGCAGGCGTTTGAGCCGCAACTCCGTCGCGATGCGCAGGAAAAAGTCCACGCCGAGGGCGTTGTGGTGGGTCTTGAACGGCCGCGCCGCCGCGCCGCCCGCCGTGCTTTCCAGCACCGGCGTTTCCACTTCAATGAACTGCTGGGCCTCAAGAAACCGCCGGATGTGCGACACGACGCGCGAGCGCAGCATCAGCCGCGCGCGCGACTCGGCGTTCACGATCAGATCGAGATAACGCTGCCGGTAAACTTGCTCCGCATCGCTCAGCCCGTGCCACTTTTCCGGCAGGGGCCGCAGGGCCTTTGACACTAAAGTGCAACGTTCGACGCGCACGGTGATTTCGCCGGTCTTGGTCAAAAAGAGCGTGCCCGTCGCCCCGAGAATGTCGCCGAGGTCCAGTTTCTTGAACGCCGCGTAGGCCTCGTCGCCGATCACGTCCTTTTTGACGTAGAGCTGCACCTGGCCCTGCTGGTCGAGAATCTTCACAAACTGGCTCTTCCCCATGTCGCGGATCGTCACGAGCCGTCCGGCCACACTGACCGTGACGACGTTGTCCTGACCCTCGACGTGCAACTTCATCGCGTCGGCGGAGAAATGGGTCTGCGTCACGCTCGCCCGAAACGGATCGAAGCCTTTGGCGCGCATTTCGGCCAGCTTGTTGCGCCGCACGGCATGTTGGTCGTTGGAGATATCAACCGGAGGGGTGTCGCTCATGGAAGGACCACGAAGCCACGCCATCCCCGACGGGGCAAACGGAAATTCCGCGACCGCTTTTCTCCTTTCCGTCCCCTCGGGCCCCGCCAAGCCTCGCGCCATGAACCCCTTCAACCGCCGCCAGTTTCTAGGTGCCGCCGCCCTCGGCGCCGCCGCGCTCTCGACTCTCCGCACGCGCGCTGCCGACGCGCCCGCCGCTCCCGCTCCCCGCCCGGTAAAACTTGGGCTCATCGGCTGCGGTTGGTGGGGTATGGTCAACGTCAAGGGCGCCTACAAAGCCGGCGGCGCCCAGGTCATCGCGATCTGCGATATCGACAGCGAACACCTCGCGGCCACCGCCGCCGAGATCGAAAAACTCCAGGGCTCGCGCCCGCTCACGTTCAAGCTTTACGAGGACCTCCTCGCCGTCACCGGCCTCGAGGCCGTGATCATTGCCACCCCGCCGCAGTGGCACGCGCTTCCGTTCATCGCCGCCGTGAACCGCGGGATCGACGTGTTCTGCGAAAAACCCCTCGCCTACGACATCCGCGAGGGCCGCGCCATGGTCGATGCCGCCGCCAAGAGCCGGAGCATCGTCCAGATCGGTTTCGTGCGCCGCCAGAGCGCCGCGTTTCAAGCCGTCCGCCAGTTCATCGCCGACGACAAACTCGGCCGCATCATCAACGTTGACGCGCAGATCAACTTTACGGCCGGCACCGCCAGCGCCGTCCCGACCACCCCGCCGCCCGCCCTTGATTGGGATCATTGGTGCGGCCCCGGACCACTCATCCCTTACAGCCCGCAGGTCGGGCACCGCAGCTGGCGCCTGGAGCAGACGTCGGGGCAAGGCCACCTCTACGACTGGGGCATTCATCTAATCGACGCCACGCGCTTCATCCTCGGCGAGACGTCGCCCACCGCGATCAGCGCCACCGGCGGCATCTATCGGCTCAAGGACAAGATCACCACGCCCGATACGCTCACCGTGCAGTTTGAATTTGCCCGTTGCCCCGTCACCTGGCGGCACCGGCTGTGGGGCTCCGCCGAGCTCGCGCCCGAGTTCAACAACGGCATCTTTTTCTACGGGGAAAAGGGCACCGTGTTTGTGACCGACCAGCGTTGGATTTTTATGCCCAACGGCAAAGGCGCCGAACGCCAGGTCAACGAAACCAAGTCCGACCTCGTCCCGCTTCACGTCGCGGAATTCCTCGACGCCGTGCGCCACCGCAAACCCGTCAGCGCCACCGTCGCCGAGGCGCATCTGTCCACGAGCGCCGTAAAACTTGCGATGATCGCCTACGAGACCGGCGGCCGCCTCGCGTGGGATGCGAAGACCGAGCAGATCACCAACCACCCGGAAGCCGCCAAACTGTTGAAGCGCGCCTACCGCGCGCCGTGGAAACATCCTTACGCCGGCTGAAAAGTAGGGCTGCGTCTCCGACCCGCCCTCCAAGCCCGCGCCTCGTCCACGCCCGCGTCCGCCGTACGCCCGCGCTCACGCCCCCACCAGCCGCGGCACCGCCGCGATCACGAGCCGCTCGAAATTTGCCGCGCCTTTCGCGGCATTTTCCAACGTGTGGGCGTGCGACAGTTTCTCATCGGAGAGCCCCGCGCCCATGTTGGTGATGCAAGAGACGCCGACGACTTTCATCCCGCAGTGCCGCGCGATCAGGCACTCCGGCACGCTCGACATTCCGACCGCATCTGCGCCCCATCCCTTGATCATCCGGATCTCCGCCGGGGTCTCAAACGACGGCCCGCGCAGCGCGAGATAAACTCCCCGGTGCAGCGGAATCATCTCCGCCATCGCCGCCTGGGAAATTTTCTCCGACAACGCCGCGTCCCACGCATCGCTCATCCCAAAGAACCGAGGACCAAAGGTCTCGTCGTTTGCGCCTGTCAGGGGATTCAAGCCTAGGGCGTTGATGTGATCGGTGATCAACATCAGTTGGCTCACCCCGATGGGCGCCCGCAAGCTGCCCGCCGCGTTGGACAAAAACAGGACCTCGACGCCCACCGCGCGGAGCGTCCGCACCATCGTCTTCAGCGGATACGGGTCATCGGTCTCGTAAAAATGTTTACGGCCCTTGAGCACAACCACGTCGACCCCGTTTAATTTTCCCGCCACCAGCGCTCCGGTGTGACCTTGCACAGTCAACACCGGAAATCCGGGCAACTCGGAATACGTTAACGTCACCGCCTGCTCCACGCGCTCCGCCAAGCCACCCAAGCCCGAGCCCAGCACGATAGCGAGTTTCGGCGCCCGCCCGGCCAGCGCCGCCGTCAAGGCCGCCGCCGAGCGTTTCACGTTCTCGACATGGAGTTGCTGCGCGATCGTAGTCATTCTTTGCTGATGACTGAACTCCGCGCCGCTGCAACGCCTAGAGTTGCGCCACTCGCTAAAATGCGCGAACTCATCGCAATGACCGCCTCAGCGCCCGCCTTCCTCCCGCCCCCTAGGTCCTCCGCCGTCGCGGTCTCCGTGATCGACTGGGGTCGCACGCGCTACGAACCCGCCTGTGTCGCGCAAGCAGCCCTCGTCGCCCGCCACTTGGCCGGCCAGATCCGCGACACGCTCGTCTTCACCGAACACGAGCCCGTGTTCACCGTGGGCCTCCGCGCCGGCGCCGAGAAAAACCTGATCTGGGACTCCACCCGGCTCGCCGCCGAGGGCATCGAACTCGCCCCGACGAACCGCGGCGGCGACATCACCTATCACGGTCCCGGCCAACTCGTCGGCTACCCCATCGTGTCCCTCGCCGCTCGCAAAGACCTCCACGCCTACCTTCGCTTCCTCGAACAGGTCCTCATCAACGCCGTCGGCTCCCTCGGCCTCACCGCCACGCGACGCCCCGGCCTCACCGGCATCTGGATCGGCCCGCGCAAAGTCGCCGCCCTCGGTGTCGCCGTCCGACGTTGGGTCACCTACCACGGCTTCGCCCTCAACGTAAACGCCCACCTCCCCCACTTCGCCGGCATCGTCCCCTGCGGCATTGCCGCCACCGAAGGCACCGTCACCTCCCTCCACACCGAACTCGGCCACGACCTCGACCTCGCCGCCGTCCAAAAAATCGTCGCCGAGGAATTCCAAACCCTCTGGCCCGCCTTCCTCGCCTCCGGTGAAATTCGCGACCAATAGCGTGCATTCGCGGCCAAAATCCTTTTCGTATCCCTTCTGAACTCTCCCGATGGACACCACGCGTAAACCTTCCTGGCTCCGCGCCAAACTCCCCAGCGGCCCCGGCTACCAAGCCGTCCGCTCCCTCGTGGACGAACACAAACTCCACACCGTCTGCCAGAGCGCGCAATGCCCCAACCTCGGCGAATGCTGGTCTCGCGGCACCGCCACCGTGATGATCCTCGGCAACATCTGCACGCGCTCCTGTAATTTCTGCGCCATCCAGACCGGCCGCCCCACGGAACTCGACCTCGGCGAACCCACCCGCGTCGCCGATGCCGTCGCGAAAATGGGCCTGCGCCACTGCGTCATCACCTCCGTCGCCCGCGACGAACTCGCCGATGGCGGCGCCGCCGTCTGGGCCGCCACCATCCGCGCCGTCCGCCACCGCAATCCCCAGACTGCCATCGAAGTCCTCACGCCCGATTGGAAGGGCAAGCTCCACGACCTCGACACCGTCCTCGACGCCAAGCCCGACATTTTTAACCACAATCTGGAAACCGTCGAACGTCTCCAGAAACCCGTCCGCGTCCAGGCCCGCTACGACCGCTCCCGCTCCGTCCTCCAGCACGCCAAATCCCGCGGCTTCATCACCAAGACCGGCATCATGCTCGGCCTCGGGGAGACTCAGGCTGAGATCGAGCAGACCCTCCGCGACATCGCCGCCGACAAGACCGACATTCTCACCATCGGCCAATATCTCCAACCCACCCCGCAACATCTCAAAGTCGAGCGCTGGGCCCACCCCGACGAGTTCGCCCACTGGAAAAAATTCGGCCTCGATTTGGGCATCGGCGTCGTCGAAAGCGGCGCGATGGTCCGCTCCAGCTACCACGCCGACGAGCAGTCCCAGAAATACACCGGCGTCGAGCACCTCAACACCCACAACGCGTTGGCTGGGGTATAAAGTAGTGCGCTGAGCCCCCGGTCGGTCTTTCGGTTTGGGCTCAGCGGCGGGCGCGACACCCTCGCCGCGTCCGACAAAGACGCATCAAGCCGGCTTCCTATTTGCCCAAAGACTCAATCGGGGCCTGCCCGTATTGCTTGGTTTTAACTTCGCCAAAAACGTTGGGTTTGGAAGTAACCGCCCGGCCTGTGATTTTTCCGTTCGCGTCCCTGTAAACTGTTTTTACCTCCCCGAACACATTTGGTTTTTGGGCAACGGCCTCCCCAACTTTGCGGCCCTGAGCGTCGGTGATAACCGATTTGGTTTCGCCGAACACATTCGGCTGACGAGTGGTAATTTTACCCACCGGTTGCGCAACGTCATTTTTGACCACGGCCTTGATTTCACCGACGCGGTTCGGCTTTTGCGCCACGATGGTTTGGACCGGCACCCCATTTGAATTTCGCACCACGCTTTTCGTCTCCCCAAAAATATTAGGTTTTTGGGTGACTATGGTGGTAGGTTTACTCGCTACCGATTGGACGACGGTGCGCGTCTCCCCAAAGGCGTTGGTCTCGGATCGGGTGGCCATCGTGGTTGGGGCATAGCCAAGTGCTGATCGGGCCGAGAGCAGCACAAGTAAAACGATGACCAACATGCTCAATCGTTAGGGCGGTTGAGGTTGGAATACTAGAATTAAGCGAAAGCACAGGATGGCGCCGCGACAGAACTGTTTCGAGCCGCCAACGCCGGTCGCGTTAATCTGATTATCCCCACTTCGGTTCTGCAGGAGACCGTATGGGGCATCGAAACGTTCTACGACGGAACGCCCGCCACCATCGCCCCCAAATTAATCTCACTCCCGAGTTTGACCGGCATCACCTGCCCGGGCGCTCGCCGGGTGCTGGACGCTATTCAGTGGTATCGCTCGAAGCATGCCGATTTCGGCGACGCGCGCTGCATCCCGCCGTGATCCACGGCGGCGCGGATGAGCTGGGTGAGCTGCCAAAATCCTCAACGGGCCGCGCCCGATACCGCCGCCCGTCGTGCGTGGACGGATCCCGGCATTTTTCCAACCCGCACCAGAATTCTTGCCAGTTGGCGTGCCGTCGGCCCCATTTCTCCCATGCCCCTTACTCTTCGCTTCAGCCCGTTCCCCGGCCTCGTCGCCGCGCTTTTGTTCCTCACCGCCGGCTCCGCCAGCTTCGCCCAGACTCCCGCCACTGCACCCGCCCCGCTCCTCGATAAATCCGGTCATCCGCCCACGTTACGCACGCTCGCGATCGGCGACGCCGCTCCCGATTTTTCCCTGCCTGGCATCGATGGCCGCACTTACAAACTCGCCGACTTCGCCGGCCCCGACGTGTTGATGGTGCTGTTCACCTCGAACCACTGCCCCACCTCCCACGGGATCGAACGACGCCTGCAAACCCTCCGCGACGATCTCAAGGGCCGCAGCTTTGGTCTCGTCGCCATCAATCCCAATCACCCGGAGGGCCTCACCCTCAACGAACTCGGCTACGGCGAATACAGCGACTCGTTCGAAGACATGAAGCCCTACGCCGCC
>Ga0209135_1000854_pt1 | contig 11008 bp, 10 predicted proteins | sample LauGreSBDMM110SD_4_FD_187570 | JGI IMG/M metagenome (GOLD analysis project Ga0209135, IMG submission 187570) | Freshwater lake microbial communities from Lake Michigan, USA - Su13.BD.MM110.SD (SPAdes) (version 3) | ecosystem: Environmental > Aquatic > Freshwater > Lake | place: Lake Michigan... | reverse complement strand
CCTTGGAGATGAGCTGCTTTGTCTCAACCCATTTGGTCAAAGTTTCGCGGGTGGCCTCGATGATGGGGGCGGTCTCGCTGGTCACCTTCATCGCGGGGGCGACTGGGGTTGGGGCATTCGTTGCAACAGGTGCATTCGTTTGGGCAGAAGCCGTAGGCGCCAAAAGGAAAAGGCAAAGTGCCAAAGATAAGATTAGAAAATTCATCGTCAAAAGCTCCACTTGAGACCTGCGGAGACAAGTTGTTGTGCCAAGAAGTCGTTTGTTGAGCTACTTCCGCCTTGTGTTGGGCCTTGGGTATTTAGGCTGCTATTTGTGGGTGTCGTGCCGTAACTCAACTCAACATTCATCAAAGCAAGGAATTTATACTCAATGAAAAAATCTAATTTTTGGGTAATTGGAACCTCCAATCCTACGATCGCTTGGAGCGCTAAAGAAACGTTGCTAGCGTTGGATACGCTAGTGGAATAAGTGCCGGAACTGGAAGTTGTTTCTGTGACAACAATTTGGTGGCCTGTAGAATAAATGATTCCAGCTCCAATACCTCCTCCAAAATAAGGAGTTACGGGCAACTCTTCAAATTTCACAATGCCATTGAGGCAAGGTACCCAGCAGCTAACCTGTGAATTTTCAGTTCCAATCTTTGGTCCATCAGTAGGATTCAAATAGGATTTTTCTTTATAGCCGATGTAGGTGAAATCAAACTCCATGCAAGTGCGCACTGGAACAGGGCCACCAAAGGCCATCTGCACGTCCCGAGTTGCGAATTCATAGCCTGCTTTACCGGTAACAACGATGCCGAGTTGTGTATTGGAATCTACGTTCAGCGGGGTTTGGCTTTGCGCAGTTGCAGTGCCGTTAACTTGAAATTGTTGTAAACTTGCCCCACCCGCTGCACCCACATACCACCTTCCATCCCGCGGGCCTTTCGGGCCATCAGGACCCGTAGTTTGAGATGGGGTAATGACCTTCGGTTGGTTGGCAATCTCCGGAAGAGGAGCATCCACAACATTCGACGTTGGTTCTGGCGCTTTTGCAACGGGTTGGAGTGCTGGATTGGGTGCGGGTGTAGTTGCTGGGGCAGGGGAGGCAGCAGGCGCGGGTGCTACGGGTGCCACTGAAAGCCGGCCTGTCGACTCTTGGGCTTGAGCGGCAAAAGCCCCAAAGAATATGACTCCAAAAAGAATTAAACTAAGTCGCATCTCCTTAAGAATGAAACAGCGTCCAATCGAAGCGAGATGTCTAGTGTGACAATTCAGAGTTCATGCCAACTAGATAAGAATAAGTGTTGATAACAATGTCTGGACCTAAGCAATCCCGAACCTCACGCCACGTTCGCAACGTAGGTTGTTGGCATTTTTTTTGTAAAATCCCCGCGTCAGCGGGTCCCGCAACCGCGGGGCGCATACTTAACCCCTTCACCCCATAACCCCTGAATCTAAAAACCCTGCGAAGCTCACCGAGGTTTACCGAGTTTGAGCGTAGCGGGCAGTCCTTGACTTTGCCAAAAGTAGTGGCAATTTACCATCATGGTAAAAACACAAGTTCAGTTCCCTGACCATCTTTACCGTGAGGCCAAAAGAGTGGCCATAGAGCAGGAGATGAGTTTTGCGGAAGTCGTCCGTCGCGGCCTTGAGATTGCAGTTCAGGGATATCCTCCTGGAAGGGCTGTAGGGGAAGCCTGGACCCTCCCCTCGGCCAGACGTTTGGGTCGTGCGAGGCTTTTGGAGAAGGATTGGGCCCTAGCTTCCCGCGATTCTGCGTGATCAGCTTCGACACAAACATCGTTGTTCACGCGGCCAACGCGGATTCTGAGGATTCGCCTCAAGCTCGTATGTTTTTGGAAGAAGTGGGTCAACGGAAAGACGTGGTCATTTGCGAGCTGATGCTCGTCGAGGTTTTCCTCAAACTCTGCAATCATAAGATCTTTTCAAATCCGCTTTCCTCAACTGAATCGTGGGACTTTTGCGATCGGCTCCGGAGGAATAGGAACTGGCGTGTGGTGGAGTCAGCCCCCGTCATGGATGAGGTCTGGAAACTTTGCAGGCAGAAATCATTTCCTTTTCGCAGGATCATCGATTTGCGGTTGGGCCTAACACTTCGGCACTTTCGTGTTGAAGAATTTGCTACAACCAACGGCAAAGATTTTCAGTCGATCGGATTCCGACGCGTCTGGAACCCACTGACCGAAAAATAGGTTTGGGCTCATCACCCTCAAACCTCACGCCATGTACGCCACGCAAGTAATTGGTACTCCCCTTAACCCCTTCACCCCTGAACCCCATAATCCCTATCGTCAAAACCTCCAATTCATCTCAAATTCGGCCGCTTGGGTGTAGAAATTCTGCATGGTGTAACCCCCGAAATCAGGGCTGAGAACCCCATCAATACGGTAGGCGATCGACACATCGAATCCTGGAGCCACCTGATACCCGCACCCTAGAAACGCTTCCCACGCCCCCATGAAGTTCGATTGATTGAAATCCCCCTGATAGTTGATCGTTCCTGAGATCGTGCTGACAGTGAGTTTTTGGAACATGCCCCCTCCGCCTGCACCTACAAAGGGTCGCCACCCATCCCCGATCGGATAAGAAAACTCGACGTTCACCATCAGAGGTACTTGGAGAAGATATCCATCCGCATCCAACTTCATCGTACCGTTTAGATTTGGATTTCCACCAACCCCCGTGAAAGTCCCATTTCCTGTGATGGTGTACGACTCCACCGTGTTATAAATACACCCAGTCTCAAACTCGAAATTGATCCACTGGTTCAGGCGATAACCTGGGGCGAAGTCGAAACGGAAGCCTGGGTTGAAGCCGATCGACTCGTAACTGATCGTTCCATTAAACGGAACCGATGTGGCGAAGAGGGGATTAATGTTCGTCTGGGGATAATCTCGATTGTCCCGCTGGGCGACCGCCATATCGGAGTTCACCGTCCCACCGAGCGCGATTCTTAGGCCTGGTCCTGGACCCGTCACCGGCTGTGCCTGCACGTCGGTCAGTGCTAACCTTTGGGCAAAAAGATTCGATCCACAAAAAAACATCATGATCAGTAAGCACCATGCTCTTATGAGTGACATCGTGTCCTTGGTGCACGTTGCGTGAAACATCGGATTCATCTCACGCTAAGTCCGCTACGGGGGGGCAAAATCCGTGTCCTGCAACTACTGGACATGTTAGGGCCAATCTCCATTCCCCATATTCCTTCGCGTCCTTTGCGACCGTTGCGTGAGGTATCATTTTCATCTCGGTTCAAAAGCGAATCGTCACCGTCCCCATAATCGACATTGAGGGGACCGACTGGCCTGCGATCGAATTTAGGTAGCGAAACTGGACGTCGACCATGAGATCTGGTTCTCCAGGATTTATCTGAATTCCGCCAAAACCTTGGAAGGCGGTAAGAGTTTGGCTGCGGGTCACATCATTTGGCGATCCCGTGATAAAAACTTGGCGAAAGATGCCCCCCATTCCGCCTCCAGCTACGAGCCGAATCCGAGTCGCTCCGAGGGGATCGGTTCGAAAGACAAAATTTCCCATCATAGGAACCTGAAATAGCTGAACATTGGTCACTTGGGTCAGACCGGTGGCTGTGAGTCCCCCCGTTGAATTCGAGTAGACCGAGTTATACAGAAGCCCTCCCTCAATCTCGAAAGCTATATATTCATGAAACTGCGCCCCCAACATCGCTCCAGTCGCAAACCCTGGTGCCATATTGACGGTACTGTTAATTCCAAAATCTGGATAATCCACATTCGTTATGAAACTTAACCCCACCCCTGTCCGAACGTAGAAAGGAGTGAGCTCTGTGCCCTCCGCGGCAGTGGTCGCGGTTCCATCCGCCGCATTCTGCCCAGGCAGAGGAGCGTCTTGCGTGGGTGAATATGTGTCTTGCCCATATTTTTGTGGAGTAGCGAAAAGACTAGGCGCAATCGCGTCATCCACGGGCGTATCAGTCGCTAGAATTTTTGAGGATAATAGAAAAACAAACGCAAAAGATAACAACAGGCAACGCACACACATGGCTCAAGGCTGATGCTAAAATCCTCATTCACAACGTACTTAGAGCCCCAAAGCCAAAAACGTGTGAATACTAGAGTAACAATGGGGAGGGGCGAAAAATCGGCAAATTATGGCAAAGGAGGTATTGAAAAGTCCAAATCGGGAGACTGCTTCTCGATTAAAAAAGCTGTTCCTGGGGCAATAAAATCCGTTTTCTGGAGATCTATCGGATAAAAGACCTTTTCGGCATTCCATTCAAGTAAGCCCTCGGGGTTATGCCGAAGAGCGAAGCTATCCCAGATGTCACGGTGCAAAATCTTTAGTTTGTCGCCCTTGCTTGTATCGGATGAAATTGTAAATCCATTCTCAGCATTCATACAAAATTTGGCAAAACTACCGTGTGAAACATGGCCCAAGCTTACTAGATTGTTACCAGCCAGTAGTGGCCTCCGGAAAAGTGTTTGCCGGACTTCTCCTGCGATTACATGGCGCAGGGGTTTTCCTTGGCGATAAACTAGCAGACCTTGTCCTGGGGGGATGACAGGGTCAGGGTAGGCCAGAAAAGGCGCACGATGTGCCACGGTTGGCTGTAAACCTTCCGACCTGCCACGAACAGCACTCCCATAATACCAAGTCTGACCCTCCGGGTAGAGAGAGCAGTGCGGCATAGAAATCCGATCTGCCGACCCAGCTGTTTTGCCGGATTGTAAGGCGACTACACCTTTTGAGTTTTTCAAAGCAGTTTGAACAGTCCAGTGCGGGCGGACGGCATAGGAAGATCCTATCAAAGCCGCGGGCAGGTCGAGGCGCGTATTCAAGGGAGACTTTTCTATGACAATCTGGGTGTCGGTAAGGTTCGATTCGACAACTTCGTAACGTTCCCCAGCTAAGCTTGGGTCCTTGGGGCAGCTTAAAATCTCGATGAAACAGGGGGAGGAGGGTTGGGCAGGAAGTGTCGCAAAGGAGGTAATTTGCAACTTGGCGGCTCCCACATCGAGGCCAGTGATCGTTCCATGAAGAATCGCCGGTCGGACGACAGGAATTCCGACGGCATTCCAGCCTGGACGTAAATTCCAATTTACAGAGCCCAACTGGAAGGCGGGCAGATCGGTTTGACCCCAAGCTACGCCACCCAAAGGCATGAAATTGCATGCCACCGCTGCAAAGAGGAAAAGAGAAAGGTAGATTTTTTTCATTACTCAATCACCAGATTTAGGGTGGTTTTTGTAGTTCCAGCACGGGTTGCCGCGTACACCGTTAAAGGATAGGTTCCTCGCTTCGACGCGTCCACTGTTCCCCATATCAGGCCTGCATCAAATTGGCCGCCTCCTGCAGATCCATCACTCTTCCCATCGTTAGTCAAAGTATCTGTACCAATTTGAAAAGTGCCAGAGGCGACATTTTTATTGTCTGCGGTTTTAGCTCTTTCCAAGGCCAGGCCTGCTGGCAGGCCAGAAACGTTAAAAAAGAGACCAGAGGGTGCTGGATTTCCAGAGATATAATGAGCGATCGGTTGGCCCGCAGGGTATCGAAAGGTGCCCGAAGCCCCGCTTCCAACCGCGGGTCGTGTGGAGGCAGGAAGGACCACAATTGTAAGTGACATCGGACCACCAACGGCGGTTTGCGTATCTCCAGCCCGATTCACATTGCTTGGGGAAAAGGTCAAAGCATATTCGCCTACTTTCGTGCAAGAACCTTGAAAAGTTACCTGGGTAGACGTGCCTCCTTGTACTTGGCTTGAGGAAACACCAGGGGGCAGTGAGCCACTCACGATAAGCGCAGTTGGGCTATTCTCTGTATCGTAAGTGTAAGTAAACGGAACCCCAACGGACGTATAAAACTTTCGTCTATTTTTGGCTGCGTGCGCAGGGGCAAAGTAATCTATATCAATTAGCAATTCCACCTCATTCCCAATGCCGCCACCTAAGGCCCCAGTGGGGATATTATTAGCTTTAATCTTAATTTTGAAAGGCTGCTTTGCTGCTTTAAGGACGCCACTAAGGCTACCTTTATCAAACTTAAGACCAATTTCATCCAACAATTGATAGTTTGCATCCTCAGTGGGCACGATTGATAGTTTATCACCCGCTACAGTCGCTTCTGGAGAGCTAACGGTGATTGGGTAGGTAAGCTCATTCCCTACGCCACCCATAACTGGCCCTAGTGAGGAGATTTCAGGCAATTTCGTTTCCAAGGTTATCACAAAACTGAAGGTGGTCAGTTCGTTGCCGTTTGAATCGGATAGCTTAACGGTGATGGATTTTTCCCCACAATCACTTGTATCGGCTGTTGCATCCGCAGCAACAGCGCTTCCTGAAATTGTGCCATTGGATGGATCGATCGAAAGGCCATGAGGCAAGCCGGTTGCAGAAAAAACGCCTGTTACGCCAGCCTCAAGAGTCAGCGGGTAGGTGATCGCTTCTCCCAACCGTTTGGTTGTATCTCCTGATCCGGCCAGCGTTGGGCTCCGGAAATTGATTCGCAAAGTTTTGTTGTCTGTAGTGCCACCCTTGGTCGCTGAAATAGGCACATCAATGGCTGCTTGAAGTGCGGGGGGCGTGCCTGACAAGACGGCTCCGGCTCCGGGTCGGGTCAACCATGAAGCATTTGCAGGAATGATTGCATCAAAAGAGTCTGCGATTTCGTTTGCGGTGATAGTATAGGAAAAGGGTTTTCCCCGCACAGCCTGGACCGTCTGAGCGCTATCTATACTAAGTCCAGCAACGAGATTAAGTGTTAAGTTTTTCTCCAATTGTACTAAAGATCGTAAGTTAGTGGCTCGGATAGTTAGGTTGACAGTGCCAGAGGAAGTCGCCGTGCCTGTTAGCACGCCAGTAGCGGAATTCAGGCTGAATCCAGCCGGAAGGGTGTCAGTCAATTCTTGAAAATTATTCGCACCGAAGTTGGTTAGAATTGTGAATGATTGATTCGCCACACCCACATTAAAGGTGGCTGTAGAGGGGCTTGTGATCTCATTACTTTTGGACAAGTCACCCAGAATGAACACGCCATCACCAGAAGCATCCTGCGACCCGAAAATGGCCGTCGCAACCGTTAGATTAAAAGGTGGAGATATGGAAGGAGGTTCCGCAGTAGTATCATTGGCAGGAAATGCGACGAAATCGAGCCCGCCTCCCCCCGTCTGCAGAAAAATACCAAGCTGATCGGCTGAATTAATGTCTGCGTTGTTTGCAACTAAAACATAAAATGGACTTGTTGTGGATGAAGTTGTGACAGTGCCTAGGTCGGCTGAAAAAGATCTTGTGATGAAGCCCTCGTTGTCGCTAACAGACGTTGCGGCGAAAAGGCTAAAAGCATTCAGGATTGCAGTTCGATTCGTAACAACATTTGTACTAGAGACTAAGCTAGCGACTTGTGATGTCGTACGGTCCTTAAATGTGCCCACCCAGACAGCAAATCCTGTGCTTGTGGGGGTTGTTCCGTCGGCCAATGTCACTGAGCTTACAAATTCTAACTGAACAGCGCATGTCACAGCTTGAGCAGGCATGGATGAAAGAGATAGGAATGCCGCCATAAACAAGATTGAAAGACCGGGAGCAAACGCCCCCGCTAACAAACCTGCTTTAGTTCGTTTGCAGTCTTCTTTTACTTCTTCTTTCTCTCCCGCACCATTGGCATGGGGCCAGTTCGGGGAATAGTTCGAAGACATAAATAAAGTTAAGCACCGCGAATCTGGAATTCAACCGGACCAGGCGTTTGACATCAAATTGTCACACGCAAGTTCGCTTGGCAGCAGCTCTGCCACGCTGGATTGCTTGAGCGAATCGGACGAGGTCACCGAACAGAAAGCTCTTGGCCCGCTGCACCGGCTTCTGGATTTTTTTATTCAACTTGTTTTGGAAAAATCAGAAAATCGGAAATTCAAAATATGGCATTCTCGTGCCAAAGGGGATCGAAAACACGCAAAGTGTTGATAAACAGATAAGATAAGTGATTTCTGTCACCAAATTGTAACAATCTGCCCCTTGATAAAAAAAAACTCCGTGGCATTAATTTTTGCATGCAAACGGAATTTCGTAACAACAAAACCATAACCAAAGGAGCATCCATGAGAAACAAAATAACAACTAACTTATTGCGCGGCGTTGCCGCACTAGTCGTCGCACTACCTCTGCACGGAAACGCTGCAGATATCGCCAAACCCAGCCTTTTGGTCCCTGTGACCGTAGTCGCCAGCTCTGGTGGAATCGCTGGTCAGCGCTTTGTTGGGCTCAACGTCTGCCGGCCTACCATTGGTGAAGGTCGCTTAAGTGCTGCTGTTGTATCCGGGGCTAACCAATTCACGGCTGATGCTGACGCCATCTTTACGGGTATTGTGCCCTCCACCCTTGGCACATCTGACAACAGTTATATTATTGAATTCACCTCTGGTGCCTACGTTGGTCTTATCAAAAAGATCTCTTCCATTAGTGGCAGAACGGCCACGGTAGTCGGCACCCTTCCAGCATTGGACAACGCAACTACATTCCTCCTTCGTAAAGATTGGACGATTGGAGCCTTGTTTGGTGCCACGGCATCTGAGGTTGCAGCTAAAGGACTGACCGCAGGCGCTTCAGCAGGATCTGCAACGCGCATTGGGGTTCTTAACGCCAGCGGAGTAGTTGCCTACTACTTCTTCAAAAATACATCGAGCCAAGGCGGTGTAGGGTGGAGAGCGGCGGCAACACGGACTGACGGGGTCGATCGTCAACACATCCAAGTGGGAACAGGTTCTGGGTTCGCTGTGCAAAATGGCAACACAACTGCTCTCAATTTCAATCTGGCAGGGGAAGCCCGTCCTACACGGAATATCGTTAGCTTGGACAGCCAATTCACATTCGTTGCCAATCCCCAAAACAGATCGGTAACGATTGCGGATCTTCTTGGTTCCACGCCAGTCAGCGGCTTGACCCTTAAATCTGGAGCTGTAGGCGCATCGTCAGCAGGAAGTGCAGATGAGTTTACCCTTTTGGACAGTAATGTGGCTCGCAAGTATTTCTATTACACTCAAGGTGGAGTAAACAAGTGGCGCCTGTCTGTGCTTCGGACTGGTGCCGACCAAAATACAGTCACCGTTGGTGAATCTGATGCAATGCTTGTCAAGCGTTCTGGTGCAGGGACGAAGTTTCTCGGTCTAGAGACATCAGCCGACGCATCGGAGTAATTACTACCTAATAAACCGAGGTTATAGTGATGACTAAATTAAACACAAAACTTGCTACCGGGCTCCTTTCACTAGCTTGGTTGATTTCGGCAAAACAGGCTAGTGCCGAGAACTTGACTGTGAACCTAGATACTGTCGATACGATTGTGAGCAGTGCTGGTGTAGACCTCGTCGGCAGTAGTTCGACACTCTTGGTTATGGGTGCGTTCAAAGGTAAAACTCTGGCCAATCTGCAGACCGAATTCGGTGGCTATACATCTGCTGGACAGGTGTTTACTGCTTTTAGCTCAGGTGGCGGTTTTAGCGCCTTTGACACCGCTCTTTGGAGCGAGGAAGGTAGTGATTATCTAGTCTCCTTTGCTGCTGATCACACGACGGTACTCGATAATTATACTGCCGAAACGATTGCTACCGCGACGTACCCCATCGTAATGGGGGTATTCAACCGTTCCTCCCTAAGTGAATTCGCTGGGGCAGGGGCCTTGGCTGAGTTTGCTGTAGTCATGTGGGAGAATGGCTCATTTCCTCGAGGTGGAGCATCCGGTGAGGGGGCCACGACCTCACTGCCATTTGAATTCCTGGCAGCTTCAGGTGCCTACAGCTTGATTGCTGGTGACACCAGCACTTCAGGGGCTCTAAGGCTCGAGGCAATTCCTGAGCCCTCCTCAGCAGCGCTCTTGACCTTAGGTCTGTGCGTTTTTTCTCTTCGTAAAAAATTCAGTAAATATAATTCGTAAACATCAGAAATCAACAATAAAGGAGCAGTACCAAAAATGAAAAAAACAATCCAAACAGTGGCTCTTGCCATGATCGCCTTGGCCTCAAATGGCCTGGCTGAAGACATTAACCTTCGACTGGACATCGTCAGTGACGTCAATAACAGTACAGGAAGCGCATTTACTGGCTACGGCTGGTTCGGAAATTTGGGTAGCGCAACTCCGTCATCCTATGTTGGTGGTCCATGGACTGTGGCTGACATCGCTAGCAATTTCCGTGCAGCACACAGCTTCGATGTAGATACTTCTCTCCTCAACAATGGGGGGTCGATGTTTACTGTATCTGTGGGCAGTGCGCCTGCCCCTGATGCGTTGGAGCCCGAGCAGTGGCCCGTAATCAATCCAAACGCTGCTGGCCAGTTCGCAGGTCAAAGTTTGCTTGTTTTGATGTCGAACAGGAGTAGCTTCTCCGATGTCAGTGCTGGCACAGAGTGGATCGTCTTTCAGGCGGCTGCTAATTTTGCAACGGCGAACTCGATCTATTCTAAGGACTCGTTTGTCGAGCTAAGTACTGCAGGTGGAGCTGGGCTAACCTTCGGCAATACACCTGGGTTTTGGGTTGGTGGGGTGAGTGCAGATGGTGGCATTGTAGCTTCCCAAGCTGTTACAGGAAGCACAGTCGCTGTGCCTGAGCCTTCCTCCCTATCCCTTCTCATCCTCGGCGCCTCCGGCTTGATCGCGCTGCGCCGCTTTCGCAAAAACTCTTAATCAACAAGGACAATCAACTACACATAAAGGAATATATCATATGAAAAAAGCAACAATTATACTGACAACCGTGTTGATGGCTGGCGCTGCCCAAGCTGCCAACTTTATCAACGTTAACGATATCCCTGGCAACAACGTTCGCACGAGTGGACCTCTCGCTGGCAAAGTCACTATGATCAACACAGATCAAAGATGGACAGCCAACAACGTCTATATTCTGAACAACCTGACCTTTATTGAGGCTCCAGCTGTTTTAACAATCGAGCCGGGCTGTATTGTCCGTGGTGAGCAGAAAACTTCCGGTGGTACCGGGAAGCTTGACCCCGCCAATCCTGGATCACTGATCATCACTCGTGGC
>Ga0209135_1000852_pt1 | contig 11014 bp, 12 predicted proteins | sample LauGreSBDMM110SD_4_FD_187570 | JGI IMG/M metagenome (GOLD analysis project Ga0209135, IMG submission 187570) | Freshwater lake microbial communities from Lake Michigan, USA - Su13.BD.MM110.SD (SPAdes) (version 3) | ecosystem: Environmental > Aquatic > Freshwater > Lake | place: Lake Michigan... | reverse complement strand
GATTATCTATATGTAAATAATCTCTATTAGCAAGGCATCAACCGTTTCGCTAAAAAACTTAAATCTCATGCTCGTGTGGGCATTCGGCCATGGTCTTTTGGGACAGTGAATCGCAGCCCGCCAATAAGATTTAGCACGGCCAGTTTGGGCAGCTAGCAGGTTTGGTCTTAGTTCAATTTCTGGGTCATGTCTGATTAATACAGCCATAATAGAAACTCCTTGATTAAAAATCTGTAGTTACTGTATTACATTAATTGCATACAATACCATTTCAAATGGCAAGGAATGCTGCGGCAGAGGATGGCGGCGACACAATAGTGCGGGGCGAGTCTAGCGAGAATTAAATGTTAAGATCGTTCCAGATGACAGGCTGTCCCTTGATTCGGCGGACGTGGGGCAATCCTTACTTGACCACATCGTAGGTGCCCTGAAGCACCTCAAAGATAGGCGCACATCCCTCATGATGATCAGTGTTACCTTGCGCCATGCCCTGTTATCATAATCCTGAAGGTCTTGAACCAAATTAATAGCTCAAGCCATAAAGAAAAATGCTTGATGTAATAAAGGTCGTAAGCAAGCTTTATCTTTAGTTCGTCTACGCCAACGGCATAGCCCTGCAGCACTTGTGCCCAGCCGGTGATACCAGGACTAACCACATGGCGATAGAAAAAGAATGGCACATCCCGAAGGTACCATTCCGCTAACGCTTTTGACTCCGGCCTCGGGCCAACTAAACTCATTTCCCCCTTGAGGACATTCCAAAACTGTGGAAGCTCATCAAGTCGACAACGCCGAATCCATCTGCCCGCAGGGGTAATGCGGGGGTCAACATCCCCCCGGGTAAAGTCTGCAGGCTGATTGTGCAGGAACATGGTCCTAAACTTAATCATCTTAAATAACTTGCCACCCCTCCCCATCCTTTCATGAATGTAGAATGGACCGCCCGGGGTATCCAAGGAGATCCATGTGCCAATGGCTAACATCAGTGGCAATGATAGGGGCGCCGTGAACAACAAAAAAGCGAGGTCGACAACGCGTTTTACCAAGAAAATAGACGCCTGGGGTTGAAGGCTACCGAGATCGTTTGAAGCAAGATGAGTTGTGTCAACCTGACCGGTTATGGATTCACGTAGCTCAGTTGCGCCAAAAACTGGGATGCCCTTGAGCACGCAATCAGCGATAAAAGATTGCCATCCTGGGTGTGCGTTTAATGAAAAAGCAACCACCACCCCATCGAACCTCCCCTTGGGGATTTGGGGCGATGAGAGCACCTGAAATTGATAATACGTTGAATCCTCAAGTCCAGAGAAATCGCCGATCGGCACCACAAGAAAACGAAAATTTTTCATACGTTTACGCACAAGAATCTCAATGACCAATAAGACCGAGATCACTAAAAAACTCACCGTGAGAATTTGTAAAGAATAGCTCAACCTGAATACCAGAAATACCAAAAAGATCAGCAAATAAACTAGGATCATCGCTGGTAATATTAGCGCTACAGGGTGGCGCTGCGGATAGCGTTCAAATTGAATGGAGAGGCTGGCGAGTGCAAGATAAGCGAGAGTACTCGCGAAAATAGACGTATGGACTATTGGCCATTCATGATAATGACCCCAAAAATTGAGCCCGATGACCAACATCGGTGGTAAAACAATGGTGACGTATGCTCCGCTCAAAATCGCAATACAAATAAGCAGCGGTGATCTTTTTTGTAAGTTAATTATCATTTTGATATTTTAACAAAAGTACTCGCATAAAACTACTAGGAAGAACTCACTGACTGGCGAACTGGTAATGTTGGTATCGGCAGTCGGCAGCCTAAGGCTGTCACTTGATTAAAACCTTGCTCATGTCAGGATTAAGCATGCGCATTGACGATAAAGCTCAGCGTTTATGACGAACTTAGATAACTTAGTTTCTAGAAAAACTACGTTAATTTATTGATATTAATAAAAAATAGCCAAATGAGAATTAGTCCGTTTTGTAAATCATGACTCAAGTATCTTTGGCATCTTTGGTATCTTCCGCATCGGTGACGTCGATCGCCGACTCATCGCGTCGCCACTTTTGGTGGTTCCGGAGCTCATTGAGCGTTCGGTAGAAGGAACGGTCCAGGTCGTCGTGGACGCGCTGGATATCCTTCTGCTGCAGGAAGCGAAGCAATCGCGCTTCTTTCATCTCTTTAATGCCCTGTTTTAGTTCATCGAGATGATCAATCACCCAAGTCTCTACTTCATGATCTTTAAGAAATTGATCTAAGTAATATCTTATAAAATCATGCGCTTGTCCATCGTATGTTTTAATTCTAGCGCTAGCCCAATAGGAAGGGCCATTATTGGCAGGCTTTACTTTTTCCCCAGCATCAACAAAGTACTGATAGAGAAATGGTGATGAGGCCTCTAAAGCCTGCAACTGAGCTACGGTTGGAAAAGATACAAGACAATGTTGAGCCGATTTAATGGCAACCGCCCAAGTTTGAATAGCAGAATCACTCAGCCTTTTAATCCATTCAAGGACAACGTCTCCGCGATGACGACCAAACGGCAGATTAAGCTTGTGGTAATCCGTTAGATCAAATGGTGAGGATAAGGTGCGAATCAGGCCCGCATGTTCAATCTTTTCTGCGCGGAGCTTCTTCCATGTAATCACCGCCAGTGACCTTACCATCGCTGACTGGGCCACATCTTGCGGAGAAAAATCCTTAAAGAACTGCTCCTCGAGAAGCCTGAAGTCTTCCTCGCTCTCCCCTGGCAGGATGATGAGAGAGGAGTAGGAGCCGGTTTTAATCGCGTTACGAGAACTGGCAAGTTTTCCCTGATCAGTTTTAGGTCCACCGGTTCGGTTACTCTTAGCCATCATATCTCCCTACTTAATGCGCACACCTGGACGATCGTCAGGTGTGCCGACGAATTCTATACCCGCATCAGACAACGCCCGGCTTATTTGGTCTAGCGTCCTTGCATGTGCTGGCGGGATACCATTGACCGCTTCAATCCTCTTAATAGTCGCTATACCAACGCCCGATGCATTAGCCAAATCAACCACCGTAATTCTTAACAGCGCCCTGGCTGCTCTAATTTGCTGACTTAAAATCAATTCTAATTAGCTCTAAAATGATACTTATAGTATCTTAAATGTTGAAAATTAATATGATTATTAATAATAGTAGCAATCAAGAAAGTGTACAACGATTAACTAAAAAATTGAAAAAATAGTTGGTGCATATTCTTCCGCAACGTTTAGAGCATATAGGGTCGACTTTGGTGAATTCATCAAATTCTGTGATGGAATAGATGAGCTAGCATTACCTGCTCCTGGAAGCTTATGACACTTTATGGAGAAGAAGTCAGTTGGTTCCGCTCAGGGTTGAGGATGTAAAAACAAAGATGATCATCGGCATAAAATATACCACGATCCTGCTAAGAAAAAGTAAGACCGATCGTGATGCAATTGGGAGGTGGCTTCAATTGAGCAAGAGAATGCAACTTGCACTAAATGAATGGCTCAATCAACTAAATGCAGAAACGGGACCACTATTTAGGGGGATCAATAGCGGTCAAAACATCATGAAAACCATTGGCGCGGAACAGATTAATAGAATCTATAAGAAGATTGCAAGGTTGAGCGAGATAGACTCAGATCTTGCTGGAAAGATTAACGGCCACTCTATGCGTGTTGGGCATGCTCAGGATCTGCTGAGCTCTGGCGCCAGTCTTCCCATTATTATGAGCATGGGGCGCTGGAGTAAGTCGGATAAGGTGATGCGGTATGTTGAGCAAATAAGTTTTAAAGTCTAGGTATTACTCAGTGTAAAAAACCTGCTCATGTTGGTGTTCTTCAATAAACTCATAGCGCACCGTTTTTTCAATGGCATCCATCAAATTAACGGGCGGTACAAAACCTGTTTGGCTGATAGCTGACTCATACACAGAGTTAGCGCAAAACTTTTTAACGCGAATAGAGCTAATTGGAAATTTACGGCCAGATAGCTTTGCAACAAGGTCGAAAACTTTACCAATACCTAATCCAACAAAATAAGGCATTCTAAACTTGATCTCAGAGGAGCGGCCTAGAAGCTTATTCACATGTCCTACCAACTGATTCATAGAAAAGTCAGGCTTATCAATGTAGTTATAAATATGAACGCCCGGCTTAAATGACATTGAATACTCTAAAAATGCAGAAACATTTTCTACATAGGCCATCGACTTACGGTTTAAACCATCTCCAACCATCACGAACTTACCCGAAGCAATTTGTTTTAATAAATTAAATACATTGCCGCGATTGCGCTCCCCAAACACTACGGTCGGCCTTACGATCACAAGTGTTCTATTTTCTGGGTCTTCGGCCTGCCAAGCTTTATATACCTGCTCTGCTTCCCACTTGGTGCGTCCATAATCATTAAATGGCGCAATCTTGCCAGATTCATTCGTCCCTAAGGGGGCAAAACCATACACAGCAACAGAGCTAGTAAAAATAATGGTTTGAATGTTTTTTTGATTAGCGACCAGGCAGAGATTTTTTGCGCCTTGCACATTCACATCATCATAAAGGCTAAGTGGAAAAACATCGTCTCGATGCTCGGCTGCTAAATTGATCAACAGCGACCCATCAGCAATGCTTTGAGCAAGCTCAGCAATATTCCTGATATCCGAAAGCAGAAACTCCTTGGCAAATGAAGCACTAATTACCTTATCAAGAATCTGGAACGCAATGCCTTTATTAGCCAAACGTCCACAAAGGCGAGAGCCGATAAAACCAGAACCTCCAACAATACTAACTTTCACAAGCCTTGCTTCCTTAAAGTTTCAATCACCCTGCTATTAACTAATTTTCTTTCAGCATCAAAAAACCAACCCCACTTATTAAAATACTTAATCATGTTAGCCACATGAATCCATAACATCTTTACACTCTTATAAGATTCTTTTGCATGGTCATGAACAATCACAGCACTAGGGAAAAATATAGTTCTGTATCTAACGTGCATTCGTCTTGTGATATCAACATCTTCTGGATACATGAAAAACCGCTCATCAAACAAACCTATTTCTTTTAATGCACTTAAACGAAAAAGCATAAAGCACCCAGAAAGATAAGGAACGTCCATTTCGTGATTATAACCTGTGAAGCGAAGCTCGAATTTTTCAGCCTTATTTCGAGCAAGTTCTTTAAATGGACCGCGCAAAAAGCGCCTGAAAAATAAATCAAACGGTGTAGGAATTAACTTACAAAGGTATTGCAAGCTGCCATCAGGATAAATTACTTTAGGCATTAACTGACCAACTGATTCATCGACTCTCATTCGAGAGATCATTTTTTCAAGTTCTTCTGGCTGAAAGTAAACATCTGGATTCAAAACAAAATGAAAATCCGCATTAGCGTCAATTGCTAATCTAATCGCAATGTTATGCCCAGCCCCATAACCTATATTTTCACCTACATAGATATAGGTGACGTTAGGTAAGTTGAAAAAAAATGAATCCAACTTAATAGGAGAATTGTCAACTAGAATAACCCTATCAATAACCCTAGATAATTCTATGCAATCAATAAGTCGCAAAAGTTGAGATTGGTCTGTGTTGTATAGAACAATGGATGAACTTATTGTCATGTTTTTTTGGGTTTCATATTGGTAATCTTTGGTATCACCGGCGATCCATAGTCGTTAGTAAAACATCCGTATTATTCATGTTGGAAATTTATTAAAATTAACTAAAAGTATGAATAAATATGCTTATAAATTGAGAATAACAAAAGACCTGGAAGAAGCCAAATGCGCAACAAAAAATTACGACAGCAGAAATTGTAATAGACGCGCATTTCCCCTAAGCGCATAGAGAATCGTCTACCACTTAAACCACCTAAAGATAGCTGGGGTCGACCCAAGTTAGTTAAAGGACTACCAATCAACATCAAGACAATTTGATTTTCTGCTATTCTCATCCAAAGGTCATAATCCTCACAAAATCTCATAGTCTCATCAAATAAAACTAAAGATTGATTGCGAACAATTGCACATGATGTCTGCGCAGGATTTCTTAACAACAATCGAGAAAGCGAAATGACATCAGACTTATAAATTTTGTTTTCACTATCTGATGAAGGTGTTAGGGAAATTTCAGAATAAGAATGATATATAAGTCCAATATCAGACCTATGAATAAAGCCATTTACAACTTCAAGCTTATCTTTTGCCCAAGCATCATCAGAATCGAGAAAAGCAATAAAACTTCCACGGGAAAGGCTCACACCATGATTCCGAGCGTGAGATGGACCAGAGTTTCGTTCAAGCAGAATAAATTTAGATGTTATACCGGAAGCAATGAAGCGTTCCTCATATAAAAGAGCTTCAGCATAAGTAAAATCAACGCTACAGTCATCTATAACTATTACCTCCAACGGAAGAAATGTTTGTTCGAGAATTGAAGCCAAACATCTCCCTATAGTTTTTTCTGCATTGTAGGCAGGCACAACGACAGAGAATGTCTCACTAATCAATTTCGCCATCGTTTAAAAATCCAATAAATTGTCAGAATCTCAAATAAAAAAACAAGATGAAATAAAAGATTTGCAAAAAAAGAGAGTGCAAGACCATGCATAAAAATAATTATAGTGAAAAAGTTTTTAGGGCTTTTTTCAGAATGGCGCAGGATACGAGAAAAAACAAGACCACACAATAATGTAAAAAAGATAGTACCAACCACTCCAAAATCCGTTAGAAATGATTTTAAAAGAGAACTTACATTAAAAGATTCAGTAACAAGTTCCCATTGTTGAGACTTCCATCCAAACAATGCCATAATTTCCTCTCGCGCGAATGAGGGGATTAATGAGCTAAGTGTATCGAGTGGAAAAAAATTCGGCTCAATGTTGATGTTGAAGTTAATATTATTTAATGGTGTGCATAAATAAATATAAAACCATATGAAGGCACTCGGCAACCATTCAGGATAATCAAATGTTGGTTGAGAAAGCAAAATTATATGTTCACGGCCACTTCTAATATCACCGAGATATCCGAATATTAAAAATACCGAGGCAATTAATAAGCCAGCAGTCACCAAGACTCTAAAGGAAGTTTTCTTAATGCTAAAATAAATTAATACATAATGAACAACAAGTGAAACTAATATTTGCCGGCTCATTCCAAGCAAAGGATAGCTTATTGAAATCAAAATCAAAAAAAATGACCTCTTAGATAAGCCAAGCAAAATTCTAGAAAATTGGACGACACAGCAGGCATAAAAAATCGAGTTCAAAAGCCCATGAAGTCCCGGTATGCCATACTCTACATATGAAATATCTGGGCCAATACCAAATAGAAAAAGCCCAGGAGCACCATGAAAAAAGACAATTTCTAGTAAAATACCAAAGCCTAAAATCAACCAAGCAACAGCCAGCCTATTTTTTACACGTTTGGAGCCAACAAGTTCTCTTATTGCTGGAATATTTAAGTTCATTCGTGATAGACGCCATTTTTTGTCAAACGACTCGAGCACCCAGCCGATAACAAAAGATAATGAACTTCCAACAACCAGAATGATGGTTGATGTTTCAAGAGGTTCAAGCAAAAAACTCAGCCTGTATGAATACAGTATATATACTAGCACCCATATTCCCGTATACATTAATGCAGGATTTAAAATATCATATCCAATCTAAGTCCATTAAAATCAACTAAACAATACAGCTCAATAAGTCTTTATCTGAATATAGAGAGAATTGTTCGTGGAGCTAGCCATAAAAATTTCCTGACCCTACCCCAGCTACCGGCCTCAAACATAGCGCGCGCATGCTCTATTATGGTCTGTCTATAATTAGACGACGCCCCACCTAATTCAAAAACACCAACCACTTCCTCAATCTTTAGAACACTCGAGGATCTCTTTGCCAACTCTAGAAACTTAATATCTGCAGAAATTTGGTAGATCTCATCATAAAAACCAAACTTATTATGTGCATCAACATCAATAAGCGTTCCTGCTGAGTGGTTATTTGTTACTCCTTTAAATTTTCCATTTTGATCCATTACTCTTACAAGAGCAGAAATAACCATACAAGAATTTACATAAGCAACCAATGTGGATATTGCATTAGGCAGTAAAATGTCATCACAACCAAGAGGAATATAGTGCGTTCCCCTTGCCAGCTTGATAGCTTTATTAAATGCATTGTAAATACCTTCGTCAGGCTCACTTATCCAAAATGCAATTTTATCTCCGTAGCTTTCAATAATCGACAACGTATCATCTGTTGAACCTCCGTCAACTATTATGTGCTCAAAGTTTGAGTATGTTTGAAATAAAACACTGTCTATGCAACGAGCAATATTTCTCTCACCATTAAACACAACCGTGATTATCGAAATAAGCGGCTCATCATCTGTGGATGCTTTAAAAAAACCTTTTAATCGTAACCCGCCGGTTAGATTTGAAATGGGCTGGGTGTTAATTGATAGAATTGGTTTTATAATCATTAAATGCTTTTACAATATGCCGAAGAGTAAGAAAGACAATTAGGAGCTATGGTCTCAAGCTTGCAGTTAAAACATTATGATACATCTGCAAATATAGTGCTGCCACAACTTTACTTGACCACAAGTCAACAGCCTTGGCTCGGGAAGCTGCGCCAAGTGCTGCCAAACGTGTTGAATCCTCCAAAATCCATGCCAAGCCGGCAGCTAAGTCAACTGGGTCAAAGGCTTTGGCCAAGTAGCCAGTTTCCCGATGAGAAACGATGTCTGGTAATCCGCAGGTATTAAATGCAACAACAGGGGTGCCACAAGAATGTGCCTCGACTCCGGTGTTTGGCAAATTTTCTTGTCTCGAAGGTATAACTAGAGCATCTGCAGCGCTATATAAAAGGCGCAGACTAATATCGTCATGCAAATGTCCGGTGTAGTGGACTGGAAAGCCAATATCAGCCTGCGATTTAGGTGCGTGCTGGCCAAGCACCACCAACTCCAAACCAGGCAGACTTCCCCTTAAATGGTTAAGTGCAGCTTGAAGCAAATCGAAGCCTTTTCGGGGATCGCGCGTGCCACCCATTGCGCCAAAAAGGAGTAACGGAACGTCAGACGGCAGGTTTAACAGCTCTCTGGCCATTGCTTTATTGATGGGCTCCCATACATTGGTGTCGATGGCGTTTGGTATGACTGATATTGGCCAGTCACGCATCAGAGCACTGTTATTTGCGCAATCAGCAAGCCATTGGCTGGGCGAAACAATATGCATGGGAAGTTGCCAATGTTTTTGCTTGCGAGCAAACGTCCAGCGGTTAAGGTCAAAGCCCGACTCATACACGGGTCGATTATTGGCGGTATAACCATTGCACCAACGCGTGTCTTCAGTTCCATGCTCTGCACCGCAGAAGGCCCACATGTCGTGCAGGGTCCAAGCAACTGGCTTATTAAGCTTGCCAATATCAGATATGGACATCATTTCGCCGTTAACCCAATGCAGATTGACGACGTCGGCATCCGACGCGTTAAGTTGGCGGTGCATGCGTGTGGGTATGATGCCAGTTGAATGAATAATAGGATTGGCGGTTTTGATAGTACTATTCAGTAGACTTGCTATAGCCGGACGTAATCTGACAAGTACTTTTGAAAATTTACTTTTTGGCCCTTCCACTGTCCAGTCACCTGCTGTCGCGATATTAACCAGCATTCTTGAGTCTGCGCCACTATTACGCAACGCGTGGTGAATCCGATAAGCTGCTCGGGCTGCTCCGCCATTTATGTCAGAGTGGTTAACATGGATAACCTTCAATTAATTAACCTTTTCTATCTCTACAACCAATGTGTGACCTGGAAGCAAATTTTTAAGCCCAAAATTTAGCAACCACTGCAATGGCAATGTTGTATAACGATTAATCAATAGTCTTGGCAAGGTCTTTCCTAATTGGGGCAATAAGCCACGTATAAATCCGACAACCATACCTGAAACATGATAACTAGCAAGTGGTTCGCGATATACCGCCTTTAATTTGACTGGTAAGATTTTTTCCAGAGCTCGAAAAACTTCCACATCCCAATGACTCATGTGATGTGGGGGCTGATTTAATAAATCTTGCCGCTCAGGATCAATACGGCGCATAACAGACGCATTGGGCACTGAAATGATTAGGCGCCCTCCAACCTTTAGGTTTCGCAGCATCCCCAAAAAAAACTCCCGCGGATGAGGGACATGCTCTAGCACTTGAAAGGAACATATGACATCAAAATTAAATTCACCAATACGATCTGCAAGGTCATCAAGACTTTCTTCAAAAATCTCAAAGCCTTTTTCACGTGCTCGCATTGCAGCAGATTGGTTTAACTCCATACCTTCGATATAAATTCCTTCTGAACGCATCATCTCAAGGAAATAACCAAAACCTACACCCACCTCTAGAACACGATCCTCTTTAATTAGCAAGTTACACACCACTTCAAATTCCCATTTACCAGGCATGTAATACCAATCAAAATTTTCCAACTGGCTGTAGAGCCACCCCCCCCCCGCTGCCTCAGAAGGTTCATACCAACGCAGACCTGTTTCATTACACTCCCAATATGAAATTAAAGGAATTGATCGAAACTGATCTCCGATATCAATACCAAATGACTCACGCCATTTTTCAGATATAAATTTTGGGGATAATGTTTCAAGTAATTTTGCATTATCAAGATTGCTAATTATAGACTTCATTAGGAATTTCCTAACCAGATAAACATAATGAATTGATGAATTTTTAAGCCCCTAATAACATCGACTCAGATTGAGTCTGACCCAGAGGCATTAATTCATTTCATCCAATTTGATGGAAAAAATTGTTGGAGAATGAATTATTGGCTTGCCTGTTTTAAACACAGAATAAAACACATTGTTTAAACCAAGCTCATCCCAAACACTGTCTAGTTCATCTAAAAAACGTTTTCGCTTTAGATTTCCAACTTCACCAAAACTATCAAGATAGTTTTTAATATTTGAATTCATGAAATATTCGTTTAATTTTATTACGG
>Ga0209135_1000848_pt1 | contig 11034 bp, 6 predicted proteins | sample LauGreSBDMM110SD_4_FD_187570 | JGI IMG/M metagenome (GOLD analysis project Ga0209135, IMG submission 187570) | Freshwater lake microbial communities from Lake Michigan, USA - Su13.BD.MM110.SD (SPAdes) (version 3) | ecosystem: Environmental > Aquatic > Freshwater > Lake | place: Lake Michigan, USA... | reverse complement strand
GCCCTCACGTCGCTCCGTGAAAACGATGGGCACCTCTTGCAGCTGGAATCCCCCTTGCCAGGCAAAGAAGTGTAATTCCACCTGAAAGCCGTATCCCTGGGAGGTGAATCGACTCCAATCCAGTTTTTCTAGAACTCCCCTTCGGATGGCCTTAAATCCACTTGTCGGATCCGTCATCGGGAGGCCTGTTAAAGTCCTAGTGTACCAACCTCCAAAAGTACTAATCCACAAGCGACTTTGCGGCCAATTCAGAATCCTAATCCCATTTAAATATCTTGATCCAATTGCCATGTCAGCACCCTCATCTAAAGCACCCAACAAGCGTACGACATCAGCTGGGTCGTGTGAGAGGTCGGCGTCCATTTCCACCACCGCGTCATACTTTTTTGCTAAAGCCCACTGGAAACCCTCTTTGTAAGCAGAGCCTAGTCCTGCTTTCGTTGGGCGCTCCAATAAGTGAACCCGCTTCGAAAAGGCTGCATGCCCCCTCACCCTCTTGGCTGTTCCGTCCGGAGAACCATCATCAATTACCAGAATATCGACTTGAGGCGCTTTGAGCAAAACCTCGTCTAAAGCAGTTTGAATCATCTCTGCCTCGTTATAAGTAGGAAATATAACCAGCGATTTTGCGATTCGGGCAGCGCGGCTTCCCTTGTCTCTTCCATTTCCAAGAATCGGCTTGTCCTTGTAAGACTCCTTGATTTCAAATTCCAGATCCACTCCGTCCCACCACTTTTTCCAATGGCTGGGGGTTGGCGCAAAGCGAAGATACCCCGATCCAGCAAGAACCACGACCCATCCAAAAAGGCCAAGGCCGAGAGAAACTGAAACCCAAAAGGGTGGCTTGAAAATCAACATGAGCTCCTGAGTGCCTGCACCCAGCCTCACTCCAGTCAAAGCGAGAGCGACCTTGCGAACCTCAACACTAATTCCATCAACGAAAGCCGCCCAATCTGGATGCCATGATTGGGTCAAAACCAGCCAACCAGCAAAACCTTCAGTGGCTATCCTCCAACGATTAGCTCCTTCGCACCTTATCCGTGAAGCTCCTAAAATGCCGAAGGGGGCTCCCTCCCGATCTCGAAACGCATTGGTTAACTCAACCTCCCCATTTTGCGGGTTCATGATGCCAGCCAAAGCAGGATCACTCATTTCAACCCCTGGAATCTCAACAGGAAGAAAGTACAGTCTTACTAAACCGAGGTCTGCTGCCGCAAAGTCGTAACGATCGGGCGGAATAGAAACATAATTCGTTGCCGTGAAAGCAGGGGCAAGTGAGTTTGGGTTTTCCACAATTGTGAAAAACTCGTTCTCAAACACAGTTGGGTACTGCTGCTTCAGCGCCACTTGAAGCTGCTCAGGAGTATCCACGTCTTTACGGTCGACCAAAATATATCTTACCCCTTGGAGGCTGAGAGACACTCTCATCGCTTCAGGTGTCGAACCCCCCGCGTCCTGAATTGAACGCACCCCTTTTGACATGAAGTATCCTTGAAATGCCTCGGTCGAAATGGCGCGACCAGTAAGCTCGGGTAATCGCAGGTAGAAGTATCTGCCTGAAATTGGCATAATTTTCCCGGGACGAGTCTCCGTTTTTAAAAAGTGAGCGGCCTGAAGAAAGCTCTCGTAAGTTCCGGGTTCGAGGCCTGGTCGAAAGAACTTGGCGTAGTAAGGAGTAAAATCGAGCGCAGCAATGATCATGACAAGAGCAGGAAGCCAGCTTCTTGTCTTTCCTGGACAAAACCGTGTTACGGCAAGCCCTCCTACTCCTGCGAGGCAGAAGGCCCCGCCTACCTGCCAGAACGACCAAGGAGCACGTACCGTACCCGCCAAGGGAATCAGCTCAAACAGTCGAAAGCCCGGGACCAGCATATAAAGAGTGAGGCCTATTGCAAAGGAGGGCCATTTCCACTTTCCTCGTGGCCATATGAGTGCCAGAACAACGATCGGTCCAAGCGCACTGATCCAAAAGATAGGTAAGACCCAATCTTGAACTCCTTGGGCTGACTTCAGAAATTCACCAAGACCGCCCAAGCCACTCCTAGGCCCTAAGCTGAACCACTGTGCGAGAAGAAAGAGAGCAATAAAGAGCCTGAGCGGACTATCCAGCGCTGATTCAGAACCGCGCCTTCGAATTTCGAGAGCGATGGCGGTAGCTACGACAACAATCAGCCCAAGATAAAAGCCCCCTTCGTCCACCGTAAAGTTGCCTGGCATTCCTTTGAATAGAAGCCCGCCTCGGTCAAACCAGGAAAGCGGCGCCTTAATCGAGAAGCTGGATTGCCATCCGAGAAGAGGATCGGTCGAAAAAAGGGTCATCCGCCCCGCTTCGCGGAGTCCGGGCAGCTGAGGGAGTAACCCCAAAACCAGCCAGATGATAGCTGCGGTAAGGCAGCCCCGGAATAGCGGCATCGATTTGCTGGGATAGCGGAAGTGTAGCCACACCGCCAGGGCTAGGACTACGGGAGCAAAGACCCCAGTAATTTTGTTAAAGGTCAGACTCATGGCGGCAACTGCCATCGATAAGATGACTACTCCCCTGCCAGAACTCCGGGTGGCGATTTCGAGTAAAGCCCAGCCAATCAATGGTGGATAGGGCATACAGAAAATGACTGGCATATGTTCGTTTCCAGCCAAACGGAGCGCCGCCTGCGGGCCGAGAGCGTAGAGGAAAGCCGCGATCCACCCTGCCCTCTTGTCGCCAGAGAGACGCTGAATAAAGGCGGCCATGCAGACCCCAGAAATGCCAAGAGCGACAAACCCCAGAAGCTTACAACCTATGACCGGATCGGTGAAAACACCCCCCAAAACCATCCAAAACATGGTCAAACCGGTACCCGCCAAAGGAGCAGTCGGTGCCCCGCCTAGGTAGTTCGGTGACCACCAAGCAAAACCTCTGTTGGCCAATATCAAGTCCCACAAATCCTTTGCTTTGGCGTAGTTCGCCAGAAGCTCCTGATTGGAGGGGCCAACCCCCAACCAACCCAAAAACAAAGCGCCCAAGACAACGAAAAAGATGCAAGCCTCCGCGGAGAGGTTAAAGTTCTTGGAACCCTTGGCCATGAAGGGGTTATAGTAGTGATATTGTTAAGATGAACAAGCCAAGGAAAAGACCTCAGACATCAGTAGCGTTGAAGTTACCATTCCGCAGGAAGTATTTTTTGCGATTTGCAACTGGATTAATCCTGCTCGTTTGGACATCCCTATATTTGCCTAATTTGGGCACGACTCCTCGTTGGTATGGGGACGAAACGATTACCCTAAGCTGTGGGCAAGACTTGGTTCATGGCGTATTTGCGAATCGGGCCACCTGGAATACCTACATGAATCCGCAGTTTTGCTATCAACCTGGGTACGTTTTTCTAGTAGGACTCGCCTCAACCGTAAGCCATCAGGACATTGCTTGGCCGCGCTTTCTCAACGCTCTGTGCGCACTGGGAATCGCTTTAGTCGCTTTTCGGGTTCTCGGAAGACGTTTCGGTCTCCTCACCACTTTATCCATCGGATTGCTTTTCTTAACTTATGAACAAAGTGTAATTCATTTTCGCTGGGTCTACGCGCATAATGCAGTGGCCTTAGGATTATTTATCTGCTTCTGCTTCCAAACAATTCCAATCCGAAAGTACAGAAGCTGGGGGGCTGGCATTGGACTCGCCATTGCGGCGGCTTCCCACCCTTTAGCTCTACAGGGTGGATTAGCTGCACTTCTAAACCGCTGGAATCAACCCAGAACATGGCTTCCCCTTTTCTTTCCGCCCCTTGCCGTAGGACTTCTTTCGCTAGGCCCCATCTTTCTCTGGAAACCGGATTGGCTCATTCATGACATATTTGAGCTGAAGGAATTTTATGGTTCTTTCACCCAAGATCTCGGCGCTGGTTGGCAGTGGCCAACTAACTTTTGGAACTTTTTCACCCATGATTGGTTTCATATCCTGGCGCTGGCTTCTGCCCTTTTCTGTCTCTTTTCTCGGTTTCGACCTATTGCCTTAGCTTCCTTACTCATCGCAGGGCTTCTGACTCGCAACCGACAGAACCTCCCCGTCTTTTACTATCAGGCAGTTGTCATCCTGCCACTTTTGGCCGCAGGATCGGGTTATGCACTTACCCGCTTATCAAGAATACTCCCTTGGAAAAAGCATTTAACGAGATGGTTGATTTTTCTATTACCTACAGCTCTTCTCTTTTCAGCCTTACCGAAAGTTTGGGGTTCGCGCTTGGAATCGCGAAATGATCCCTGGGTAGTAAAGTCGATCTCTGATATACAAAAAACTGCGATTTGGTTGAACCAGCATTCAAAACCAGAGGATCTTGTTATTTGCCACTGGAATATTGGTTGGTTACTTCATTCTCAGAATGCAGATCCCTTGATGTGTGTAGGATGGAATGGTTTACCTACATTTACCTATGAGAACAGAATTTCGCGGGAACGGTTTCGTTATGATGCCGACCTGACTCGCGCAAAATACATTGTCATATCAGACATCGACCGGATCTGGACACTAGGACAACCTAACGTAGGTCAGCTCTTTAATGAGCAAAACTTACTCTTATGGGTTCCAATATATCAAAATTCGAGCTGTCTTGTCCTTACTCATAAAAATAGGCTTTAATTTCGACCCACTAATACAAGCGCAGCTTGAATCCAGAGATCACGTATTCCGTAATCGTAAGAACGAATTTGCCAGTTTGTCTTAGAAATAATCTCAAATGCTTCAGCCTTAGAAACAAGAAGGCTTGGCTCTGAAGGATGAAGTGGTTCCGACCATCCCATCAACTTCCTTATCCCTGAAATGATCCGAAGAACGAAGACGGAAGGAGCAAAGCGATGAGGCCAGAAAATAACCGCCTTACCCCCGACTTTAATACTAGCGTGCATCGAGTTTAGGATTTTAATGATATCGGCCTGGGAAAAGTGTTCGACTAACCCTAACGAGTAAATGCCATCAAAACCGCTAACTACAGGCCCTTCCAATATATTACCCCGAAGAGTCTTGGCTTGGGGATAATGATGCCGATACAAGGCAAGTGCCTCGGGCGAGATATCCAATCCTGTGATTTGAAATTCCGAGATGCTTTTTTTATCCACCTCTCCGCCCCCACATCCCACATGAAGAAGGCTTGCACCGGATGAGAACTCGTCTCTCAAGATCGCGTGCAAGCGATTCACAATAAATAGTCTTCGGTAGATCGAAGCTAAAACTGCATACCAGTTCCGTCCTTTAACATCACGGGCTTTCCAGTAGCGGTCCCACCCGCTGGCGTCATTCGGCATGGCAACGACGTAGTCACGACGCAAAGATATCTCAAGGAGCATAAGCAAGCTGCGAAATGCCTGGCGCATATTCAACTTGGATTCACCGTAAACACGTTTGGGCAAGTGAATAGAAACCTCTTCACAGGGAACCCCAGCCTGATGAAGAACAGCCAGACTTTCAAAGAAGAAGGAATACCCAGAAGATTTAACTTGGTCCCAGAGGTTCTGTGGGATCATCTTGATCCGATACAAACGAAAAGCTCCTGTAGCATCCATCGGCAAACCAAGCAGGCGATGGGTGAGAAAATGACCAAGGTGGGTCAGGAGTTTTCTTTTTATATTCCATTCCTCTAATGATTGTTTGTCAAGAAACCGAGAGCCTACAACTATCGGGGTAGTGAGTTTAGTTGAAAAGAGCCTTAAAATATCTTCCGGCTGATGTGAAAAATCACAATCCATTGTTACCAATGAGTCATACCCTTTATCGTAGGCATATTTCAGAATGTCCCGGTGTGCCGATCCTATCCCCATGCAAGGACCTCGATGGATCACTCGAATAGACGGATGCTTTCTTGCCAAAGAATCCAAAAGGTCACCGGTCCCATCCGTCGACTGGTCGTCGATAAAGAGAATATCAGCCGCCAAAGGAATCTTAAAAAGTCGCTCCACCATCAACGGAACATTCTTGGCCTCGTTCAAGGTCGGAATCCCTATCAGAACCTGGTTCATAGGAGCTCTCCGCTATCAGCGACAAGCTGCCGGCCTAGATCAGGAAGATGCGTTTGAATACTATTGCCTATTGCTAAACGCAACTTAGAGGCATCACCACAGAAACGACGCTTTGGCTTAGTCAGAATATCATTCCTTGAAAGAATGTGTTGCCTCCAATCCAAACCAACCGCTCGAAATATTGAGTCGGCAAATTCCGCTACAGTGTGCTCGGTTCCTGTTGCCATGACGTAATCCCCACCCTCTTCTAACTCTAAGATTGAAGTCATGGCCCGAGTGTACTCTGGAGCATATCCCCAATCGGAAGTAGCGGACAAATCCCCAAGGGTAATCTTATGAGACGAATCTTTTTTTGCCTCAAACGCGGCGGAGAGAAGTTTGCGTGAAAGAAAGCCAATGGACCGATAGATTGATTCATGAGGAAAAAGAATCGCATGCGATACAAATAGACCATGTTTTTCGCGGGCCTCCATACTGGCCCGCATACCCGCGACCTTACTCTCCCCATAAACACAGTCGGGCCGCAGAGCAGTGGTTTCATTTTGTGGGTAGACAGAAGTATTCCCAAAGATATGAGCGGAGGAGGCGTATAGGAGACGTGTTTTTGGTGTCTTCGCGAGGCACGCTTCCACGACGTTTTGCCATCCTTGACAATGAACCCGAAAGGAATCCTCTCGTTCCTTAGCTAAGTCGGTAACTACAGCTTCGCTAGAGCGGTGTGAGGCTGCCAAATAATAAATCCTATCTGGCTTTTCCCCTGAAAGAAGGCTGGTTAATGCCTCCTTATGTAAGGGGTTGCATGGGTCAGTTTTACCCACCCCCAAGACCGAATGCTTGGAAGCTCGAAGTTGCTGACATAAAATTCTTCCATCTTGGCCATTCGCACCAAAAACAATCACTTTCATTATGCAGTCACAATCTCAATCTCTGGCATAGGAAAAATCATCCTTCCGCCACGAGCCAAATAAGGAGCTTCTTTCCTTAAGACAAAATCGCGAAAATGCCACGGAAGAACGAGGTAGTAGTCGGGGTTGCGTTTTTTCCCCTCTTCCTCTGAGAGAATGGGTATTCCAGAGCCAGGGGTAAACCGCCCATGTTTTGCAGGATTTACATCGACGACCGCTTCAATCTCATTTGGCCCGAATCCGCAAAACTGCAGGATCACATTTCCCTTTGTCGATGCTCCATAGGCAAGAATCCGCTTTCCATCATTTCGAAGAGAATGAATGAGTCTACGAAGAGATTCGCGGTGGTGAAATACTCGCTCGGCAAAAGCAAGAAATGGCGCTGAGGTTCCAAGGCCCATTCGCTCTTCTTCCGCAAGAAGCCAATCGATAATTTTCGTTTCTTGTGGATAGGAGGATTTTCCTTTTACCGCGGTTACCGCAAAACTCCCCCCGTTCGTGGAGTTCATCAAAACCTCCACAGGCAATAAGCCGGCATGATCCAGAAGTTCGAGCACGGGTTTTAAAGAGTAATATTCTAGATGTTCATGACAAATTGTGTCGTAAGAGTTCTGCCGAAGCATTGTTGGCATGTACGACTGTTCAAAATGCCATATCCCTCCTTCAGGCAACAAGCTAGCAATTTGATTCACAAAGCCAGACGGATCTTCAAGATCGTAAAACATAGCTACAGATGTAATTAACCTCGGGCGAACTTTCGATGTAGCCTTCTGAAACTTTTCAGCAGAGAAGAAATCAGGAATCAGCTGGACACCATCAGTGTAATGGGACCGAAACTTTTCTGCGGATGGATCCATTCCGATCCTTTGAATTCCCTTTACCGTAAAAGCCTTCAGCAGTGTGGCATCACTGCTGCCAATATCCAATATGCCGTCTCCTGAAGTTAGTCCGCAAATGCGCTCAAGGCGTTTCGCTTTGGATGTAAGGTGCTCGACCATGGAGGGGTTTAAGCCTGAGCGGTACCCGTACCCCTCCCCATACATTTCACCCGCGTCAAAAGAGTGTGCTAACTGGAGAAGTCCACTCCTCTGAGACCAAACAAGTTCTAAGGGTCCTCGAGTTATCTTATCCGTTGGCGATGTCGGGAAAACACCAGTAAGGGCCTGCTCCCCCAAAGAAAGAACTGGGATAAGTTTCTTATCACCACTAATCCGGCACTCTCTAATTGCCTGATAGCCTTGATTTATGGCTGGGCTTAAGGAACCGTTCATAACCCGCTTAATGACGCGGAGTTTATTCCAGTCATTGGTAAAGCAAGTGATTCAACGGATAGGATTTGAGCGACAGGATAATTTATAACTTTTCGCGCAAAACACTCCTGCTCATGCATCGCTCGGGGATAATAGACTTCGGTTTGAATTCCATCTCCAGCCAGCTTTTCCCGCAAGGCGTCACGTTTGCCGTGGCCGGCGACCCGAATCACAAACTGGTTCCAAGTGTGCTCCCCTTGTCCTGAATGACAGGAAAAAGGCAGGAGAATCGTTCCTGGTTTCTGCTCAGCAGACGACCCCTGTCCCTGACAGATACAAGAATCAAGCGGCATGATTGCGCTCAACTTCTCTTGCAGTGAACTCATTAACTTTCGTGCGCTTTCTCGCCTCTTCTTCAGCGCTGAATCCAAATGCTTAAGTTTCACCCGCAAGAAAGCCGCCTGTAGCTCGTGCAACCTAAAGTTTCCGCCAATCATCTCGTGAAAATACTTTTCCTTAGCTCCGTGCACACGCAACTTGCGTATCTTTTCAGCTAAAAAGGCGTCCTTTGTCGTAATTAGCCCACCCTCTCCCAGCGCCCCCAGATTCTTCGTCGGAAAAAAGGAGAATGTTCCCAAGGTGCCCATGGTGCCAGCCTGACGCCCCTTGTCTTTTGCCCCCAACGCTTGCGCCGCGTCTTCAATCACCGGAATGCCATGTTTTTTTGCTGCCGTAAGGATCAGATCCATATCGGCGCACTGACCAAAAAGATGAACGACAATAATGGCCTTTGTTTTCGGACCGATCTTGGCCACTACCTGATCCGCCCGCAGGTTGTAACAGCACTCCGCACTATCCACAAAGACAGGCACCCCACCCAGACGGGCTACAGCTCCTGCTGTGGCAAAAAATGTATAAGTGGGACAGATAACCTCATCCCCTGGACCTACCCCAACGGCCTGCAGGGCCAACAGGAGGGCATCCGACCCATTCGAAACCCCAATCGCGTGCGGAGTCCCAATCCATGCACCGATCTCCTTTTCAAATGCCTCCACTTCAGGGCCAAGAACAAATCGACCGCTATCGAGGACTCGATCAAAAGCCGACTGAAGCTCCGCCCGATAAGGAGCGTGCTCCGCCACTAGATCAAGCATCGGAACCTTCATTAGTACACAATCATAGCCGAGAAATCCCAAGACTGAATCCCAAAAAGAACTTTTTCGAAGGATTGCCCTAAGCACCCGCCCTAGGCAGTTTCAACCTATGTCCAGTTCCAACGGATCTAAGTTCATCGTGAAGGGCGGCAAACCCATCTCTGGGGAAATTGAGCCCCAAGGAAACAAGAACGAAGCCATGCCCCTGATGGCCGCCACCTGCATGACCGATCAACCCGTCATCCTACAGAACATTCCACAGATCGAAGATGTTCGACTAATGGAAAAGATCCTTAACGATCTCGGCCTATCCACATCCGAATCCGACGCCTGCTCCACACGCCGCACGCTAACTCTTCAGGCCAAGGCCAATCCCAAATCCATAATTCATCCAGAACTAGGCTCTCGCCTCCGAGGCTCTGTGACTTTGGCTGGTCCCCTCCTCGCCCGGACAGGCGAAGTCACCCTACCCCGCCCAGGTGGCGACCGAATCGGACGGCGGCGCCTTGATACTCATCTTCAAATCTTTACTGCCCTTGGCGCCAAGATCAGCGACACAAAGAATGGCCTGCAAATTCAGGCAAAAAAGCTTCGTGGAGCCGACATCCTGTTAGATGAAGCGTCCGTCACCGCTACCGAAAACGGCCTCTGCGCAGCATCCCTCGCAGAAGGAACGACCGTCATCCACAATGCGGCCAGCGAGCCCCATGTCCAAGCCCTAGCTAATCTGCTCAATGCAATGGGCGCTCAAATCACTGGAATCGGTACCAATACTCTTACGATCGAAGGGGTGAAGTCCCTGAAGGGGGCCACTCATCGAATCGGTCCTGACTACCTAGAAGCCGGTTCTTTCCTTGCCTTGGCTGCTGTCACAGGAGGTGCCTTAAAGATTAAGAATGCAGCTCCTCATCATATGCGAATGATTCTGCAAACCTTTGCTCGTCTCGGTATTCACGCCGAAGTTAAAGGCCAAGATATTCTCGTCGCTAAAAATCAAACACTCGAAGTCGAAAAAGAGTTCGGCGGAGCTGTCCCCCACATTGCCGATGCCCCTTGGCCAGGTTTCCCTGCCGACATGACCTCCGTCGCTCTCGTCACCGCCACTCAGTGCAAAGGCACTGTTCTGATTCACGAAAAACTGTTCGAATCCCGCCTCTTTTTTGTCGACGGTCTTCTCGAAATGGGGGCACGAATCATTCTTTGCGATCCTCATCGTGCCGTCGTCCTCGGCTCCGATAAACTACGTGGAGCCAAACTCGCCAGCCCAGATATTCGTGCAGGAATGGCGCTTCTCATCGCAGCCCTTTGCGCTGAAGGTGAATCAGAAATCCGTAATGTCACCCAGATCGATCGTGGCTTTAGCCGAATCGAGGAGCGCCTCAAGTCGCTTGGCGCTCAAATTGAGCGCAGTTAATAGAACTCAACCCTTGAGAACCGTTGCTCCAGCCGCGGGGCGCGAGGCAAAGATCGTGGCGGCGATGCCGGTTCTGGCTTTGTAGTCAGCAGCAATTTTTTTTGTGATGCTATCTACGGAACTGGCTTTAACCAGCGCCACGCAGCAACCACCGAAGCCTCCGCCGGTCATGCGGCAGCCATAGACGCCCCCCTGCTCGCCGATGGCATCGGCAATCTTCACGACCGCATCGAGCTCCGGGCAGCTAACTTCGTAGTCATCACGCAGGGCCACATGACTTGCATACATCAGTTGTCCGACCGCGGGCCAATCGGATTGCCGCACACTT
>Ga0209135_1000847_pt1 | contig 11035 bp, 9 predicted proteins | sample LauGreSBDMM110SD_4_FD_187570 | JGI IMG/M metagenome (GOLD analysis project Ga0209135, IMG submission 187570) | Freshwater lake microbial communities from Lake Michigan, USA - Su13.BD.MM110.SD (SPAdes) (version 3) | ecosystem: Environmental > Aquatic > Freshwater > Lake | place: Lake Michigan, USA... | reverse complement strand
TTTTGATGTAGTGAGCGTAGCTTTTGGACTACGCAATATGACCCATAAAGAAGCCGCCTTGGCCGAGATGGCTCGCGTGATAAAACCAGGCGGCAAGGTTCTTGTGTTGGAGTTTTCTAAGCCAGATACCATGATTGCTCCAATCTATGATGTTTACTCGTTTAAGGTTCTACCCTGGCTTGGCGAGAAGGTGGCTAACGATGCAGCCAGCTATCAATACCTTGCAGAATCGATTCGGATGCATCCAGATGCGCAGGCACTTAAAACGATGATGTTGGGGGTCGGTTTTGATCAGGTAGATACCCATAGAATGACTGGGGGTATCGTGGCTTTACACATTGGTATTAAATATTAAAAAATATTCAGCAAATTTGGTAAATTAGCTATATATTGTGAGTCACTAGGAGACCGTAGCTTATGAAAAATATCTTTTTGAAAACCAGTGTATTTACGATCGCTCTGGCTTTTTTGTCAGTTGCACATGTGAGTACTGTGGACGCTAAACGCTTAGGCGGTGGTGGTAATGCTGGACGTAGTTCGAACGCGCCAATGCAAAAGCAAGCCCAACCGGCTGCCCAGCAAAAACCAGCGCAAGCTCAACAGCCCGCTGCACCTCAAGCTGCAGCCCCTGCAGTCGCCAAACGATCAGGTATCGGAGGCATGCTTGGTGGTTTAGCTGCCGGTCTGGGTATAGCCTACTTGCTTTCTCATTTAGGTCTTGGTGAGGCAGCAGCTTCTTTCTTTACTGGCCTTTTAATCGCCGTGGCAGTTGGTTTTGCGCTTCTCTTCATCCTCAGACGTTTTATGCCAGCAAGTGCTAAGAGTGCCGCGGAGCCCGTTGCTGTTCCAACGGGGATGCAACGCACAGCCCAACAAGAGCCAAGCTTTAATCCGCATACCAATAACCAATTTGGTGGCGCATTACCATCAGTTATTGAAGAGCGTCCTGCTTACCAGTTGCCTGAAGGGTTTGATCAAATTGCTTTCTTGGCGAATGCTAAGCATTACTTCACGCGCTTACAAAAAGCATGGGACTCTGGTGATTTAGAAGCTTTACGTGAATTTGCAACCCCGGAGATGTTCGCTAGCCTACAGCGTGATCTCCAAGGGCGCGCAGAAGGTGCCAATGAGACTGATGTAGTAACCCTTAATGCAGAATTAATTGGGGTTGAGACCGATGCATCAACTTATTTGTGCAGCGTTCAGTTCTCAGGGATGATTCGGGAGCAAGCGGATGCGCCAGCTGAGCCGTTTACTGAAATCTGGAACCTCTCTAAGCCCGTTCATGGGCCTGGAGGTTGGGTTTTGGCTGGGATCCAGCAATTGGTTTAAGCTTTTACCTTTCCCCACCGGAAAACCCGCCTCGTGCGGGTTTTTTTCACTATGAACCCGAACTTTGATTTGCCAAAAACGCTATTAGTGCGTGGTATTAATTACGTCTTACGGCGCGAGGAGTGGGCATTGCGTGAGTTAAAGCAGCACGAGGGTAAAGTCATTCGATTGGTATTACCAGTGAGCGAAACGTGGATACAAATTAGTGCAATTGGTGAAATTGATTTAGTGCGAACAGAGATTGAGAATGCGCATCTCACCTTGGAGATTTCAAATGAGTCTCTAATGCGGGCCGGTGAAAGTACTGGCAGCATACAAGAGAGAGTTGTGAAAGCGGTCAACATTGCCGGCGATGCTGAGCTGGCTCAATTGATTGCCAAGCTGGCAAGACAGCTTCGTTGGGAATATGAGGAAGATTTAGCTGAGATCATTGGGGATGCACCTGCACACTTTGTTGTTTCTCAGGCCAAACGTTTTCATGAATTGACGCAGAAAGCCATATTAGATTTGCAGCAAAACATGATTGAATATCTAAGCGAAGAAAAAAAAGTTTTAGTTAATCAACGTGACTTTCAACGACATAAAAATGGCTTACAAGAGATCCGGGATGGAGTGGAGCGTTTAGAAAAACGGATTGCCCTTTTACAAAAAAGTCAGGATAGAGTGTGAGTCGTATAGCTCGCCTGTGGATTATTTTCTATACGGCTTGGCGCTTTAACTTATTCGGCTTAATCCGCGAAAACCTAAAGCCTGGAATTCGGAAGACACTACTTGGACTTTTATCAAGCACATCCCCAAGTCAACTGGCTCGCGGCGAACGTATTCGCTTGGCCTTAGAGGCCTTGGGGCCTATTTTTGTTAAGTTTGGCCAGGTTCTTTCTACACGAAGAGATTTATTGCCGGACGATGTCTCTAATGAATTAGCAAAATTACAGGATCAGGTTCCCCCATTCTCTAATGAACAATCAAAATCAATTATCGAAGCGGCGCTTGGTCATCCCATAGACCATATATTTTCTTCATTTGATGCAACTCCAGTAGCAAGTGCATCCGTTGCACAAGTTCATTTCGGGATATTAAGAGGTAATGACTCACACCCTGAATGGGCCAATCGGGAAGTAGCGATTAAAGTGCTACGCCCAGGTATCCTGCCAGTCATTGAGAGTGATTTGGCGCTCATGCATGATCTGGCCCGTATCGTAGAAAAAATTTCAGAGGATGGTAGGCGCCTAAAGCCGCGTGAAGTGGTCGCTGAATTTGATACCTACTTACATGATGAGTTAGACCTGATGCGTGAGGCTGCAAATGCAAGTCAATTACGCCGTAATTTTGTAGACTCTGACACGCTAATGATTCCAGAAATGATTTGGGACCTATGCCATACCAATGTGATTGTGATGGAGCGAATGTACGGAATCTCGATTGGTAAGACCAATGAATTAAGAGCAGCGGGCGTAGATTTTAAGAAATTAGCAGTCGATGGGGTTGAAATATTTTTTACCCAAGTGTTTGAGTACGGATTCTTTCATGCCGATATGCATCCGGGCAATATATTGGTGAGCTTAGACCCTAATACATTTGGGCGTTATATCTCTTTAGATTTTGGTATTGTTGGCAACCTCAGCGAGTTTGATAAAAATTATCTGGCACAAAATTTCTTAGCATTCTTTAATCGGGACTATCGACGGGTTGCAGAGCTCCATATTGAGTCGGGTTGGGTTCCTGAAAATACACGCCTAGAGGAGCTTGAGGGTGCGGTTCGCACAGTCTGTGAACCCTATTTTGATCGTCCCCTTAAAGATATTTCTTTGGGTATTGTATTGATGCGTTTATTTCAAACCTCAAGGCGCTTTAAGGTTGAAATTCAGCCACAGCTTACGCTCTTGCAAAAAACCTTATTAAACGTTGAAGGTCTAGGGCGTCAACTTGATCCAGATCTTGATTTATGGAAGACCGCAAAACCTATTTTGGAGCGTTGGATTAGTCAGCAACTTGGTTGGCGGGGTTTGGTTGAGGGCTTAAAGGCAGAGGCGCCTAATTGGGCAAAAATCTTGCCCACTCTCCCACGCTTACTTGCTGAGAGGCTAGATCGACATGGACAAAAAGACTCGAAACCAGAGTTTGAATTCCTAAAGCAAGTTTTATTTGAAGAGCGCCGGAAACGTCGTCAACTGTGGGGTGCATTATTGTTCCTAGGAGGTTTTCTCATCGGAGCATTATTTGTTTTGGCCCGCATCCATTCAATTTAGGAAATTTCTGACTGATTTTGGGCTAAGTCGCTAAAATAGCGGGTTAGGCAGAAAATCATGAAAAAATACTTTATCGCAGGCATTCTGGTTTGGGTGCCAATCGCAATTACCGTTTGGGTGATTACTTGGGGTCTGGGTTTAATTGACCAGATCTATGGATCCGTGATGGGTGCCTTAATCACGGTCCTGCCCGGACAATTTTCAGGGGATCTTAGGCATTTTCGTGAGATTCCCGGACTTGGGATCTTAATTGTTATTGCGGTCATCACCTTTACGGGTTTATTAGCTATTAGCTTTGCTGGGCAGTGGTGGCTAAAAGTATGGGATCGCTTGGTAACCCGTATTCCCATTGTGCGCTCAATTTATTCCAGTGTGAAGCAAGTCTCCTCCACTATTTTTTCTGGAAATGGCCAAGCATTTCGTAAGGCTCTGCTGATTCGTTATCCCCATCCTGAGTCTTGGGTAATCGCATTTCAGACAGGAAATACAGCCGATGAAATTGAGCAGAAATTGGGGGGTGAGTATGTCAATGTATTTTTACCGACCACCCCTAATCCAACGTCTGGATTTTTCATGATCGTGCCTCGTGCGAATGTCATTGAGCTTGACATGAGTATTGAAGAGGCTCTTAAGCATATTGTCTCGATGGGTTCTGTGCCTCCCAGGGCTTCCGTAAGCCCTACCCAAAATCAAGTAGATCATTTTAATTAGGAATACTTATGTCGATGCGCAGCCATACCTGTGGACAGGTTACTGATTTGTTAATTGGCCAAGAAATTACCTTGGCGGGTTGGGTTAATCGCCGTCGCGATCATGGCGGAGTGATATTTATTGATTTACGTGATCACCAAGGTTTTGTTCAAGTAGTTTGCGATCCAGACCGCCCAGATATGTTTAAGCAGGCTGAAGAGGTGCGGAATGAATTTTGCATTCAGATAAAAGGCTTAGTTCGTGCACGGCCAGCTGGAACAGAGAACCTCGATTTAATTAGTGGAAAGGTAGAAATACTTTGTCATGAGCTAAAAGTGCTCAATGCCTCTGTCACCCCACCCTTTCAATTGGACGATGATAATCTTTCAGAGACCACACGTTTAACCCATCGAGTCCTTGATCTTCGTCGTCCGCAAATGCAAAAGAATTTACGCTTGCGCTATCAAGTTGCTATGGAAACTCGTCGCTATTTAGATGCGGCAGGATTTATTGATATTGAAACCCCGATGCTTACCAAGAGTACTCCAGAGGGTGCGCGCGACTACTTGGTGCCATCTCGCGTTCATGATGGTCAATTCTTCGCGCTACCGCAATCACCGCAGCTTTTTAAACAACTACTCATGGTGGCGGGTTTTGATCGTTATTATCAGATTACAAAATGCTTTCGTGATGAAGATTTGCGAGCCGATCGACAGCCTGAGTTTACGCAGATCGATTGTGAGACTGCATTCCTTGATGAAATTGAAATCCGCAATCTCTTTGAGACCATGATGCGCCATATTTTTAAGACAGTGATGAACGTCGACTTACCCAATCCTTTTATGATGATGCCGTATTCAGAATCGATGGCACGCTTTGGATCAGATAAGCCTGATTTACGTATAGCAATGGAATTTACAGAACTCACTGACTTGATGCGCGATGTTGACTTCAAAGTATTCTCAGGCCCAGCTAACCAAGAGGGTGGGCGTGTTGTTGCTCTTTGTGTTTCTGGAGGAGCAGAGATTAGTCGTAGTGAAATTGATGACTACACCCAATTCGTCTCGATCTATGGCGCTAAGGGGTTAGCATGGATAAAAGTTAATTCTGTAGCAGAGGGTCGTAATGGCTTGCAATCCCCAATTGTCAAGAATTTGCACGATGCTGCGATTGAAGGAATCTTAAAACGCACGAATGCCAAGGATGGAGATCTAATATTCTTTGGCGCTGATAAAATAAAAGTGGTGAACGATGCAATCGGTAATTTGCGCTTACGCATTGGCCATTCCGATTGGGGCAAGAAGCACGGCTTGATGATCGAGGGTTGGAAGCCTTTATGGGTAGTTGATTTCCCCATGTTTGAGTATGACGAAGGTGATGCTCGTTGGGTTGCTTGCCATCATCCCTTTACAAGTCCAAAAGATGAGCATTTAAAGTTTTTGGAGACCGATCCCGGAAAGTGCTTAGCAAAAGCCTACGATATGGTTCTCAACGGAAGTGAAATAGGCGGTGGATCAGTGCGTATCCATCAAGAGTCAGTTCAAAGTCAGGTGTTTAGGGCTCTAAAAATTGGACCTGAGGAAGCAAACGCAAAATTTGGCTTCTTGCTTGATGCTCTTCAGTATGGCGCCCCTCCTCATGGTGGTATTGCCTTCGGTTTAGACCGCATTGTGACCATGATGACCGGAGCAGAATCGATTCGCGACGTGATTGCTTTCCCAAAAACACAACGAGCCCAATGTCTTTTAACTCAAGCACCAAGCCCTGTTGATGAAAGACAGTTACGCGAACTGCATATTCGTTTACGTAATACCAATCCGGTCAGCTGATTTGAAAATACCGATTTCAGTTTTAGTACTCATCCACAATTTAAATCATGAGGTCTTGCTAATTGAGCGTGCCGATCGCCCGGATTTTTGGCAATCTGTAACGGGCAGTTTGGATAGTCCAAGTGAGTCATTAGAGGGTGCGGCAGTGCGTGAAGTTGCAGAAGAAACTGGCATTAAGGTACAAACGCTGCCAAAAGGAGCTCTAAAAAACTTGCAGCATTGTGTTGAGTATGAAATTTATCCAAAATGGCGGTATCGCTATCCACCTGACGTAGATCGAAATACCGAGCATTGGTTTGCACTTGAAGTGCCTGTGGGCATTGCGGTTCAATTGGCTCCTCGAGAACATCTCAATTATATTTGGCTCCCATTTGAAGAGGCAGCCCAAAAGTGTTTTTCACAGAGCAATCGAGATGCTATCCTGAAATTTTTTTCACCACCCCATGATTTTTTAGGACTCAGTAAGGGCGGCTCTCAGTCATGATGGGCTATCGACAGGGCAGCCCCAATCAGCTTCCAGGGAGTGGGGGCGCGCCACGTTCTGATTGGCGCGTTATTAAAGACCTATTACCCTACCTGTTGGAGCATCGTACCCGAGTAGCTCTTGCAATTGCATGTCTGATTGCAGCTAAGTTTGCCAATCTTGGTGTTCCAATTATTCTGAAAGATTTAATTGATGCCATGAATCTCAAGCCGGGCTCATTGCAAATCTATTTAATTGTGCCAGCAGGTTTAATTGTTGCATACGGGGCATTACGTTTATCTGCCTCTCTATTCTCTGAATTACGCGAGCTTTTATTTGCTAAGGTTACCCAAGACGCAGTCCGAAAAATTGCTTTACAGGTATTTGAACACCTGCATGCACTTACCCTTCAGTTTCATCTGGGACGCCAAACTGGGGGTGTAAGTCGCGATATTGAGCGTGGAACTCGAGGGATTCAAACCTTAGTCTCCTTTTCTCTCTACAGCATCTTGCCAACCATCATTGAGTTTGCATTAGTGCTTGCTTACTTTGCTTATTACTACGATATCTGGTTTGCAATTATTACTTTTGTAGCACTTGTACTTTATATCGTATTCACCATCAAAGTAACAGAGTGGCGGACACACTATCGCCGCACCATGAATGAAATGGATTCTCGAGCTAATCAACGTGCGATTGATTCTCTATTGAATTTTGAAACCGTCAAATATTTTGGGAACGAACAATTTGAATCAAGGCGTTACGATGAAAATCTTAAGCACTATCAGTCAGCTGCTATTTTGTCGCAAAAATCATTGGCAATCCTTAACCTAGGACAACAGGCCATTATTGCGGTTGGACTTGTCTTAATTTTATGGCGCGCTACTCAGGGTGTGGTTGATGGCTCAATGACTTTAGGGGATTTGGTACTTGTTAATACCCTCATGATTCAGCTCTATATTCCACTTAACTTTCTCGGAGTTATTTATCGCGAGATGAAGCAGTCGATCACGGATATGGATCGTATGTTTGCATTATTGAATGCAGATCAAGAGATTAAAGATAAGCAAAATGCTCATACACTTGTTATCAATGATTTTGCTCGCGGGCCTGAGGTGCGCTTTGAGAACGTTTATTTTTCATATAACGCTAAGCGCGAGATTCTGAAGGATGTGAGTTTTATTATTCCAGCAGGAACGATTACGGCTGTAGTGGGTCAGAGTGGTGCAGGGAAGAGTACTCTTGCGCGTTTGCTCTTTCGTTTTTATGATATTCAAGCAGGGGCAATTTTGCTGGATGGTCAAAATATTCAAGATGTTCAACAAGCGAGTTTACGGAAGGCAATTGGCATTGTTCCGCAAGACACCGTTTTATTTAATGACACCATTGCCTATAATATTGCCTATGGTAGCCCCGGTGCAAGCCTCGCAGAAATCCAAGAGGCTGCTCGAGCTGCACAAATGAGTGAGTTTATCGAGCACTTACCCGAGGGGTATGAAACACCAGTGGGTGAGCGAGGCTTAAAGCTATCAGGTGGTGAGAAACAGCGGGTTGCAATTGCTAGAACTCTTCTTAAAAAACCGGCTTTACTTATCTTTGATGAGGCTACATCCGCATTGGATTCCAAAACGGAGAGAGCGTTTCAGGAAGAGCTCTTTAATCTAGCGCGTAATCGTACAACCTTAATTATTGCCCACCGGCTTTCTACAGTCGTGCATGCTGACCAAATTTTGGTCATGGATCAAGGCAAAATTATTGAGCGGGGCACTCATCAGCAATTATTGCAAGCGAATGGTCGTTATACCTCCATGTGGCAGATGCAGGAAACTAGCCTAATTAACTCAGATGAATCTGATACCAATTAAGTTTAAAATTAAGGAATGTCGCTTAATTCTTCCCCTTCAAATCAGCGCGTGCTACTTGAAGGTGCGTTTGCAGCAGCACTGGCGGTGGCCGACCCTAAGAAGATCGTTCCGGAGTACTTAGCAAAAATCTTTTCCCCTGGTATGGAGCCAAAAGGGCGCTGCTTGATTGTGGGTGCCGGTAAGGCCAGCGCATCCATGGCTACTGCACTGGAAGCCTATGCTAAACAACACTGGCCTATGATTTCGCTTGATGGTGTAGTTTTAACCCGCTATGGTCATGCATCACCAACGCATTACATCAAGATTGTTGAGGCTGGGCACCCAGTTCCAGATCAGGCGGGGATGAATGGTGCCGCTGAAATTCTCAAACTAGTGAATCAGCTGGGTTCTGGCGATACTCTCATTGCACTGGTATCTGGTGGAGGGTCAAGTCTTTTAACCCTGCCACAGCCTGGTATTACTATTGCCGATATGCGTAAGACCACTGAAGCCCTTCTTCATAGCGGGGCACCAATTGAAGAAATGAATGTGGTCCGTAAACATCTATCCGCTATCTTGGGGGGTAATTTAGCTCGCGCGGCTTTGGCCCGCGGTGCACGTGTAGAGGCACTCTTAATCTCGGATGTCACTGGCGATCATCCTGCTGATATTGCTAGCGGCCCCTGTGCACCTGATTATTCCAGTTACTTAGATGCCCTACAAATAGTAGCGAAGTATGGATTGGATGAGAGCAAGATACCTGTGTCGGTTATCCATCACTTACAAAAAGGCGATCGTGGAGAAATATCCGAAACCCTCAAGCAGTCTGATGTTGATAAATATCAGTCGCCAGTGCGTAATCATGTTATCGCTACAGCACATCGTAGCTTAGAGGCGGCCGCAGATTTCTGTAAACAGGCAGGCTATCAGCCTATTATTTTGGGCGATACCATTACGGGTGAAGCTCGTGATGTGGGTTTAGTGCATGCAGCGATTGCCCGTGAGCTCACACACCATAAAGAATGGGCAAAGCCACCCCTTGCCTTAATTTCTGGTGGTGAATGTACCGTAACACTGCCTTCTGGCTCAAAAGGCAGAGGTGGTCGTTGCTCTGAATTTTTACTCTCTTTGTTTGCTGCGAGTCCTGATCTTAAGATGATGAGTGCCCTGGCAGCCGATACCGATGGTATCGACGGTAGTGAAAAGAATGCTGGAGCATGGTTTACGCCAGATATTCGAGAAAAGGCTAATGCCATGCAATTGCGTGCCAGCCAATTTCAAAACGAGCACGATTGCTATGACTTCTTTGCTAAGCTAGACGCCTTGGTACATACAGGCCCAACATTAACGAATGTAAATGATTTCCGTATTATTCTGATTGATCAATGAGTAAGACGCTAACCCTAACCCGTCCTGACGACTGGCACCTCCATGTGCGCGATGGTGCAGTACTCAAGGATGTATTGGCGCATACAAGCAATCAGTTTGCACGCGCAGTCATCATGCCCAACTTAAAGCCACCGGTCACTTCAGTTGATTTGGCCAAGGCGTATCGATCCCGTATTGACTCTGCATTAAAGCAGCTGGGCGTATCCCATTTCACGCCATTGATGACCTTGTACTTAACTGATATTACTAGTCCAGATGAGGTACGTAAGGCGAGTGAAAATCAGATTATCGGATTTAAGCTATATCCAGCAGGTGCTACAACGAATAGTGACGCCGGTGTTACCAATATTAAACACGCTTACCCTGCTTTAGAGGCAATGCAAAAATATTCAGTACCCCTATTAATTCATGGTGAAGTGACTGAGTCTGCTATTGATATCTTTGATCGAGAATCTGTATTCATTGATCGAATACTGGAGCCCTTACGCAAAGATTTTCCTGAGCTACGAGTTATCTTTGAGCACATCACGACCAAGCAAGCAGTTCATTATGTACGTGATGCTGATACCAAAGGCAAAAATACCTTAGCCGCAACAATTACTGCACACCATCTTTTAATGAACCGTAATAGCTTGTTCATGGGTGGTATTCGTCCACATCATTATTGTTTACCAATTCTAAAACGTGAAGAACATCGGCTTGCGCTGGTAGAAGCCGCAACCAGTAGCAACCCACGATTTTTCTTGGGGACCGATAGTGCTCCGCATCCAAAAAGTGAGAAGGAAAGTAGCTGTGGTTGTGCAGGTTGCTATACCGCTCACAACGCAATGGGTCTGTATGCAGAAGCCTTTGATAGTGTTGGCAAGCTCGATTTACTGGAAGGTTTTGCCAGTTTCTTTGGCCCTGATTTTTATTCCTTGCCCCGTAATCAGGACCAAATTACATTGGTTCAGCAGGCTGAAAACGTGCCTTGTGAGTTCACACTGGGTGACACCGTATTAGTCCCATTACGAGCTGGCGAGACCATCGCTTGGTCTCTAGCAAGGTAATTTAAAAACCAAAATTACATACTCGTTTAGACTGTTAGCGCAGAGTTAACTAGGCAATCGCTGCTTTCGTTAGAAAGGAGAGGAAAGTCCGGACTCCATAGGGCAGGGTGTTGGCTAACAGCCATCCACGGTGACGTGCGGAATAGGGCCACAGAGACGAGCGTATTTAGTTACGGTGAAACGCGGTAAC
>Ga0209135_1000844_pt1 | contig 11054 bp, 10 predicted proteins | sample LauGreSBDMM110SD_4_FD_187570 | JGI IMG/M metagenome (GOLD analysis project Ga0209135, IMG submission 187570) | Freshwater lake microbial communities from Lake Michigan, USA - Su13.BD.MM110.SD (SPAdes) (version 3) | ecosystem: Environmental > Aquatic > Freshwater > Lake | place: Lake Michigan... | reverse complement strand
ACATTCCACAATTACCTGATATAAAAGATAGAATATTATATCGCTCTTCAAACAGTGTCATGTTATAATTATATTCATACAATTGCCAGTTCGATTTTCGAACGCCAATAGGATTTCCCGATAAGTCACAAATGACGTCAAAACTTGAATTGATTAAATCGATAGTGGGCGAACACGTAGTAATTTCGAGTTCGATTGTTTTAAATTTACTCATATTAATGGCCCCGGATGGTTGGTATTCGAATGGACTGGTATTCAAACAAAAATTATAGCAGTATAGACCATCAGTGGCCGATCCTTGTGTTCTCGTGTATTTTTCCACATAATTATAAACACCGCTTTCTAATAAATTTTCGCGATAATCGCCATTTAATAATATACCCATGCTTTGCAAAATTTCCTTTTGATTGATAGTCTTATAGTCACCAGTAATATAAATACCAGTATTCTTTGCATCGAATAAATCAACTCCGGGACCATATCTTAAACTGGGCTCTAATGAATTATCTGTTGTTCCTAATTCCATGTCGGCGGGAATAGAACCATATGGCCAATTCGTATAATTACTCCATTCGTTTCTCAAATTCACATCATTGCGCTGGAAATAAAACATCCAATTGGATATCATACCATTCGAGAATAGTTTGACTTTTTGACTACCTGTAATATTATTAAAATTATATTGGAATACATCCTTTACTAAATATACTTGATCTTGTGATGCAAATACCTGTGTTTCTTCTTTCGATAAAAAGCAATATGTCGCCAATAAATGTATGTCCGCGTTCCATGTAGACACCTGGTTGGAATATGCAGTTGCGTCCAAAATAACTGCTGGCGGCGTTTGTAAAAAGCGGTACATTTGAAACCGGGCTTGATTGAAGTCTGGCTGCATATATGGATATAAATTTTGAAAATCAAATACATCACGAACCTGAAATAATTCTTGAATGGGTCGCATAGTAACCGTAATCACCAATTCGTTATATTGTAACGCAATTAATGGAAACGCGCATTGAGAATTTAGTGTAAACCAAGTATTAATTGGAATATATAAGTTTCGTCCACGAATAGATGGCTCGGCTCCATTCGAAGAGGTAGTATAATACGCGGTAGGATAAGTATTTGCACGACCGTCTACGTTAGCTGGGTCGTAAAATTCTGGAATATTTCCTGTCATTTTATTGAAGAGGTTCTTCTTTTCTGTGTTGAAATCGCGGTCTACCATAGCAGCTAAATATTCACCAGTGTATCTCTGAAGCGTTAATGATCCGCATGTAATTTCTATTTCTTTTATCATAAGAGATCCTAAATTTTTAATCCATTTAAATTCATACGAGGTCCAACGTAACCCGTCTTCATTGCATGGGTGATACAATGGGCTCCATATGTCTGGTAATGTAACGACCAAATAAGTATCCATTAATAAATCGGCATATCTTGGAACCTTAAATGTGAAAACTGATGGTTCGGTAAGCCGAAGATCGCGAAGTCCGTCATAATCGATGCGAAATTTCTGTAAACCAAAGTTTGTGTATTTAGAATATGTAACTCGAAAAAAGGTTTTACTCGGATTTCCAGTTAATATAGAATTATTATTTCCAACTGATACAATATTTAGTAAACCTCCAGGCATGTTAAATGATTAATATATATTGTTATTATATTATTATCGCAATATATTTTATTACCAATATGAAATTTTATAGAAAGATACTGATCGTCGTGATATTTATTTTATTCTTATATTTGTTTTTGCGTCTTTTCCATAAAACAGGGATTTTGTCCGAAGGGTTTGATATCCAAGAAGCAAAGGACGAAGCGGCTGTAAAAACAAAGAATTTACCTAAGCCAAAAATTCAATCGATCGCAAATATAAATCAACAACTAACGCCAATAGCGGGGTCCATGGTTTCGACATTATCTCCATCTTCCGCATTAAATACGTCTATGCGGCCTTTTTCTAGCACACCGCCGTCCTCGATTACATCAACCCGTGGTCCGTCAACAACCACACTATCCTCGATTACAACAACCCGTGGTCCGTCAACAACCCGTGGTCCGTCAACAACCCGTGGTCCGTCAACAACCAAGCCACCTTCCATCATGTCAACACGCTCAACTGGCGTAAAAGAGAATTTTTACTCACCGCCAGATGATACAAATAATTCATGGAGGCTTCCGAAAAGTTCGATGCCATTAATACAATATTGTATTAAATCTTCATACAATACGGCCATTTCAGGCGATTATGTAAGCGAAGAGATGGTATCCCATGTATTGGCTCAGGGGTGTAGGTTTATAGACTTCGAAGTATTCTATGACAAAGTTACTGCTTCTCCATTTGTTGCTTATACCACAGATCCTTCGTATAACACAATAAACACCAAAAACAAAATTATTCTTGATACAATATTGTCTAGATCAGTAAGAGACGGTTTTACTAAGGCACCAAACGTATTGGATCCATTATTAATACAATTGCGTATTAAATCGAATGATATAAACGTATATCGATCTGTTGCAAAATCGGTAAAATATGCATTAGGTGAAAAACTATATACTAAAAAAATAACGGAAAAAACGACCCTTGATGACGTTATGGGAAAGGTCATATTAATTGTGGATAAAACATTGAATTTAAGCTGGAAACAAAATTCGGCATGTATATCTGATCCGAATTGCTACGACTTATCCGCGTTTTGTAATATAGAGAGTGGCTCTGAAATAATGAGGATAGAAAGATATGACGAATTGACAAAGCAAACCACTATTCCTCCTCATGTTATGAACGATAACATGAATACAGATGTAAAATTAATTCGCATAGTAGAACCCGATTTAACGACAATTACCAATAACAAAGTGATAAAAAATCCCGCATTTAAAGATTATGTGATAAATTATGGCGCACAGATTGTCACGTATAACTATAATAATCAAGACCAGGGTCTCAATGACTATGAGAACTTTTTTAGTGACATCGGTTTTGCATTTGTACCAATATCTAGCGCAATACAATATTTTAAACAATAATTTTTTTATCCATTATTTATATAAGAATGAATAAAAAAATATGGAATAAACATAAACGGTTTCATACGAAAATATGCGATGATAAAATGAGCTTCGAAGAGTGCGAATTGGCCATATTGCGTAATGCGGTGGATGAAACCGAAAAATTACAGGGTAAAAAGATCGCAAATAGTGAAGAAATCAAAAAGATTATTGCCATTTTGGAGAACTTTTTAGTGCATAAAAAACTCATATGTTATGGTGGGACCGCAATTAATAATATTTTACCCAAGTACGCGCAGTTTTATGATCGCGATATAGAAATCCCAGATTATGATTTTTACTCATCCAATGCATTGGATGACGCAAAGCAATTGGCTGACATTTATAATAAAGAGGGTTATTTAGAAGTAGAAGCGAAGGCCGGTGTTCATAAAGGCACCTATAAAGTTTTCGTTAACTTTATTCCTGTTGCTGATATTACGCAACTACCGAAACCTTTATTTTTTGGGTTATCCAAAGAAACCATTATTATCGCCGGCATTCATTATGCTCCGGCTAACTTTCTTAGAATGAATATGTATTTAGAATTATCGCGCCCAGCAGGCGACGTTTCGAGATGGGAAAAAGTTCTCAAACGCCTTACATTATTGAATAAATTCTATCCTCTTAAACCAGAAAAAGACTGTTCTGTCGAATTATTCCAACGTAGCATGGAAACGCATGAAGAGGATAGTGAACGCCTCTATTATGCAGTGCGTAATTCATTTATTGATCAAAGTGTAATCTTTTTCGGTGGATACGCAACCACATTATATTCCAAATATATGGAAGCAGATCAACAGAAATTAGTAAAGAAAATACCCGACTTCGATGTTATCTCGGACGAACCCGATAAATGCGCGTTGATTGTAAAAGAGAACCTTGTTCGTGAACGTTTCAAAAATATTAAAATCATTAACCATAAAGCGTTGGGAGAGATCATACCCGAACACGTGGAGATACGTGTGGGCGGTGAAACCCTGGCTTTTATTTATAAACCGATTGCGTGTCATAGTTATAATACAATCGTGATTGATGAGAAGGAGATTAATGTCGCGACAATAGATACCATTTTGACATTTTACTTGGCGTTTATCTATACGAACCTTCCGTATTATAATAAGAACCGCTTGTTATGTATGGCCAATTTTTTGTTCGATGTGGAACAGAAGAACCGTTTGGAGCAAAAGGGGTTATTGAAGCGGTTCAGTATTAATTGTTATGGAAAACAAATGACCATGGAAGAAATCCGTTCAGAAAAAGCGAAGAAATATGAAGAGCTCATGCATGATCGTACGAGCCGTGAATATGAAGAATGGTTTTTGAAATATAATCCGGCACAAAAAGCCGCCGCTCGAAAGCCCAAAACTGTGAAACAAGTGGAAAAGGAACCGCCCGCGCACAATAGAACGATAAAACGTTCTGTAAAACCGAAGAAAGAAAGCGATTTTTTGATCTAGAATTTACAATTCGTAATAGAGACGAATTGTAAATAATACTGTAATCGTCCACTGCATAAAAGCTAATAATTTAGTAAAATTAATATTATGTAGATATACTATGGAGGCCAAATCTACGTCAGTGTTTAATAGAGCAACATCAAGAGGGCAAGAGTACAAATTATTCAAGGAATATAAGGCACATATCATTGATCTTCACCCGATTAAACGTTATATGGTGGAAGATATTGCCGATATGGATCGCGAACATATAAAGGAAATATTGTATGTTATGAACGATGTCATACAAAATTTGATTGAAAATATTTCATAAAAGGAGAGGATTGGTTCCTCGCTAAAACTCGCTAATAAACGTGACAATTTTATTCACGGAAAAAAACAGACTTCCAAATAAGATGCTTTTTAATAATAATCCATAGATATTGAAGTTACCATCGTCGGAATAAATCGAAAGAAACGAGAACCTTTTAAACACCAATGTATTCACGATCGGTAACTGAAATAAAAAGAAAAGGACGGTTACAAAAACCGGCAATTGCATTTCGCTCAATATTTCGTCAACCAAGTTCTCGCGATGCTTCTTCTTTTCGTAATCTACAATATTCTTATCCACGTTATCTTCATAGTCCAATATGTAGTCTTTGGTTAATTTGGGTGTAGGAATATAATTTGCATGGATCTGATTGTCGTTCATATAGGTGGCGGTATCAATAACAACATCTCGCGAAGGCAGGCGAAATTGGGGTATTTGTTGTATTTCGGTTTGTTGCTGTTCAGATAATTGTTGTTGGCGCTGTACAGAAGCCATTTGTTCTAATTGCTGTACTTGTTGAACCTGTTGTACATTTGGCTGTTGCGGAATTGGCATAATCGGATTTTGTGCAGAAATTCCGTAAGGATTTGGATGTACATTAATTGGGATATAGTTTGTACTGGAAGATTGATCAAATCCTCCCATGGATATTTGTTGTTGGGTTTGTTGCATAGTAATATTTTCGGGCAAATCGGAGATGCGAGTAGTATTTTCCATATATAATAGATAATTACCTAAAGATCGCATTATTTACGAAATAATATTATACATAGCTATGATTGCCCTTTTCGCTAGTTTGCTCGCCTATATCTATAATTTTGTTTTTGGAATTACACTTTGACGGGGTTGCACTGTATTTGTAACATTTATCATCATGCATGTATGTTTTACCATCAATGTCAGCGATCGCGGCTCCCTTAAAATGGATACAATTCTTATCTGTACATACCTTTCTAAATAAACTAGCTAAACCCAATCCTAAGATAACAGATAATAGTATTTTTCCCAAAGGTGTAGTAAGTAACCGTTTAAAATTCATAATATATTATACAATACGCATATAATATATTTTATTCAAAATAATACCGTTTATGATTGTACGGGTATTTTCGAGATTTCATTTGGGTCTTTTGGACATTTTACCTCTTTCTGAACGAATGAAAAACATGTATCCGTTTTATCACGATATTGCATCATATCAACATTTTCGGGGGTGGGGTAAACATAAACTATTCGAGTATCAGGAACAGTCATATAAACAGCAATCATCCCTAATACTAAACTAATTATAAAGACCGGTATGTTAATGTATTTGAAAAAGCCCATTATATTATATCACGCGAAATTTTATTTCTTCGTTTTTTTCTTCTTATTTGATTTTTTTGGTGCATTTTTTAAGGCCGCCTGTTCCTTTTCTTGATCTTCAATGAGTCTTAATATGTCGGGGTGTATGTATGACTTTTCTTGTGCGGTTTCTTCGCCTAACTTAAACACTAAATTATTTGGATCGCTCGTTTGTTGTAAAGAGTAGTTTACCGCGGGCGCACGCATCTCATTCTGTGCCATCTGTTGGCGCTTAGCGTCAATCTTCTTACGAAGACGTTCCTTCATTGCCTCTTGCTTTGACATGCGCGCCATGGCGTTTGTGTCCAATCTCACATTTTTACCCAACCCGCCCATGTTCTTGGCCATCTTCTCAAACATTTCTTTAAATTGGTCCGCGCCGCCCATACCTTTCATCTTACCCATCATTTCGCTCGCCTCCTTCATAAGTTCTTCTTTTGAAATATCACCGCTTTGCATCCTTTCGTCTAATTTCGAGCTAATCTTTTTCATTAGCGCCATGAGCTTTTGGGGGTTCTTCATGAGGTTCTTCATTGCGTCCTTGGTACTCTCGACATTATTCGGGTCATCTCCGAGCAAATCGGCAAACTCGTGGCTGATTTCTTCGGCCATTTCCTTGGCCAATGAACCGATTTTGCCATCAAACAGGGTCTTCAAATGTTCTTGGATTTTTTCCATATCCGGCATATTCTCAAACATCTTTTCGAAATTAGCGGCGCCTTCGGGCATCTTGAATTCTGGCATCTTGAATTCGGGCATCTTAAACTCAGGCATTTCAAACTCGGGCATCTTGAATTCTGGCATCTTGAATTCTGGCATGTCGAATTTGGGCATTTCCTCAGTATCCTTGCCGTCAGTTTTTTCAGACGCATTCTTGAAAAAATCGGCTATTCCTAAAATCGTCTCCTGTAATTTACTTTGGAGTTCCTTCTCATCAATACCTTCAAATAAGTTCATGGTGTCACCAAATGTGGTTTTGTCTTTCACATCATTGATAACGGTAAACAAAAGGAGTTGTAAATATTTCCATAAGGTCTTCTTTGTTGTCTCACTTACTCCTTCACAATTATATAAAAGCTTGAATTCCACTCCGGGTAAAAAAGCCGTATTAATTTCTCCTTCGGGTTTAAATGCATCATCATTTTGGTAAAGAATATCAAAGAAACGTTGAGGATATACAGTTAAACAGTAATTATAAAGCGAGAGAAGCTCCTCTTCGCTAAACTCGCCCGTCCAGGTTGACCATAAATGAGAATACTCAGGGAATGTTGTAGATAAGTCTTTGGTAAAATCGACAATAATAGTACGAAAGTTACTGGGTATAGTCCTTTGATTTTCCATTCGATATAGGTATTCATTAGAAATTTTGTTTAACCTCTTTCTCTGGATAAATATATTATTTTCACGTGTTTCGAAGAAAAAATTGACCAGCATTCAAACAATTGTTTTATAGTATCAAACCCATAATCATGTCGGATCAAATACAACGGTATAATGACGGAGCTTATTACGCGTATGAAGGGATCGTTTATATAGGGACATTTCCTGAAGAATGGGCTACAAATCATTGGCCTGATACAGGGCCCCATGAATGCGGAAATTGTTTTCATTGGGGTAGTGTAAGAAACGTATTTATTGGATATTGCACGAATTGCGCCGATCATGTGTATAATGGATGTCGCGGAAGGGGATTTATTGATGTCGCGACGGAAAGCGAAAATATATACCTAAGTGTTTTTGAAACGTATCTTAAAGATATTAACACAGATGATATTAATATTGAAAACGCGAATACTCCAGATGAAGTGGTTTATAATGATGCCTATCATTCTAATGTAATTTATGATTTTATTACGAATTTTGAAGAGCCTCTCGATGAAAACAAAGAAACGGAGTTTGATTACGCCGATGACGCCCTTGATATGACAGCAATCAATATGTGTCATTTTGAGGACGGTTATAATGACTGGTAAGCAGGGAACAATGGTTCCCTTGTGACCACTCCTTTCAAAAAAAATATTTGTAAGTTTTTTGTGTATATTTTATAAACTTTTCTATTTCATTTTTTGTCATAATGATAGCTGAATGATGTTTCTTCAATTTCATTAAAATGGGCGTTTTATGCAAGTGAACGGTGTAAATGTAAGAAGGTGTAAAATGAAATATTCTATAAGGGAAGGGTCGCAGAAGAACTTTGGCATCCGTCTTGAACTTGTGACATAGAACGCAATGCCGATGGTGTTGCATAACATTCCTGAACTGTGCTCAAATTTAAAATATAACTATTGAACTCATCTTCATCATCCGATATATTTTCTTCCACGACCGCTTCTTGTTCGTCTGGGTCCTCTTTAGTTTCCTCATCTTCGCACATATTATTATACATTTGTGTGTAACTCCTTATTAATTGTGGTGGAACAAATCTTCCAGGGTAACGTTTCCTGGGTGTCATCGGAACTTCGAAATGAATATGTTGTGTAGTGTCGTCGCTTGGGCGACGAGGAGTTGCGCTATACGTCTGTTGTCTGCCCTGAGACGTATATCTCGCTAATGCAAACATTTGGCCCTCCTTCTTTCCCATTGTCGTATAAGTAATATATAGGTCATCACATAACATCTTCATGAAACTATCCTCTGTGAGATAATTCACGCGCATGTAATCACGCATTTTCTTGAATAATTGGCGCAAATCATTTTTTAGTTTTCGTGCGGCATCTCTTTCGATATCCATGTTTTTGGATCGAAATAATAACTCCTGTGTTTTATGTCGGAACATATACTTGGTGAGATCATTTTCAACAATGTCGCCAGTTTCCATGGTAATCAAATGAGGAATTTCCATAATGGTGTCAATCCGCGATGCTGTTGTGTTGTTCGAAACAATACCATGTATGTCGATAGCAATTCTAGCATTTTTTTCTTTCTTTACGTGATAGATCTTGTCAATTTCGCTTACCAAAATGTCTTCATCAAGTCGGTTTGTCCATGTATTCGTTTTCCAATTATAAATAAGACCGTTTTCTATAAGAAGAGTAGCATTACGAACGCAAGGGTATAAATAACGATGAAGAGCCTCTCCGTAAACTAGAGACGTATTTTCCATATCGTTTACAAATTGATAGACGGAATTGCCAACGTCACTAAAAGACTTGAGTAGGTTTACGTTGTGCTCGTCTCCAAAGCCTACGAATACGTTACCAAAGTTTTCGCTAACCATTTCGGTTAATTCCTGAACGTCAATAATTCCTGTGGTCGCATATCCATCTGTCATGAAAATGTGACAAATTTGATGTTCCGGGTTTTCGATAGCGTAATTATGTAGTGTTTCGTTTGCACTCTGTAGTGCTTTCCCAATGTTTGTAATTCCGCTTGCGTAAATAGCGCGGATTTTATCCACTAAGTTTCCGACATTTTCCTTTGTAATTTTTATAGTCTCGATTTCAACAGTTACATCCTGGTTAAATGAGTGTACGCGCACAAATATTTCTGTCATTTGTTCTGATAAATAGTGTAAAACGTTAACTAGCGTTTGTATAGCGGTTGCCATTTTTGTTTTTCTGATATTGCCGAATTCTTCCATAGATCCAGTCTTATCTACTGTGAATAGGAAGAGAGTTGGTTGCTTTGTAATTTCCATCTTTTTCATTTTCAACTTAAGTACCCCGAATTCCTCGTTTTCTCCAATTACTCCCGATACCGCCACGTCATTGGAGAAGTGGATCTGTAGATCTCCCTTCTCAATTACTTCCATAAATTGTCTTTGATCAATAAAGTTCATTGTTATATTTTGTTGACTTTTAAAAAGGTTTCAATGAAGTCAATTTTTTAGGAAAAATTGATCATGTTAATTCGTAATAACATGGAACCCAAAAGGCATAAAAGGTCTTAGAGAACAAAAATGTCACAGAGAACTCGACTAAATTTGTATATACCTCGTATTTTAGGAAACGTAACAAGAGATTTTATAATTGACAGCTTTTATTATCTGGATATAGGAGCCGTTGAGTATTTGGATATGCATAAAAAAACAAACCAGAATGGCTATTTATATAGCTTTGCGTTTATTACATTAAAATTATATGACACGAAACCAGCAAGAGATATAAGACATGTCCTTTCACAATATGGAGAGACAAACATCGTGTATAATTTGGAGAAAGGACAATATTGGGTCGTGAAATCTCACATAGATAAAGAAAACCGAAAAAACGCGCCATCACCAACATCCGTGACAAGCACACAAAATAAATCGTGCTTTACAACGATATTTACGGAAGAAGACAAAATCGAAATGTCGAAAGAGTTTGACGACATAGCAAGAGAAATAAATTTTGAACTCTGTATGTAGAATGATGCGTATTGTAACTGGCTAACCTTTTATCAATAACCATTCAAAAAATATCGGGTCATTTTTTTTATATATAAAGATAGTATAGATGTCAGATACTCATTCGTTTCATATTGAAAAATTAAGAACCAATTTTGATAATATTATGATATTGAAACACGAGATCGTGAAAATTAAACACATGGTTGCGGAAAAATTAAAGCATTTAAAGACCATTTACAACGAACTTTTGAAATCAAATACAAAAAAAATATTCTTGTTCTGTTTGGATTCGTTTTATTTTCAATATAAGACATTTGCTATTGAATTGGATAATATTGATAGATTTCGAGTTCTCATGAATAATAGAATGTACTGTGATTATTACAAACTATACAATATTGTCCTCACAAATATAAAGGATAATTTCACAGAAATAAGAATAAACGACAACGAAGTAAAATCGTTTCCTCCTTATAAAGATTTAGAACCATTTCAGGAATATAAATTAGAAGATATCAAAGATATACACTCGAATATCTTAGTCTTAATT
>Ga0209135_1000841_pt1 | contig 11075 bp, 11 predicted proteins | sample LauGreSBDMM110SD_4_FD_187570 | JGI IMG/M metagenome (GOLD analysis project Ga0209135, IMG submission 187570) | Freshwater lake microbial communities from Lake Michigan, USA - Su13.BD.MM110.SD (SPAdes) (version 3) | ecosystem: Environmental > Aquatic > Freshwater > Lake | place: Lake Michigan... | reverse complement strand
TAAGCGGGATAAAATGGGGCATACTATTTTAAAATAATTAAGTCGGGCAAGTGCTGCTTGGTTTTAAAACCTGCAGACATCCCTCCCGTTTGAATACCTTATGCTACGACTAAAACTATACGTATTCTTGTTGATGGTAAGCTTGAGCGTCCCAAGCTGGGCTCAAACTAGAAATCAATTTCCTTCTCAAATTTGGCATAAGGGCACCTTGAATTTGACTGATGGAAGTTCGGTGAATGGCTCGGTAAAATACGATTTGGAAACCAACTTAGTTCAACTTCAAGTGGAGACGGTGATCACCTTTACCGCCTCCAATGTAACCAGTTTCGAGCTTTATGATGAGATCTATGGGGGTATTCGGAAGTTCTACAGTCTTCCATATGGCTTGAATGGTGACTACGAAACTCCTGTATTTTTTGAGGTACTTACCCAAGGAGAACACATTGCTTTGCTGTGTCGTGAATACATTGCTACTGACACTAGAGGAATGAATAACTGGGCGGGCATGGGTATGAATCCTTTTTGGGGCCCACAAAATTCAGCTGGTTTCCGATTGGCTTTTACCTATTACTTTTTGAAAAATGGGCGCATGGAGCGTTACAGTGGTAAGAAAAAAGAATTGTTTGACTTATTACCAGGTTACCAGGAGGAGTTGGAGCTGTACATGCGAAAAAATCGCCTTGAGCACGACCAGCGTGGAGATCTACTTAGGATAACTGCCTTTTACAACGACTTAAAAAACAATTAAGCATGTCAAGACCCTTGATTCTAGTCTCCAATGACGATGGCATCACCTCCAAAGGAATCCGTGTATTGGTATCTGTCATGAAAAAATTGGGAGACGTGGTGGTAGTAGCCCCCGATAGCCCTCAATCCGGAATGGGACATGCCATTACCATTGGGCAAACCTTGAGGCTTTACGAGGAGGATATTTTTGAAGATGTATTGGCATACAAGTCTAGCGGTACACCTGCCGATTGTGTAAAACTTGCCAAGCACCATGTGCTGAAGGACCGAAAGCCTGATTTGGTGGTTAGCGGGATCAATCATGGTTCAAATACCTCCATTTCTGTACTCTACTCTGGGACTATGTCCGCAGCCATCGAGGGTGCCTTAGAGGGGTTTCCATCGATTGGATTTAGCCTTTGTGATTTTTCATCTAAGGCAGACTTTTCCCATGTGGAGGAATGGGTAGAGAAAATTGCTCGGCAAGTCTTGGAAAATGGCATCCCCAAAGGAATTGCCTTAAATGTTAATTTTCCTCCCAAGCGGAACGAGGAGATTCGGGGAGTAAAGATCTGCAGGCAGGCGGATGCCAAATGGCAGGAAGAATTTGTGGAGCGCTTTGATCCTACAGGTAGAAAATACTTCTGGCTGGCGGGTAACTTCGTGAATTTTGACAAGGGGGAAGATAACGATGAGTGGGCGATTGCCAACAATTACATCTCCATCGTTCCTTGTCAATACGACCTTACTGCGCACCATGCCATCTCCCATATCAACAAGGAGTGGGACTGGACCAAGCTTGGGGATTAAGGATTATCCGCTATCCTGCTAGTAGTAAAATGGGAATTAACCATAGCGGATAATCGCTCACAGACGACAGACCACGGGCCACATATTTGGATTCCAAAACCTATTTATCTTGGTTACAGTTAACAAGGAGGGTTATCAAATAGGATTTTTTGTTTTTTTAATCAAGTTGGATTGGCTTGTAATTTGATCCTATTTATGCCTAAACCAGCAGTCGCTGCGTGTTTCTTCGTAGGCTTTGAAGACGGTATTGATCGGAAAGCCATGACGCAACCGATCGTTGAATTTGGTTCTGACCAAGTAGTTAAACGCCCCCATATCTCCCGTATAAGCTGTTCTGTTTTCTGAATTGTAGCCTCGATGAATTGCACATAGCTGCTGAAGAAAATCGTAGAATATAGGGTAGTTTCCACCGATTATTCCACAGTTCAGCAGTGTTTTGGCTGCAAAAAGGGCTTCATAAGTTGCAAAATCATCGATTTGGGTTCTTAGGCTAGTGGAATGTGCATTCATCCATTCGTTAGCGAGTGGACTGGGTTCGTCTCCACAAAATAGGGTATTTGGCGATTGCGTGAAAAGTGCTGAGGTAAAAGGATTGTTGAGCAGCAATACATCCGATACATCCGTCACAAAAATATTGGCAGGTGGATTTTCCAGTTTTTCCAAGTAGTCTAGGTAGACTAGGTAGCGAAAAACATTGGGATTGAACCGAGGATCAGGGGTGATTTTTACGAAGGAAAGGTAGGTATTGGTATATTTTCGGCAAGTCTCCTCACTAAATCCATTATGAAATAAGATGCCTTTTACCCCTGTTTTAGCCAATGAATCTGCCCAATCGCGTACCAGTTCGAAATCATCTTCTTGTAAGGTGGTGCTCCGGTTGACATCGTAAATACCCGTAATCAAGCACGCGAGTATCAAGTTGCTAGTTGAGGCTGCTGCTGACTGATTTTCAATCACAAATCTGCTGGAACAAGGTTTTGAAGTTTCACTTGGGAGCAGGTGCTATTCGGATTGTTCCGGTAGTAAATGTAGGTTCTTAGGTCAACTTTTTTTACCCGATACCTTGCCCTTGCACGTTCAAAGAAGTCGGTATCTGCTGCAAATCCGCCTTTAAAACCTAGCGTTAAAAATACCTCTTTGAGGCCAAACAGGGTTCCAAACAGTGTGGCTTCGTCCAAATGAATTAGCTTACTCAAATCGTTTTTGTCTGGTACAAAATAGTCTTCTTGGCTAGAAACAACTGTTTCTGAGGTGGAGCAAATTAAGTCGGCAGATGCCATCTCGTGGAGACAGGAGCTCAGGTGGTTGGTTTTGTATTCATCGTCGCTATCCAAGATGGTGATGTAAGTTCCCACACTATTGAGTACTCCACGGTTAATAGATTCCGATTGGCCACGATTGCTGTGGAGAATGTAGGAGATCCGGTCTTCATGCGCTACAATGTATCTGATTAAGGATTCTCTGTTGTTGTTGGTGCTTCCATCATCAATGATGATCAACTCAAACTCCTCGTAGTCTTGGTTTAATACCGAGTCAATCGCTCGCTTTATAACGGTGAAGTCGGTATTGTACACCGACATCAACACCGATATGTTCACTTTTTTCAACATGATTTTACCAAATTCCTTCGCTCTTTCATTTTTCGCTATTTACCCTGATTTCTCTACTACACTTTTCCGAAGGATCAAATCAATTGTAAATTTAGGTATAAATAGGTTAAGGAGCTGTTAAAAGCCCATGATGGATTTGTTACCTCACTGACTTTATAAGAAAACACCCTTTTTCGCCCCTAATGGATGCCTACCGATTTTTGATTTTATGTCAGTAACTCAATCGTGGGTAGCCCTTTTGTCTGTAATCAGCAGGTTGCAAAGCCCAGCAACGATTAGGAGGGTTCCGGTAGGGTGGTTTTTGAAGGGAAAGGAAGTTCAAGCCTTCCGATTTTAGGGCTGGAATTAGCTGGAATTCAACCAGGGATATATATCTTTGAGGCATTTGATACCAAACGCGTACTTCATAAGCGGTTTATCAAGCAGTAATCAAACCTAAACACACTATGAAATTTAAACCTGGAGTAAAATACGGAGAAGAACTTCGTGATCTATTGGCCTATGCCAAGGAAAATGAGTTTGCCTTCCCCGCAGTCAATGTAATTGGCACCAATTCAGTGAATGCTGTTTTGGAAACCGCCAAAAAAGTAAACTCACCTGTGATCATCCAATTTTCAAATGGGGGAGCACAATTTTTCGCGGGTAAAGGTTTACCCAACGACAAGCAGCAGGCAAGCATCGCTGGGGGGATTTCTGGAGCTCACCACGTTCATCAAATGGCAGAAGCTTATGGCGTACCTGTAATTCTTCACACCGACCATGCCGCCTTGAAGTTACTGCCTTGGATTGACGGTTTGCTTGAGGCGGGCAAGGCGTATCACCAAGCATACAAAAGACCGTTGTATAGCTCGCACATGCTCGATCTTTCAGAGGAGCCATTACACGAGAACATTGAGATTTCTACTTCCTACTTCAGAGAGTTTGTGAAGTTAGAAATGGCGATTGAGATTGAATTGGGTGTAACGGGTGGAGAAGAAGATGGCGTGGATAATTCGGATGTAGATTCATCCAAATTGTACACCCAGCCGGAGGAGGTTGCATACGCATACGAACACTTACGGGAAATCGGTGACCTTTTCACCATTGCAGCTGCTTTTGGCAATGTGCATGGCGTGTACAAGCCAGGAAATGTGAGCTTGAAGCCTATCATTCTTAAAAACTCTCAAGACTACATCAATCAGAAATACGGCACTACAGGCAAGCCACTTAACTTTGTTTTTCACGGAGGTTCTGGCTCGTCTCTGGAGGAAATCCGTGAGGCAAACAGCTACGGATCTATCAAAATGAATATTGATACCGATATGCAATGGGCCTCTTGGGAAGGTATCCTTAACTATTACAAGAAGAATGAGGGCTATCTCCAAAGCCAATTGGGTAATCCAGAAGGTACCGATAGCCCCAACAAGAAGTACTACGACCCTCGTGTATGGCTTCGCAAAGGGGAAGAGAATTTTGTCAAGCGCCTCGAGTTGGCCTTTGACATGTTGAATGCAGTAAATAGAAACTAATTCAATGCTCTTTTGCCTACTCCCAAAAGAGTAACTTGGGTGAGAAGTGGAAAAGATCAAAACCAAAATTCTGAAAAAGTCACTTGAAGCAGGTGACTTTTTCTTTTCACAAAAAGACTATGAAAAAATCCTTTTTAACCCCCATTTTTCTACTCCTTCTTGCGCAACTAGCGCAAGCGCAGGGAACGTCCCCACAGCCCATAAACTATTGGCCCAATGCAGGGGTGACCTATGAGATTTTTGTGCAGTCCTTCAACGACAGCAATGGCGATGGGATTGGCGACTTCAATGGCGTTACTGAGAAATTGGATTACATCAAGGAGTTGGGGGCCAACGCAATCTGGTTTATGCCCATCATGCCTTCTCCAACCTATCACAAGTACGATGTGACGGACTACAAGGCCGTACATCCGGACTATGGTACTATGGCTGATTTCAAAAAGCTCCTCGACGAAGCCCACAAGCGGGACATCAAGATTGTCATTGACCTCATTATCAATCATACTGGAAGCGACCATCCCTGGTTTCAAGCCTCCAAATCAGGCCGAGAAAATGCTTTCCGAGACTACTACGTATGGGCGCAAAAGGATACCATTGCTGCCTACTTAAATAAAAAGACGGTCACCCTGGATTCAGATAACATTCGCCAGTGGCATGACCCAGGACAAGGCCAAGATTACTACTATGGGTTTTTCTGGGGTGGAATGCCGGACCTTAACTTTGATTCACCTAAGGTGCGCGAAGAAATTGTTTCTGCTGGCCGATTTTGGTTGGAAGAGGTGGGGGTAGATGGATTTCGCTTGGATGCAGCAAAGCATATTTTCCCGGACGATCGTCCGCTAGACAACCATGCCTTTTGGAAGGAATTCAGAAAGGAAATGGAGGCCATTAAGCCAGATGTATATTTGGTAGGAGAGGTGTATGATCGGAAAGAAATTGTAGCTCCTTACCTACCCGGACTTCCGGCCTTGTTCAATTTTGATTTCCACTACACGATGATTGAGGCGTTGAACACGGAGAATGGACAGCTATTGTACCAAAAGCAAAAGGATGTACTCGATTTTTACCAAGGGATTACGCCTGATTTTATCGATGCAACCTTTTCCTCCAACCACGATCAACCCCGTCTTTTGAATGACTTAAAGAAGGATCCTGCGAAGTATAAGCAGGCATTGGCGATCCTGATGACCTTACCTGGAGCACCTTATTTATATTACGGGGAGGAGATAGGGATGCTTGGGCTCAAGCCAGACGAACAAATTCGAGAGCCTTTTCTTTGGGATAAAAAAGAAAGTGATGCTGGTAGAGCTACTTGGGTTGTTCCTCAATACAGTACAGATGAGACAGTGGTACCACTTGCTCAGCAGCGATTAGATGCAACTAGCTATTTTAACCATTACAAAAAAGTGATTGGTTTGCGTCAATCCAATCCTGCCTTGGCAATAGGGAGCCTGGAGCCGGTAAAGCAAATTTATCCTAAGTCAGTGATGGCCTTTATTCGCCGAACTGCCAATCAGGAATTACTTGTAGTACATTACTTGGGTAGCAAAGGCATGGAATTTCAAATTCCTGAAGGGTTTAAATCTTCGATTTATGCCACAGAAGGGTTAACGGTTAAACAAGGGATCATGTACCTACCCCCGAATTCAAGTTTGATTCTAAAGAAATAAAAAGAGGGGCGCATGCCCCTCTTTTTATTTTTAGGTAGATAAGATGCTGGCTATCCGCAAGTCTTCTTCATCCACTTTCTTATCATCTACAATTGCCTTGACTATGGGCGTATAGACAATCTTATTGTTGATCATGCCAGCCATCATGTCGTATTTACCTTGAAGGAGGCCTTCCACGGCAGCAACTCCTAGTTTGGATGCAAGTACACGATCTAATGAAGTAGGTGAACCACCACGCTGCAAATGGCCCAAGATGGTGACTTTAATGTCGTAGTGCGGAAGAAATATTTTTACTTCATCTGCGATTTGCTGTGCAGAACCACTTTTTCCTCCCTCTGCAACAATCACAATGTTGGAAGATTTTTTTGCTTTAGATCTGGTCTTTAGTTTTTCAATAAGCGAATCAATAGACGTTTTCCGCTCAGGAATTAAGATGGCTGCCGCTGCACTGCCAATCCCTGCATTGATCGCAATAAATCCGGCGTCTCTACCCATTACTTCCACAAAAAATAGACGGTCATGCGAGGTAGCCGTATCTCTAATCTTGTCGATGGCTTCGATGGCCGTGTTACAGGCTGTATCAAATCCGATGGTAAGATCCGTACCCGAAAGGTCGTTGTCGATCGTACCGGGAAGTCCCAGCGAAGGAATACCGTATTCTTCAAAGAATAAATGGGCCCCTGTTAGTGAACCATCTCCTCCGATCACTACGAGCGCATCGATGCCATGGATTTGCAAGTTGTCAAATGCTTTTTTTCTGCCTTCATGGGTTCTGAATTCAGCACTGCGCGCGGATTTTAAGAAGGTACCGCCACGCTCTAATATATGGGTGATATTTCTGGAATCCAGTTTTTTGATATCGTCTTGGATCATTCCTTCGTAGCCACGGTAGATGCCATACATCTCTATGCCGTAAAAAAATCCCGCACGTACCACAGCACGGATAGCCGCATTCATGCCAGGGGAATCACCTCCAGAGGTGAGTACCCCAATTTTTTTGATTGATTTAGGTTCCATAGGTTTGAGTCAAAGCTTTGAATAGAAGTGCTGCAGAGGCTGGATTGGTGGCCAGAGGAATGTTGTGTACGTCACAAATTCGCATCAGCATCTGTACATCAGGCTCGTGGGGATGCTTGTCTAGCGGATCCCTAAGGAAGATGACTGCAGCTAGTTTTTTTTCCGCAGCAAGTGCCGCAATTTGAGCATCCCCGCCATAAGGTCCAGAGAGGAGGCATTCTACCTCGAACCCCGCCTTTTTGATATGAGATCCTGTGGTACCCGTAGCAACCAATTCAATTTCGCTACTGTGTAGGGCATCACTGAATCCTCTCAAAAAATGAACCATGTCGGCTTTTTTACCATCATGGGCGATTAAGGCGATTTTCATGAATTGTAGAGGGATAGGTTTGTTTCCAAAGTTAGGAAAATTTCAGTTTTTCTTTGATTTCCACACAAGGAATATGGTTTCTTATTCTACATCGAATTTATTGGCTATGATTTTCCGCCAGCATCAGCAAGAAAGCATACTCTAGGGCTATTTCCTTCAGCGGATTAAATCGTCCAGATGCTCCTCCATGTCCTGCCTCCATATTGGTAAAGAGCAGAAGGGTATGCTGATCAGTTTTCTGATCCCGGAGTTTCGCTACCCATTTGGTTGGTTCCCAGTACTGTACTTGCGAATCGTGCAGTCCAGAAGTAACCAGTAGATTTGGATAGGCCTGCTCCGTGACATTGTCGTACGGGGAATAGGAGAGCATGTAGTCATAGTATGCTTTCTCTTTAGGATTTCCCCACTCCTGAAACTCTCCAGTGGTCAAGGGGATGGTTTCGTCAAGCATGGTGGTGACCACATCCACAAAAGGCACATTGGCGATGGCACCGTGAAATAAGTCCGGTCGCATGTTGATGACTGCTCCCATCAGCAATCCTCCTGCACTTCCACCCATGGCATAGAGATGTGCTGCTGAGGTGTATTTTTGTTGGATAAGGTGCTCAGCACAGGCAATAAAATCTGTAAAAGTATTTTTCTTTTTCAACAGCTTGCCGTCCTCGTACCAGCCTCTTCCCAAATCCTCCCCACCTCTGATATGGGCGATGGCAAAAACAAAGCCTCGTTGAAGTAAACTCAGTCGATTTGCCGAAAAATAGGCATCCATGCTGTATCCATAGGATCCATAGGCATAGAGGAGTAGTGGCTGTTTGCCATCCTTATTGAAGGCGGATTTTTTGTATACCAAGGAAATAGGAACCAATACCCCGTCTGCTGCCTTGGCCCAGATGCGCTCCGAATGGTAGTCGCTCGGTTCATGACCGCCAACTACCTCTTGTTGTTTCAGGAGCGTTTTTTGACGGGTGACCATGTCGTATTCGTAAACCGAACTTGGAGAAACTAGGGAATTGTATGCAAACCGAAGTAGGATGGTGTCAAGCTCAGGGTTGGTGCCCACATAGGCGGTGTAGGTTTCGTCGTCAAAAAGTAGGGAATGCCCTTCTCCCTCACTCTCCCAGGGTTGTATCCGAATTTGGGTAAGTCCCATACTCCGCTCTTGCGTCACGAGGTAGTTGGAAAACAAATCAAAATCTTCGAATAAGGTCTCTGGGCGATGCGGGATCACTTCGATCCAATTATCTTTGCTTGGGTTAGCGAGTGGAGCTTTGACTAATTTGAAATTTTGCGCTTGGTCATTGGTTCGGATGTAGAAATATTCTCCAAAATGGTCTGCTGCATACTCCAGATGGGGAATTCGAGCTTGCAGGATTTGAAGAGGTGCCGTCGGTTGATCTGCTGGTACAAACCGGACCTCGGAACTGATGGTACTCTCCGAATGGATGAGAATGTATTTTTCCGATTTGGTTTTGTGTACTACGCAAGAAAACTCTTCGTCCAATTCCTCGTAAATCAGCTGATCTGTGGTGCTGGGGCTGCCCAAGATGTGTTTGTATATTTGATTAGAACGGAGGGTTTCGGAGTCTTGCTTGGAATAAAAAATACTGCTTTGATCTGCTGCCCACACAAAATTACCAGTTACCTCAGGAATCTGATCCTCCAACATCTCTTGAGTTTCTAAGTTCTTAAAGTGGACCGTATAAATCCTTCTCCCCACCTCATCGGCTGCAAATGCTAGAATTTTTTGATTGGTACTCGTCGCAGCCTGGGCCACTTGGTAATAACTTTTGCCAATTGCGAGGGTATTGACATCTAGGATAATCTCTTCTTCTGCTTCGAGACTCCCTAGCTTTCGACAAAAGATCGGGTACTCACTTCCTTTTTCGTAGCGAGTGTACCAGAAATAGCCAGATTTAAAGTAGGGAACACTTTCGTCTTGCTCCTTGATACGGCCTTTCATTTCCTCAAAAAGCTGGTTTTGCAACTCTTCGGTAGGTTTCATAACCTCCTTGAGGTATGCATTTTCAGCATTCAAGTAATCAATCACTTCTGGATTTTCCCGTTCATTCATCCAATAGTAGGGATCTTGGCGTTGGTGGCCATGAATTTCAAGAAGATGTGGTTTTTTGGTAGCGGAAGGTGCTGGCATAGTCAAGTATTTGGATGCAAGGTTACTTAAATTTTAGAAATCTGTAGGGGAGACTAGAGATATAAAAAAGGAATCTTATGTTTTAAGTTTAGCGGTAGTTTTTCAGTCTGATCAAGTAAATTTTGCGTAATGGAGAAGAATTAAACCTGTAATTCTTGTATTTTGATTCGGGTTAAGCACGTGATTTCACCCTATTTTTACTTAATAACTTAAAATCATTTCCCATGTCTTTTTTACAACAGTTTAAAGAGTTTGCGGTCAAAGGCAATGTATTGGACCTAGCCGTAGGTGTGATCATTGGTGCTGCCTTTGGCAAGATTGTATCTTCCTTCATCAGCGATGTGGTGATGCCTCCCTTGGGTTTGCTGGTTGGGGGAGTGGATGTCAAGCACCTTGGCTTGGTCCTGAAGGAGGCTAGCGTGGATGCAAACGGGGCTGTGGTAGAGGCAGTTACCTTGAATTATGGGATGTTCATCCAAAATGTAGTGGACTTTACCTTTATCGCTTTTGTGATTTTTGTGGCGATTAAGGGAATCCATACTCTCAAAAAGATAGAAGAAGTACCAGAAGAAAAACCAGAAGCTACACCCACCGAAAAGCTTTTGGAAGAAATTCGGGATTTACTAAAAAAATAACCGCCCTTCTAGTTCTAAAAGAGCGGTTATTTCCAGTTGAAATGAATTACTTACCCGGACCTCGTTGTCGGTCGTACAAGTAGCGATTGAAATCGCGTGCTATATTTTGAAGCAATAGCAATTGTCTGTAGGTTACTATTTTGGATGCTTCTGCGATAAATACCTTTTCCTCATCCACGAGTTTTTGCTGAAGCTGAAGTTTTTGGTTCAGTTTGGATTTAGCTTCCTCCTCTCCGATGGTATCGGCACCCTTGCTAAGGTCTCCAATTGTACGCATTAGATTTTCTCGGGAGTTCGTGAATGCATTGAACACGGGCCAAAATTTTTCTGCCTGCTCCGGCTTAATGCTTATTCTAGTGGTGATGTAGGCGATTCTAGCGGTTTGAAGCCGTTCTGGATCTATGGCCTCACGACCACCGCCACGCTGCCCCCATACATTTCCTGCTGCCAGCAAGCAAAGCAATAGGAGGTACATGCGGATTTGTTTCATCGGGCTTAAAACCATGTTTCTTCTTCTGTCCATAGTGGTTCTGATTTAGCTAATTCTTCTTCAATAATTTGATCTAACAATTCATTTGGG
>Ga0209135_1000839_pt1 | contig 11089 bp, 9 predicted proteins | sample LauGreSBDMM110SD_4_FD_187570 | JGI IMG/M metagenome (GOLD analysis project Ga0209135, IMG submission 187570) | Freshwater lake microbial communities from Lake Michigan, USA - Su13.BD.MM110.SD (SPAdes) (version 3) | ecosystem: Environmental > Aquatic > Freshwater > Lake | place: Lake Michigan, USA... | reverse complement strand
TTACGGATCTGCTGAACACGACCCTTAATCTGATCCTCATCGCCAGCACCTTCAACGATTGTTGTCTCTTCCTTACTGATAACAACCTTGCGAGCCTTACCCAAAAGATTAAGCTCGGCTGCATCTAGGCGAAGTCCAACTTCTTCAGAAATAACAGTTGCACCTGTAAGGATTGCAATGTCTTGCAGCATCGCCTTACGACGATCTCCAAAGCCAGGTGCCTTAACAGCTGCTGAACGGAATGTTCCGCGAATCTTGTTCACAACTAGCGTTGCGAGCGCTTCGCCTTCCACATCTTCAGCGATGATCAATAGTGGCTTGCCTGATTGCATAACCTTTTCAAGTACTGGCACTAGATCTTTAATGTTTGCAATCTTTGAGTTTGCAATCAAAATGTATGCGTCCTCTAGGACAACTTCCATCCGCTCCTGATCAGTTACAAAGTATGGAGAGATATAGCCCTTATCAAAGCGCATACCTTCTGTGAGCTCTAGCTCTAAACCAAAAGTGTTTGACTCTTCAACTGTGATGACGCCTTCTTTGCCAACCTTGTCCATGGCTTCAGCAATCATTTCACCGATAGTTGCATCTGCTGCAGAGATAGATGCGGTAGCAGCGATTTGTTCCTTTGAGTCAACCGGCTTTGCCATTGATAGAAGTTCAGCAACGATTTCAGCAACAGCCTTTTCGATGCCGCGCTTTAGTGCCATTGGGTTTGATCCAGCTGCAACGTTACGCAGACCTTCGCGCACTAGTGCTTGAGCTAAAACAGTTGCAGTTGTTGTTCCGTCACCGGCAACATCATCAGTCTTTTTAGCAACTTCCTTAACTAGCTCTGCGCCAATCTTTTCCCATGGGTCATCAAGTTCAATTTCCTTTGCAATGGAAACGCCATCGTTAGTAATTGTTGGGGCGCCCCACTTCTTCTCGAGAACAACATTTCGTCCACGAGGTCCAAGGGTGACCTTGACCGCATCGGCCAAGATATTCATGCCGCGCTCTAATCCGCGACGTGCTTCTTCATTAAAGGCAATCTGCTTTGCCATGAGTTGTGCTCCTTGTGTGTTCGTTAGGTGGGGTGCTTTATCACTCGCACCCCGAGAGTGCTAACGCCAAATCTAGAGCCTTTATTTGGTAGGTGCAAAACGAGGGGTAATTAAGGATTAAGGGCGGGCCACGCGAGTAGCCATGCGGGCCTCGCGTAGGCGGCGCAGGCGCTTAACTAGCATGGGTGAGGCAGCTAGGGCGTCATCGCGGTCGATCAGATCGTTGAGAAGTTGGTAATAACGAGGCGCGCTCAGGTCGAAAAGATCCTTGATCGCCGCCTCTTTTGCCCCTGCAAAGCGCCACCAGTTGCCCTCAAAATCAAGGATGCGAACTTCCAGGTCACTGAGCCCAGTGTTGATTGCAGGCTCTTCTTGCGCAGACATGGATAAATCTTACGTCAGAGCGTGCAAAAGTGTGGGATTTACAGCCGTTCCAGAATCATTGAAATATCTGAAATTTTGGTCCAGGGATTAACGATTGCAAATCGCAAAATTGGTTGCCCGTGATGTGATGACGGCGGAATAAATCCCACCTGATCCTCTAATAATTGCTCACTCCACTTTTGATAATCAGATGCCACCCATCCTTTTCGAGTAAAGGCAACAATTGAAAGTTCTGGTTCACATAAGAGTTCAAGGTTTGGATGGTTGCGAACTAATTGAGCCGCTTGGTGTGCAACTGTCAGAGTTTGTTCCATGGCTTCTGCATAGGCATCTGTTCCATGTGCTGCTAATGAAAACCAAAAAGGTAATCCACGTGTTCGTCTGGTTAAGTGAATTGCATAATCAGAAGGAGACCAGTTCTCATCTTTTAATGTATCTAAATAAGAAGCGTGCTGTGAATGTACTTGCTTGGCAAGATCAGGATTTCGATACACAAGTGCGCAGGCATCATATGGAGCAAAGAGCCACTTATGGGGATCGACAATAAATGAGTCTGCCGCTTCTATGCCATCAAACATGTGTCGCACAGATGGCGCACAGAGCGCTGCTAATCCATACGCTCCATCAACATGAAACCAGATACTGCGATCATGTGCAGCCTTTCCAATCCCTTTTAAATCATCAATGATTCCAAGGTTTGTTGTTCCAGAGGTTGCTACAACTGCAAAAACTCGGGCTTTTGTAGTTGAATGTAAGCGATCAATTGCTTCGGCAACTGTTGCACCTTGCAAACGACCATTCTTATCTACTTCCACTTTAAGTACATCTACATCCATGACATTTGCGGCAGACACAACTGATGAATGAGCTTCCTCGCTACAGGCGATTACCCACCGCTCTACATTGCCTTGCTTCTTGCGTGCCTCTGCTCGCGCAACTACAAGTGCTGAAAGATTGCCGATTGTCCCGCCTTGCACAAAAACTCCACCAGCAGATTCTGGTAGTCCTGCTAAATCAATAAGCCATTGAATCGCTTGGTTTTCTGCAAAAACTGCGCCGGCTCCTTCTTGCCATGATCCGCCATAGAGGGCGCTTGCTCCAACAACTAAATCAAAAAGGTTTGCATACTCACTGGGTGCAGAGGGGATGAATGCAAGGTTGCGTGGATGATCGGTAGAAATACAAGCCTTAGCTAAAACATTTGTAAAAACTTCAAGTGCTTCATGTCCGCCTAGGCCTTTGGCGGTAATTGTGTTGCCTACTTCCTTAAACAAATCTTCTGCAGATCGAGGACCATCTAGTGGTGGATCATCTTTTAGTCGTTCCAGGCTGTACTTCAATATCTCCGCGGCAAGTTCTTCTACCGCAGGAGTGAACTCATGCATTGATCTTTGCCTTTTTGACAATATTTCTTATCATGGTTGGAAAAACAAATAGGTGTAGCGGGGAGATTGCATACCAATACAACTGGCCACCCAATCCGCGTGGATTAAATGTTGCCTCTTGCACAATCTTGGTCTTTCCGTATTCCCTTGTGACTGTAAATTCCAGCCATGCCTTACCTGGCAAAACCATTTCGGCATACAACTTCAGTCTGCGACCTGGTTCTAGCTCTTCCACCCGCCAAAAATCTAAACTCTCACCAACGCGCAAGAAATCTGGATCGCGGCGACCGCGACGCAAACCCACGCCCCCAACTAAAAAGCGATCTAAGACTCCACGTGCCCACCACAAGAAATCAGAACCAAACCAACCATTAACGCCACCAATGCGTTCAACTTGTCGCCACACATCTTCGGCAGGAACATCTGTGATCTTTTCGCGACGATCGCGCAAGACCATTTCACCGGCCCAATCAGGGTCTCCCTGTGCTTTTTGCCAGGGAGCAGTCGGCATAGTCGCATCAGACCAACGGGTTTCCACGTTATGAGTTGTGATCTTTGACAGCGCTAATGCAATAGCAGTTTCAACATCAATTAAACCTTCAGAAGGTTTTGGAATAAGTCCATCGATTGATTTGGCAGGATCTGCAACAACTTCACTAATCAGGGAACCAACAAGGGGGCGCGCTAAAGCAGTTGGAACTGGTGTTACTAAACCAATCCACAAGCTAGATAACCCTGGTGTTAGAACTGGGACTCTTATAATCCAACGCTTTTTTAAGCCTGATAATTTTGCAAATTTCTGCATCATGTCTGCATATGACAAAACTTCGGGGCCGCCAATATCAAAAACTTTATTTACGGGTGTTTCTAAATGCGCCGCACCCTTTAAGTAATACAAAACATCTCGGATTGCGATTGGGTGTGTTTTATTCATTACCCACTTAGGAGTCGTCATGATCGGAAGTCGGTGTGTTAAATGGCGCAACATTTCAAAGCTAGCAGAGCCTGAACCAATAATGATTCCTGCCCGTAGCTCTAGGACTGCAACAGATGTGGTGGCAAGTGAGCTCCCTGTCATCGCACGAGATGCCAGGTGCTTACTGATATTCACATCGTTTGCGATTCCACCCAAGTAAATAATCTGCGAGACGCCGGCTTGCTCAGCAGCTTTTGCAAAGTTGCTGGCCATTTCTCTCTCAATTTCATCAAAGTTTGGACCCAAGTTAATTGAGTGCAATAAGTAAAAGGCTGTGTGAATACCTTCTAGCGCCATTTGTAAATCACTAAAGTTTTCTGCACTACCCTCGCAAATATCGACCTGAGTTGCCCATGGCTGGCCCATGATTTTGTTCTTATCGCGCACCAAGATTCGAACATTTTCTTTATCTTCAATCAGCGCACGGACTAACCGACCGCCCACATATCCAGATGCCCCTGTGACGAGGTACTTACGGTCTCCATTATGCGAGTTCATACTGGCAAGCCTAGACTTAACCCATGCAAAAGACACTCCAAAAACCTCGAGTAGTGATCTTGGGTGCCGGTTTTGGCGGACTAACTGCAGCCCGCAAGATGGCTGGATTTGCCGATGTGACAGTGGTTGATCGCCATAACTTTCAAACTTTTCTGCCGCTTTTGTATCAGGTATCAACTGCGGGTTTAGCAGCAGACCATGTTGCCCACCCAGTTCGAGGCGCACTGCGAAAAACTGGAGTTCAATTTCGAATGGGAACTCCTATCTCTGTTGACCACAAAAATAAGAGTGTGAAGTTAGATAGCAGCGAAGTATTGGAGTTCGATTATCTTATTGTTGCTCTTGGTTCAGCAACTGCTGATTTTGGAGTTCCAGGGGTATTTGAACATGCACTCGGCATGAAGAGTGTTCACGAAGCGTTAACCATTCGCGCCGAAGTTTTGCGACGTTTTGAAGATCTATGCCGTTTTGAAGATGAAACTATTTTCTCAATTTCAGTTGTTGGTGGCGGACCAACAGGGGTTGAGATGGCTGGTGCATTTGCAGAGCTTGTTCGTGGTCCACTAAAAAATGATCAACGGCACGCAGCAGCACATATCAAAATTAATTTAATCGAAGCTGGTCCCCGAATTCTGCCCATGTTTTCTGAGAAGCTCTCTGCCCACGGCAAAAAGGATTTGGAAAAGCTTGGCGTAACAGTGCACCTTAATACCGCTGTTAAAGCTATCAAGCCTCGCACTATCGAAATTAGTGATGGCAGTAAAATTGCTTCAGAGGTAACCATCTGGGCTGCAGGCGTTAAAGGTGAGCCAACGGGAGCGAAATTAAATTTGCCATTGATCAATACCCGCATTGATGTCGAAAATACCTTGCAGGTTAAGCACTACCCGCACATCTTTGCCATCGGTGATATCGCAGGTTTTGTGGGAGAAAATGGGCGTATGTTGCCTATGGTTGCACCCGTTGCCCTGCAGCAAGGTCGACATGTTGCACAACAAATCAAAAGAATTGCAAAGGGTCAAGATCTAAAGCCATTTAAATACCTTGATAAAGGGTCAATGGCAACTATCGGTCGCCACAAAGCAATCGTTGAAGTCAAAAGCCTGCGAATGACTGGAATTCCTGCTTGGTATGCATGGCTGTGGTTACATCTGTTTTACCTATTAGGTGGACGCAACAAGATCGGCACTATGGCCGATTGGACCTATAACTATTTAACCTTTGATCGCGGTAACCGTCACATTATGGATTCGCAGTAATGCCAGAGTATTTAAAGATCGATGGCCATGATCTTTACTGTTATGAATGGGAAAACGATGGCGAAGCTGTTGTTTTACTACATGGTGGTTTAAGTAAAACATCTAGTTGGAATTACTTACTTGTTCCGGCACTTGAAGATGATTTTCATGTTTTTGGATATGACAGAACTGGACACGGCTTTACCGGAGATCGCACTGGAAGTCTGCACTTTGAATTTCAAGCTCAAGAGGCAATTGCATATCTTGAGACAATTGTTAAAGAGCCGGCTCATTTAATTGGATATAGCGATGGTGGAATTATTGCTCTCATGGTTGCAATACAGCGCCCAGAGTTGGTTAAATCAATTGTTGCAATCGGTGCTAATTATCATTACAAGGCACCCCTGAGTGATTTCGAAAAAGCATCTGTCGGTGAAGAAGATCAAGCTGAGTACAACTTAATCAGCCCAGATGCCCCACATACTCTTCTAGAAAAAACAATTCGAATGAATGAGATTTGGAAAACAGAGCCAGACATTTCGCTTTCTGAGATCGCATCAATTCAGTGCCCTGTGCTAGTTATGGCAGGTGATGATGATGTAATTGCACATGATCACACCATTTCTCTATATGAAGCGCTACCTCTAGGACAATTAGCAATAATTCCTGGAACCTCACATGGTTTAGTAAAGGAAAAACCAGGATTGATGTTGGCAAACATCATGCAATTCTTAGAAGACCTGACATACCCACAAACGCGACAACCGATTAGACGAATCAGCAATCAACCGGAGTAATTTTTCCTGTCGCAACATCATAAATTGCTCCACCAACGACAACATCCTTGTTTATTAATCGGTAACTTCTAACTTTCTGCACATCTTCAATCAAGGCTTGTTGTTGGTCTGGAACAGTTTTGAATTCAATTTCAGAGGTATCAATGCCGTACTTCGTATCAATTTCACGGTGAATTTCTACATCATCAACTTGTGCCATTCGGCAGTTTGTATGCGGCATGATCAAAATGCGTTCGACTCCTAGCAAGTAAGTAGCTAAGACCAATGTACGTAAAACGTCATCAGTTACGCGGCCACCAGCATTGCGCAGAATTTTGGCATCTCCTGATTTCATACCAACTACAGACAGCGGGTTTATGCGCGAATCCATGCAGGTAACAATGGCTAGACCTCGCTGGGCTGTGCCTGTTAGATCTGAATACTTAAAGGTTTTGATGTACTCATCATTCGCAGCGAGTGCATCCTTAAATGATTCATGCGGAAAGGAGTTCACGGACATATCTACTCCTCTCCGGAATTACCGGAGCCCCCCGTCAGGATTGAACTGACGACCTGCGCATTACAAGTGCGCTGCTCTACCACTGAGCTAGAGAGGCCTGCTCTTCAAGTTACCCCGAATACAGCAGCCGCAATTATGGCAGTGATGTCCCAAATCTTAAAATCCACGCCTTATGTCACGCCCAACGATAGGTTTACGCCATGAGATTAGGTGTCCTTGATGTGGGTTCAAACACCATCCACCTTCAAGTAATGGATGCTCATCCAGGAGCCAGGCCAACACCAACAACTAATTACAAAGTAGAACTTCGCCTGACTGAATACCTGGACATTTCTGGTGCTATCTCCTCAGGCGGGATCCAACTTCTCAATGATGCAATTAAAGAAGCTGTTGCTCATGCACTTGCTAATGAAACAGATGAAATTTTAGCTTTCGCCACCTCCGCCTTGCGTGAAGCTAGTAATGGCGCACAAATAATTGCCGATATTAATAAGAAGCATGACATCGATCTCCAAGTTCTAAACGGTGATGATGAAGCTTCAATGACTTTTTTGGCTGTCCGCCGATGGTTGGGTTGGTCAGCTGGAAAGTTATTAGTTCTAGATATCGGTGGCGGCTCGCTGGAAATTGCCAGTGGTATTGATGAAAATCCAGAGGCGACAATTTCACTGCCACTTGGCGCAGCTCGCTTAACTCGAGAATTCTTAAACGGTGATCCATATAGTGCAAAGGGAATTAAGGGTCTTGAAAAGCATGCAGAGGAAGTGCTTAGAGATTCAATGCCTAACTCCTTAAAGACACATGATGCTGATCATTTTGTCGCAACAAGTAAAACCTTTAGAACTTTGGCCCGTATTTGTGCGCAGTGGTATGGCGATGATCCAAAGTTCATTGAACGAAAATCCCTCAACTCTGCAATGCCACGACTCATTGAAATGACAAGTAAGTCTCGTGCAGAATTACCTGGAGTTTCAGCCAACCGAGCTCAACAAATTGTTGCCGGCGGAATTGTTGCACTCGCCGTAATGGACAGACTAGATGTAGATGAGGCTGAGATTTGTCCGTGGGCACTGCGTGAAGGCATTCTTTTACGCCGTTTAGACTGGCTGAGCGACTAAGCGTCCGGCGCTTTCATCCAGTCGATTGCAACAACTTCGCCATCACGGTGATGCAAAATCCATGACTCACCAGGTAGCAATCCATGATCTAACTTTTTAATACTCTTCTTGCCAATAAATTTTGCGACTATACCTGGGATAACTGGATTGTGGCCACAGACAATTGCGTGGGCTTCACTGTCAATAATGTCTTGAACAACATTAATCGCAGCTTTCTTATCCTTTTCGTATGCATATTCACTCAGTTCAGTCCAATAAATCATATCTAATGACAATGAGCGGGCCATTGGCGCAACGGTTTCGTAGCAACGAACAGCATCTGAAGTGTGGATTTCAGCAATCCCAAATGGAAAATATTTTGCCAACATTCGCATTGATTGAATCTGACCAAGTTGTGCAAGTGGGCGATCACCGTCATCGCCTTCCCATTCTTCTCGAGCGATTGCTTTTCCGTGACGCAAAAGGACTAGTGGGATTGTGTCCGTACCAAACTTTTCAAAGTTCTTTAAAACTTCTTTGTCACCTTCACGTGAAAGCTTGTCATAGGCATCAGCGACTGTTAACCAAATAATTTGATCTACTTCATTTGGATCTAGGGGACCCTTAGCTTCACCAATTGCTTGTGCTGACCAATATCTAACCGACTTAGTTGATGCGCCTACTAGATACTCCACCGTGCAAAGTTCTGGGCCGAAAACGCTCTCAAAACCAGTTTCTTCAAAAACCTCGCGGTGTGCGCAACTAATCTCTGGTTCACCTGGTTCCACTTTCCCTTTTGGAAAGGACCAATCGTGATAACGCGGACGGTGAATCAAAGCTACTTGAACTAGTTCATCACTTAAGCGGCGCCACAAAACTGCGCCTGCAGCCTTAATTACGTGGTTGTCCACTTATCGATCCTTTGAATAGTGATCTATTAGCTCGGCGTGGACATTAGTTAATCCCTTTTTACTCGGACGTGACCAAGTTGTTTCTTTCAGATGCCAGGAAGAGGTCTCATCAGAAAGACCTAGATCAAGTAATCCCTGCAGGCGTAACTGGTGCTCTTTCCTCTGAATAAGAACAAGGCTCTCAACGCGACGATCAAGGTTTCTACCCATCAAATCTGCGCTACCAATCCAATACTCATCATCCCCACCATTAATGAAGTGATAGATGCGTGAATGCTCAAGAAATCGACCCAAAATAGATTTAACAGTGATGTTCTCTGAAACACCCTCAATACCAGGTTGTACTGCGCAAATTCCACGAATTAATAGTTCAACCTTAACGCCAGCTTGTGATGCTTCATATAATTTTGCAACAAAACCCTCATCCAAAATCGAGTTGAGTTTAAATTGAATTCCTGCAGGGCGTCCACTTTTCGCATGTTCGATTTCACGGTCGATGCGTTCGATTAATCCTGACCGCAATGTTCGAGGGGCAACAAGCAAACGTGAATATGTTGACTGAGGTGCAAAGCCTGATAATTGATTAAACAGACGTGTTAGATCTTCTGTTAGTTCTACATCGGCACTGAGTATTCCAAGATCTTCGTACATGCGGGCAGTCTTCGGGTTGTAGTTACCTGTACCCATATGGCAATAACGACGGATACCTTGTGGTTCATCACGCACAACTAGTGAGAGCTTTGCGTGAGTTTTTAAGCCCATCAACCCATAGACAACGTGTACCCCTGCAGCTTCAAGCTTGCGCGCCCAACGCACATTGTTTTGTTCATCAAATCTGGCTCTGATTTCGATTACTGCAACAACTTGCTTTCCAGCTTCGGCCGCCTCAATTAACGCCTCGATAATTGGTGAGTCACCCGATGTGCGATACAAAGTCTGCTTGATGGCTAATACATGTGGATCCTTTGCTGCATTTTCCAGGAAATGAACAACGGAGGAGGTAAATGATTCATAGGGATGGTGAAGCAGAATCTCGCCTTGACGAATAGCTGCAAAAAACAAATCACTATCTTCAGAATCCACCTCAGACAGCGCTTTAGCGGTACGTGATCTAAAGGGTGCGTACTTTAATTCTGAAAAATCAAGGTCTGCAATTTTATGAAGTGAAGTCAGATTAAGTGGTGCACTGACGTGGAAAATGTTCTCAGCACCAATTCCAAGTTCTGATCCAAGTTTAGATACTCGAGCTTCATCAACACCTTGTTCAATCTCGAGGCGCACAGGTGGTCCAAATCGGCGGCGTAGCAACTCTTGCTCAAGTGAGAGCAGTAGATCTTCGGCTTCATCTTCGTCAAGTTCTATATCTTGATTTCTAGTCACACGGAATGTGTAGTGATCTTCAATTGTCATACCTGGGAACAACTCTTGTAAATGAATTGCAATCAAATCTTCTAGAGCCAAGAATCGTGTCGAACCAAACTTTGCTGTTGCAATAAACCTCGGCAAAATTTCCGGAACCTTAACGCGAGCGAAAAACTCTTCATGTGTCGTCGGGTTTTTAACCATGACAGCAAGGTTGAGCGATAGACCTGAGATATACGGAAATGGATGTGTTGGATCAACAGCTAAGGGAGTTAGAACTGGAAAAATGCGATCTTGGAACAACTTTGCAACATATGCACTTTCAGTTTCATCAAGTTGTTCCCACTTAACAAATTCAATTCCGTGCTTTTTTAACTCTGGCAAAATTTCTTCTTGTAAAATTTTAGATTGACGAGAAACAAGTTCATTAACTCTTTTATTGACAACTTCCAAGAGCTCTTTTGGCTTGTATCCAGCAACATTTGCTGCGGTCACATCATTTTCAATCTTGCTCATCAAGGTTGCAACGCGAACCATAAAGAACTCATCCAAATTCGAAGACGAGATCGCCAAAAAGCGCAGTCTTTCCAGAAGAGGAACTGTCGAATCTTCGGCTAATTCAAGGACCCGTTGGTCGAAAGAGAGCCAACTGATCTCTCGGTCGGTCAGGTGCTCGATTTTCATGCCTCAATTCTCTCGCGAATGAGTGAACAACAGGTAATCGGGGTGAGGACAGGGGCTAAACCAACCCCTCATTTCACGCTCAAGTAAGGTGTGCTCTCCCTCATTACCTGAGAGACTTCCCTCCGTGATGAACAACTATTGGATGAGCCCAGAGACCACCTCAGTAAACCGCTTGCCAATGCTCAACATCGAACACTTCGAGCAAATTTCCC
>Ga0209135_1000838_pt1 | contig 11094 bp, 14 predicted proteins | sample LauGreSBDMM110SD_4_FD_187570 | JGI IMG/M metagenome (GOLD analysis project Ga0209135, IMG submission 187570) | Freshwater lake microbial communities from Lake Michigan, USA - Su13.BD.MM110.SD (SPAdes) (version 3) | ecosystem: Environmental > Aquatic > Freshwater > Lake | place: Lake Michigan... | reverse complement strand
GTAAATGCCTTTTCAAACTTTGGCACTACCGCCTTACGAAGAACGAGGAATAGCAGGGTGAAGGCAATCGCACCAACAATTAATTCAGCAGTATGCGGAATTAATGGGTTTAATGGTTCTTCCACGCTAAGTAAATTAATTGAGCGCATTGATTTCCCTAATCCTTCTTAGTTATTAGAGAACGAATGCGAGTACGAGACCGAAGAGTGCGAGTGCTTCCGCAAGTGCGAATCCGAGGAACGCGATTGGCTGGAGAACGCTACGTGCTTCTGGCTGACGAGCTACGCCGTTGATATAAGCGGCGAAGATCATTCCTGTTGCAATTGCTGGACCAATTGCTGATAGGCCAAAACCGACCAGGTTGAGTGTGCCTGTCATTTTTTCTTACCTTTCGTTTGGTTATTCATTAGGTGGTGCATTTAGTGCTCGTCGGCAAGGGCGCCGGCGATGTAGAGAGCTGTAAGCAGGGTGAAGATATATGCCTGCAGGCATTGCACCATAAATTCGAAGAATGTAAGGGCAATACCAAATGCAAATGAGAATGGGCTAAATAACTTCATGATCAGATGTGGATCATTCATCATGTAATCACCGCCCATAATGAATACGAGCAACAGTAAGTGGCCCGCGAACATATTTGCAAAGAGACGAAGTGAGAGCGTCAATGGACGCACAAGGAAGAATGTGGCAATTTCGATAGGTGTCAGCAAGATATACACAGCCTTAGGAACACCTGGCATAAATGCAATCTCTTTCAGGTATGCACCTAGACCCTTTTTGCGAATACCAACGTAGTGAAAGACGCCGAATGAGAAGATCGCAAGCACGTATGGGAATGCAACGTGTGACATTGCCGGAAATTGCAAGAATGGAACAATTCCAAAGATGTTGTTAGTTAAAACAAAAGTAAAGAGGGTAAATAGGTATGGCACAAAGCGCATGAATTCATGGCCGATAACATCGCGAGCGAGATCATTACGCACAAAGGCGTAGATGCTTTCGCCAGCAAATTGCAGCTTTGAGGGAACCACTGCCGCTTTGCGGGCCGAGAGAATGAAGAATACCGAAACAAGAATTACGGAGAGAAAGACAAGTAGAACCGGCTTAGTCAGCCAAGGAATTGATTCATAAAGTGGAGGAAGGTTGAAGTCGTTAGTGCTTGGTGGGACGAATCCTTCACCAGCTGCGTATAAGGTAACAAACGCGCGCACACACACTCCTTGAAACTCTAAAAGGGTTGTAAACCAGTTGCTGGGCAATCGGTAAAGCAGGCTTACCTTATGGGCAAAACCGGCTCCCTGTGAAATCCAGACCCTGGGGATTTATATGGTGCGGCTCACTTACTCGCGGCCAAATCGCAGCCAGACGAGGTAGAGCGCGCCGGCGGCTCCCACCAAAAGACCCACGAGAGTGAGGTAGGTGGTCCCTAGAAAATGGTCTGCCGCCCAGCCAGCTCCCCCCCAGAAAAGTAGCCCTGATACGAGATAGCCGAAGATCGACCATAGGGCGTTCTCATCGCGGCGGTTAGCTGGTTCGTTGGTCATTGGGTAATGGTAGATGAGTTTTCAACTTCAAATAACTGGCGATTTCTCCGCCTAACCAGGCGAAGGTCAGGGCGATAGCGGTGACTCCGAAGCTGGTTCGGTCGATACTGGAGCGATCGGTATAGGTGGTCAGCGCCCATAGAAACGCTCCCAGCAGTAAAAACTTAGCGAAGTAGGAGAACATGGCAAGTGCCATAGTGCTCATGGGATCAAGATTGCGGGAAATCTTTGAAACAAAGATATGCACTAAGAAATAAATGAGAACGACTGCTTGTGCAAGGAGTGCTCCGTTAAATCCAGAAAGTCCTTGCATAAAGGTGGAAACCACAATTGCAATCAGACCAACAATCAGCGTTGGAACCAAGGCGCCTCGGAGTAGCTGCGCTTCATTACTTTTTTGCTTGCTCATATTTCCTCCCTCCACTTTTTGTGAAGTAAATCGCAAATGCCAGCATGAGGCCAGCGACAAGTGCTGAAACCCAAAGCGGCTCAAATGCGGAAACAACGACCGGCAGTGCGATAGTTGCGGTCCACACATACATAATCAGGGCGGTACGCAAATGTGAATTTCCGGCACGCAATAATCGGTGGTGAATATGCTCTTTATCTGAGCTAAAGGGAGATTGGCCGGCACGTAATCTGCGAATAATTGCTGAGAAGAGATCTATTAAAGGGATTGCAAGAACTGCCAAGGGAAGTGCGAGTGGAAGCAGTGTGGGCCCTAATTTCTCGGCCGAAATCGCATTGGGATCAATCTGTCCGGTTAATGTGATTGCAGAAGCTGCTAGTAATAAACCAAGGAACATCGAGCCGGAATCGCCCATAAAGATCTTGGCTGGGTGGGCATTGTGTGGCAGAAAACCAATACAGACACCAATAATCACTGCGGTAATCAGAGATGGTGCACCGGCGCGATTAAAGCCATAGACAACTGCCAGCAGGTAAGCGAAGGCAAAGAAGGCGGCCCCTGAAATAGCCACTATTCCTGCCGCTAATCCATCTAGACCATCGATGAAGTTAACCGCGTTGATAGTAACCAGAACAATGAGCACAGTTGCCAGTTGACCAATGCTGGGTGGCAATGTGATTACGCCGTTAATGGGTAACCACAATACTTGAATGCCAAAGATGAGCAATATTCCGGCCGCTAACGCTTGGCCCGCTAATTTGGTGAGCGCATCGAGTTCAAAGCGATCATCAATTAGTCCAATTGCAACTAATAAGGTGGCGGCCAGAAATATTCCAACTGTTTCACGGCCGAAAGATTTACCAACAAGTGATAAATGATTAACCATGGCAAAGGTGAGCGCCATAGCAATCCACATCGCAAGCCCGCCCCAGCGTGGAGTAGGAGTTGTGTGAATATCGCGAGTACGAATATGGGCAACGGCGCCGACCTTAATCGCCAAGGTGCGCACAAATGGAGTGATTACATAGCACAGCGCTGCCGCTAAGAGCAGAGTTACTAAGTACTCACGCATTGCAGTGGGTTACTTACGCCTCGTAGATAGGAAAACGTGCGGTCAGTGCATGCACTTCAGATTTAATCGCAGCATGTGCTGCTGCATCATCTGTCTTAATAGCACGTGCGATAAGTGATGCGATGCTCTGCATCTCCCCTGTGCCCATTCCTTGCGTTGTAGTTGCTGGTGTTCCCACACGAATACCTGATGTTACAGATGGTGCTTCTGGATCATAAGGAATTGAGTTCTTATTAAGCACAATGCCGGCGGCGCCACAACGCTCGTCGGCAACTTTGCCATTGACACCGGTTGAGCGAATATCAATGAGCGCCAAGTGAGTCTGGGTTCCACCAGAAACTGCGCGCATACCTTCTGCTTCAAGGGCTTTAGCCAATGACTGGGCGTTGACGATGACATCCTTGGCATACTTTTGATATGCAGGAGTTGCACACTCGGCAAGAGCAATCGCTTTGCCAGCTACTGCCGACATGATTGGTCCGCCTTGCATGCCAGGAAATACAGCCTTATCGATGGCCGCTGCATGTTCTGCCTTGCTTAAAATCATTCCACCTCGTGGGCCGCGCAGTACTTTGTGTGTAGTAAATGAAACAACATCTGCATAAGGAACAGGTGAAGGAATTGCCTTACCGGCAACCAGACCAATGAAGTGAGCAGCATCTACCCACATAATCGCCCCGACTTCATCGCAGATTGCGCGCACCTTTTCAAAGTCAATTAGCGATGGATAGGCGGTTGCTCCCGAACAGATCATCTTCGGCTTATTGGCAATCGCTATGTCGCGCAGCTCGTCGTAATCAATGAGCTCGTTATCTTGGCGCACACCGTATGAGACTGCATTAAACCATTTACCGGAAAAGTTAACTTTGGAACCGTGAGTTAGGTGTCCACCATGCGGCAGTGACATCGCAAGGATGGTATCTCCCGGCTTAGTAAATGCTTGATAGATAGCGATATTCGCACTGGCACCTGAATGTGGCTGCACATTTGCATGCTCTGCGCCAAAGAGAGATTGTGCGCGCTCAATTGCAATGACTTCAGCCTTATCAACTTCTTCACAGCCGCCGTAGTAACGCTTGCCTGGATAACCTTCAGCATATTTATTCGACAGCGTTGAACCTAGGGCAGCAAGAACCGCGCGTGATGTGAAGTTCTCAGATGCAATCAGTTGCAGATTGGTCTGTTGCCGCTTGAGTTCAGAGAGCAATACCGCAGCAATATCTGGGTCTTGCTTGGAAAGAAGGGCGAAGTCTGGGCCATAGAAAGATTCGGACATGGGCGCAAGCCTAATAGTTCTTTGCAGATAGTGACTGCCCGAAAACGCTGGGAGCGATTTTTCTCACTTGGGCAGCCGAAATTGCCCCCTCGCGCACGATGTGAAGTCCATCATTTCGCTGCTCAATCACAGTTGTGGGCTGGCCCGCTTTCAGCGCCCCGTTATCAAATACGGTCGCAACATCCCATCCCTTGATTGCACTGCGATCAATTGTGCGCATTGGTGCATCTCCAGCCGGCGCGGCACTTGCTGCTGCAAGTGGGCCAGACTCTTTTAGTAGAGCGCGCAGAAAGCGTGATTTAGGAACTCTGATGCTGATTAGATCAAGTGAGTTGTCATCACCAAGATCCCAATTGAGTCCTCGGTTAGGTGCCAGATTAAGTGAGAGTAAACCTGGCCAGAATTCATCCATTAACAATTGTGCATCGGCTGGCACATCTCGCGTAATACCTTGCACGGTCTGGGCTGAATGACAGAGAACTTGGGCAGATACTCCTAGCTCATCACCGCGCAATACATGCATCGCACGCACTGCAAAATGCGAGAATGCATCTGCCAGATAAATGTAACCATGCTCTGCTGGGACAACAAGGACATAACCGTCGCGAATAGATTTAAGTGCTTTGGCAATATGGTTCTTTGACTCACCTTTTTTAAGGTCAACCCGAGGAGCCATCGTTATCTCCTCACCGCGGTGGTAAAGCGCGGACGTCCAGTTAAATCCTGATGCAGAAGAATATCTTGGAAATCTAGATTCAGCACAGCTGCAATTTCATCGCCTTGTTCTTCGTGGTGCTCAATTGCTAGGAATCCTCCCGGCTTAAGCAGCCGCGCGCTAGCTGCGATAAAAAGCCTTGGTGCTTTCATTCCATTCACTCCGCCAAAGAGGGCGATGGCAGGTTCGTGATCGCGCACATCAGCCGGCAACTCTTGTTCGTCTGGAATATATGGCGGATTGGCAATGACTACATCGCATTTGACGCCATCGAGTGCGGTTGATACATCTGATTCAACTATGCGTACTTTTTCATCAATGAAGGAGACGTTCTCTTTCAGCCAGTAAATAGCCGCTGCACTCTTCTCCACCGCAATCACATGTGTGGTGGGCGCCTCTGTGGCAATTGCTAGGGCGAGAGCACCGGAACCCGCACCGAGATCAACAACACTGATGGCACTGCTAAACTTTTCAATATTCATTTTTTCAATATGAGTAAGCACTGATTCAACAAGTAACTCACTCTCGGGCCGTGGTACCAGAACTCCAGGACCTACTTTGATCTCTAGGTGTCTGAAATAGGCAACACCAGTGAGATATTGCAGCGGCTCATTGGCACATCTGCGATCAAGTAACTTCCAGAAAGTTTCTTCAACAATTGCAATATCGCCAATGGCGGTAAGAGCGTTCTCAACTGTGAGCGGGTTATGTAGATCCATGCGAGTTAAGCCAAGAGTGTGGGCAAGTAGATGTTCTGCCTCTACTTCAGCAAAACCTGCAGCGGCTAACTGCTCCTTACCGCCTCGTAAGAATTCTTTGAAGGTAAGTTCCATAGTTATCGATAACCCGTGATTTAGTTGGTAGAAGAAAGCTTTGCTGCTCGGTCGGCATCCAAAAGTGCTTGTATAACTTCATCTAATTCACCGTTAAGGACTGCATCTAAATTATTAGCTTTGTAATTCACGCGGTGATCACTTAGGCGATTCTCTGGGTAGTTATATGTGCGAATTCGCTCTGATCGATCGACTGTGCGCACCTGGCTCTTACGTTCAGCCATCGCAGCAGCTTCCGCTTTCTCTTGCGCATCGGCCAAAAGGCGAGCGCGCAAGATGCGAAGGGCAGATTCTTTATTCTGTAATTGAGATTTCTCGTTCTGACAGGAAACCACAATGCCCGTTGGAACGTGAGTAAGTCGCACCGCAGAGTCAGTGGTGTTAACCGACTGTCCCCCGGGACCAGATGAGCGGTAAACATCAACGCGCACATCATTCATATTGAGCTCAACATCAACTTCTTCTGCTTCCGGCAAGACAAGTACACCGGCAGCTGAGGTGTGAATGCGCCCCTGGCTCTCTGTCTCTGGAACGCGTTGCACGCGATGTACTCCGCCTTCAAATTTAAGTCGTGCATACGGCGTTGTTCCTGGCTCTGGATTACCCTTTGATTTCACCGCCATTGAAATATCTTTATAGCCACCAAGTTCGGACTCGTTCATATCAATGATTTCAATTTTCCAGCCACGCTTTTCGGCATAGCGCTGATACATACGTACTAAATCTCCAGCAAAGAGCGCTGATTCGTCTCCGCCTGCGCCAGCTTTAACTTCAATAATGACATCGCGGTCATCGTTGGGATCACGCGGCAGTAACAACTCTTCTAACTTCTCTGCAGCTGCCTCAACAGCTGCCTCCATCGCCGGAATTTCAGAGGCGAAAGATGGATCATCTTCAGCCATCTCTTTCGCTGCCTCTAAATCATCTGCGGCAGATTTCCAGGCGTTAAATCCGGCAACGACTGGACCAAGCTGGGCATAGCGACGACCCAATTTACGGGCATTACCTTGATCTTCATGGATGGATGGGTCGGCCATCTTTGTTTCAAGTTCTTGATATTCGCGCACCATCTCATGTGCTGATGCAAAACGATCGTTAGCCATATGACCTCATCCCTTCTCTTCGATAGTTACTTTTAAGCTGTGACTAATTAATTGGAGAAATAAAAAGACCGCGCCGCAACCTTTCGGCTGCGATGCGGTCTCTTTGGAAAGCTAGTTAGCTGCTTTTTTACCGAAACGCTCTTCGAACTTAGCGACGCGTCCACCAGTATCAAGAATGCGCTGCTTACCTGTGTAGAACGGGTGGCAGACTGAGCAAACTTCAACGTAGATAGATCCACTTGCAACTGTTGAGCGGGTGACAAACTTTTCACCGCAACCACAGGTTACTTGGGTCTCTTTATATTCTGGGTGAATATCTTTCTTCATCTTCATTTCCTTTTCTATGGCTGGGTCCGTGATTAACGGTGAACCAGTTCATCGCCATGGGGTGGCAATAGGGGTCAATCTTCTCGCAAAAGCAGTAATCCACAAAATCCACGCGGGAAAGTGGGCTTACTTACTGTCGTCCGGTCCTGATGTTGTCTTCTGAATCTGCATCAAGAATTCAACGTTGGACTTTGTGCCCTTCATCTTCTCGAGCAAGAGTTCGAGTGCTGCTTGTGGTTCTAGTGCATGCAGAACGCGACGAAGTTTCCAGACAATGTTGAGCTCTTCGGTTCCCATCAGGATTTCTTCCTTACGTGTACCGGATGCAACAACGTTAACTGCCGGGAAGATTCGCTTATCGGCCATCCTGCGATCAAGGATGAGCTCCATATTTCCAGTTCCCTTGAACTCTTCGAAGATCACTTCATCCATACGAGATCCGGTATCAACCAGAGCTGTTGCAAGAATAGTTAGCGATCCGCCATCTTCAATATTACGAGCTGCACCGAAGAACTTCTTTGGTGGATAGAGGGCTGCTGAATCAACACCACCGGAGAGAATTCGGCCAGATGCTGGAGCTGCAATGTTATATGCGCGACCAAGACGAGTGATTGAGTCAAGCAGAACCACAACATCGTGACCCATTTCAACCAGACGCTTCGCGCGCTCGATTGCAAGCTCGGCAATTGTGGTGTGGTCATCGGCTGGGCGGTCGAAAGTCGAAGCAATAACTTCGCCCTTCACGCTGCGCTGCATATCGGTAACTTCTTCTGGGCGTTCGTCAACGAGCACAACCATGAGGTGACACTCAGGGTTGTTTGTTGTAATTGCATTGGCGATTGCCTGCAAGACCATGGTCTTACCCGCCTTAGGAGGGGAAACAATGAGTCCGCGCTGACCTTTACCAATAGGCGCGATCAAATCGATAACGCGAGTTGTAAGAATATTTGGCTCGGTCTCAAGGCGAAGACGCTCTTGTGGATAGAGTGGAACAAGCTTGCCGAATTCAACTCGGTTGCGAGCCTCTTCATATGGTGCGCCATTGATAGTTTCAAGAGTGATCAGTGGGTTGTACTTCTGACGAGTTTCACCTTCACGTGCCTGGCGAACTTGTCCGGTTACAACGTCACCTTTACGAAGACCGTACTTACGTACTTGTCCCTGTGAAACATAGACATCGTTTGGCCCTGGAAGGTATCCACCGGTGCGAATAAATGAGTAGTTATCCATAATGTCGACGAGTCCGCCTACTGGAACTAGAACATCATCTTCACCAACTACTGGCTCACGCTCTTCTCGGCTTCCACGATCACGGTTGCGATCACGTCCCGTACTTGTCCCTGTGAAACATAAACATCGTTTGGCCCTGGAAGGTATCCACCGGTGCGAATAAATGAGTAGTTATCCATAATGTCGACGAGTCCGCCGACTGGAACTAGAACATCATCTTCACCAACTACTGGCTCACGCTCTTCCCGGTTTCCACGGTCGCGGTTGCGATCGCGGCCACGGTTGCGATCGCGTCCACGGTTACGTCCTCCACCACGTTCATCGCGCTCACCTGAATTACGGTCTTGATGAGCGCTGTTATCTGGTGAATCCTCGTCGTTATCGTCATCATCATCTGAATTATCGGAATTCTTATTTTCGCGGTTGCCCTTCTTTGCATTGCGCGCTTCCCGGCGAGCTTCCCGTTCAGCCTTAGCTGCCTCGCGGTTTGCCGCCTGCAGATCTGCAATTGCTGTTACGAGTGCATCCTTTTTTAGCTTGGCAGCGTTATCAACACCGAGTTGAGACGCAACTTCCTTTAACTTAGGAAGGGTCATCGCTGAGAGCTCTGGACTGCTGGAACGAATTGGTTCTGTTGTTGTCATGTATTTCTTTTCAGTATGGGGCTTACCTATATAAGTGAAACCCAGGGTTAATTTCTTTATCTTCTTGGATTTATCAATCCTTACTCTGCCCTTACTTACCGGGTCGAACTGATGACAAAATTATAGCAGGCTAGCTCCACGAGGAGCAATTTCGAGAGATTTACCTTCAAATCTAGCGCCTCCGGCACGGCGCAGCTGTTCACTCTCTTCCTGGTTGCCAGTATGCAAAGCCATCACAGTAGGACCCGCACCAGAGATAAAGGCTGCAACTCCAGCGGCTCGTAACTTTGTCATCAATGTAAATGAGGCTGGCATTGCTTCACTGCGATATGACTGATGCAAGAAATCCTGTGTGGCCGAAAACAATAGATCTGGACGGATAGTCAGTGCGTGCATGAGTAGCGCTGTGTTAGTGCTGTTGCGTTGGGCATCAGCGAATGGAATTGATGCAGGTAAGAGTGTGCGAGCTTTCTTAGTTGCCAGAGCGTTACTCGGGATAAATGCCATGGCCCGGATGCGAGGATCTACCGGGATCTGAATTGAGCGCGCAACTTCCTTTCCATTTACCAGCTCCTTCCAGGCAACAGTTGCGCCACCAAAGAGCGCTGCTGCCACATTATCTGGATGGCCTTCCATCTCTGTTGCCAGGTTTAGTAGTGCTTCATCGCTCATTTTATCTGTGCCAGTGAGCACCAGTGCTCTTGCTAAAACAAGCCCGCCGATAATTGCAGAAGCGGAAGAGCCAAGTCCGCGACCATGGGGAATGACATTGAGTGCACGTACTGCAATTCCCTTTGGTTTGCCACCTAAGAAATCAAAACCTTTATACATCGCTTTCACAAGTAAGTTCTTATCTGTGCGCGGAACATCATCAGCACCTTCACCTGTGACATCAATATCAAGGCCTGGTTCATCAAGAACTTGGGCGACATAACGATCGTGCATAGCAAAGGCCACGGCAATTGAATCAAATCCCGGACCTACGTTGGCAGAGGTTGCCGGAACTTGTACCTGAATTGGATTCGCCTTAAATGTTGGTTTAACCATGAGTTACTTCTTCACTAACCCGAGGGCTTTTGCAGCAGCATCAGCATTTACCGGAACTACAACCGGATCTGATGCGCCCTCAAGGGCCCACGGAATATCTTTAAGGCCATTACCTGTGCAGGTAATAACAATTGTCTTATCTTTCGGCAATTTTCCTGAGTTCTTATACTTAATAAGTCCAGCTAATCCCGCTGCAGAAGATGGCTCACAGAAGATTCCTTCACGCACTGCCAACAAGTGATAGGCGGCAAGAATTTCTTCATCTGTCACCGAATCAATGAGCCCACCAGATTCATCGCGGGCAGCGATTGCTTGATCCCATGAAGCAGGGTTACCAATTCTGATAGCTGTGGCAATTGTTTCTGGCTTTGCTACCGGAGTTCCTGTAACAAGTGGCGCCGCACCCGCGGCTTGGAATCCCCACATCTGTGGCAACTTTTTCGAAATCTTGTCGTTGCGATATTCGTTATAGCCCTTCCAATATGCAGTGATATTGCCGGCATTACCCACGGGCATCACATGAATATCTGGAGCATCTCCCAACATATCTACTACTTCAAAGGCGGCAGTCTTCTGTCCTTCAATTCGATAGGGATTAACCGAGTTCACGAGTGATACCGGATAGTGCTCGGAAAGATCGCGCGCTAAGACCAAGCAATCATCAAAATTGCCATCGACTTGCAATAACTTCGCACCGTGCACAACAGCTTGCGCCAACTTTCCCAGTGCAATCTTGCCCTCCGGAATAAGAACTGCCGGCACCATTCCAGCTCTTACCGCATATGCCGCTGCAGCAGCAGATGTATTTCCAGTTGATGCACAAATAACAGCTTGCGCTCCATCTTCAGCTGCTTTTGATATCGCCATTGTCATTCCGCGATCTTTAAATGAACC
>Ga0209135_1000832_pt1 | contig 11109 bp, 8 predicted proteins | sample LauGreSBDMM110SD_4_FD_187570 | JGI IMG/M metagenome (GOLD analysis project Ga0209135, IMG submission 187570) | Freshwater lake microbial communities from Lake Michigan, USA - Su13.BD.MM110.SD (SPAdes) (version 3) | ecosystem: Environmental > Aquatic > Freshwater > Lake | place: Lake Michigan, USA... | reverse complement strand
CCGTGTCTGTGCCTAGTCCACCGTCAATAAGATCCGTACCAGGTTGGCCTGTGAAAGTATCGTTAGCCACCAAGTTGACTGTTTTATCTAAAAATTGAACCAGCTCTACATTGATTAGTTCGGTGCGCTCTGTTGAGGCGCTTGCACCAGAGGTGGCGTCAATGTAGACCAAGCCATTTTCAATGACAAGATCAAATTGGCTTGATCGGCCAATAATGACCACGGTGTCAATGCCAAGCCCACCCTCTACGACGTCCCATCCTCCACCCGGGTAAAAAGTATCGTCGTCAGCAGTACCCACCAGCACTTCTCTGGTTTGGTTGTAAAGTTTGCCAAGAATAGGGTTTGGATTTTTCAATCGGATGACTTAAAAGGTTTTTAACATGTTAATGCGTTTATCAAACAACTTGGATCAAAGAGCGCTGAGTTTGATCCCAACAAATTCGGCGTGATAAATGTTGACGGTAGCTCGAAGTATTTTCTTGGCACCCTTCGCACCGTCGAGCACAAATTTGCATTCAAGACTGACGTCGCCATCTTCGCCATTTAGCCAAGTCTTGCTACCTTTGCTGCATGAGACAGGCAAACCATCCAAATTGAGATTCATGGACAATTGCGTGTCGTCATGGCTTCCCGAGAAGTTCGCTTTGAAGCTGATTTGCTGCTTAAGTCCGTTGGCCGTTAACTGGCACCGATACTCTCGCTTTTTGAAGTTGACCGATTGGGCCTCACAAGCCAAAGCATCTTCAGCATAGACTGGACCTGCCGCAGCCACAATTGCTAAGAAAAAGATCTTGATCCAAGCGCGCATATTCACTATCGACTCCTTTGCACCGGTCACCCCGGCTTAGTTACAAAATTCAAGGTTCAAATCCAACCGCATAGCCCCAAGCATTTAATCGATCCGGTATGGCATTGAAAGCCAGTGTGACTCGCTCAGCACCAAGATTGACTGGAACTTCGTGCAGCAGGTGACTTGGGAAAAGAATCAAGTCGCCGGGTGCTGGGAGCGGAGAGTTCCATTTGTCGGCGTTAAAAGGGCCTGTCGCCATGTCTGCATGCGTGTTGCGAAAAACGAACTCTGCTCCGCCAAGCGGTCGGCTAAAACGGGTGCAAGCGGAAGCGTCGCAAGGTGTGAGATAAAGAACGCCGGATGCAAAGCAGTTCGCGTGGTTATGGAGTGATTGGCTGCCATTGCGCTGAAGCACATTGACCCAAATTTCTTTGACAAGCCATCGCAGAGACTCGCCAAAAAGCAGATGGCCGAAGGCCTGCAAGTGCGGCCCGATCTGCCCGACCACTGCATCCAAGTCGGGATCCTCACCCGGCCTGATGATGCGCGTGTGCGAGAGCTGCGGAGATCGTTGGTTGGCCAACGAGGCTGCCGTAGACAAGCGTTCAGCCAGTGCCAGAGCAGCCTCTGGTGAAATTAACGCGGGTATGCGCATCACTGGCGTAGGAAAAAGCTCAAAGATATCGGCCATGTTGTTTCAACCCGCAATTACTGCTAGGCGCGATAGCGTCCAAAACACCGAGATACTGCCAATCCCGTACAAAATGACCCGCCGCGCGATGCTGGTCCAGGTGAATCTGCGCGAAGCTACAACCACTATCCATGCCAGTGCAATGACGACCAGTTGACCAGCCTCTACACCCAGATTAAATGTTAGCAGTGCCATATTGGCATGCTGCTCGGGTAGTCCAATTTCTTTCAGAGCACCAGCGAAGCCTAGCCCGTGTATCAGCCCAAATACAAAGGCCACAATCCCTGGCCATCGGCGGGTGAGTGTGTCTTTTTGACTTAATGCTTCCGCGCTCACTAGAACAATTGACAATGCGATGACGGCCTCCACTGGCGGGGGCCTAAGCGTTAATGCACCTAAGGCGCTGGCGGCAAGAGTCAAGCTGTGCGCAACTGTGAACAATGTGATGGTTGCCAAAAGTTGATGCCTAAAACCTACCAATAACAACAAGCTGATCACAAACAACAAATGATCGATACCGCTGAGAATATGTTCTATTCCCAGCACAGCGTAAGTTTGCGCGACTTGCCAAGCGTCGCGTTCGTCGCGCGCAGAGCCAAACAAGCGTGCTGCAGGTTGGTTCTTAGTCAAGGTAAAGGTACTGCGCTGTTCTCCTTGCCAAGTGATGCGCAAAATAACGGCTGAGTAGTTCTTTCCAATTCCACTGACAGTCAGGCTTCCTGCCAGGCCGCGTTCGCCGCAACGAACAGTCTTCGCGTCACCGACGCAACCTTCTGGCCAGGCCGGCGTTAAGTCTTGCGAGATGGGTGTATTTTTTCCAGGGATGCCCCACGCCCAAACGAACTCTTTAGGAGCGACCTCCCGCATCGTCAAATCGGCCATTGTCATCTCGTGTGCACAAGCCCCCGCGCCACTCAACAGCAAAATGACGGAAAAGGCTATACGTTGAAGGAGCTGACTGATATGTGAAACCATCACGAATTCTTTCCTTCATCGCGAATACGGTATTTTTTGCCAATTTCACGTATGGCGTTCTTGGTTAACTGAGAGGATGTGAAATCTTTCCAATCTGTGTAAACACGCTCTTTCATTTCGTCGTAGCTGACCTCACGGCCCGGTGTCAATGCAGTTAGACGTATTGCACGATAGCCTTCTTGACTTTGAAGCACCACCCAAGTGCCAAGTATTTGCTTTGCAAGTGCATCGGCAAATGCCGCACCATAACTTTGATCCAAGGTAGGCTTAGGTCTGTCCTTGAAAATACGCAGACTACCTTCTAGTTCTGGGGCCTGCTGACCGTTCAGCGCTGTTACAAACTTATTCAACTTTTCTGGCGTTGAATCATTGGCGGCCAGCACCGCTTCTTCAAAACTAAAACGTACAGGCAGGTCATATTGATCGCGCCGCGACTCGAACCATTTGCGCAAACCTTCTTCATCGATTTTTGGTAATGCCAGACCAGACTGTGTGGCAGCTAGGACCTTGAAAACGACCCGATCTTTCATCGCCTGATCACCCCGGTCCATGCCAAGTGCGAGCCCCTCTCTGAACAAAATTTCGTTGTCTACCCATCGGTCGGTCAGCACTTTGAGTTCGGCGGCCGTAGGTTCACGCTTCATGCCCGCCACAAACGCACCACGGGCTTCGGCGTAGGTTTCCTTGGTGATCACGATCTCCTGCGGGTCGCCCCGCACGGACAGAAACAAAGCATCGGCTACAAAGATAAGTACACCCAAAACAATGAAGTGGGTGAGCGGTTCACGAATAGCGCGCTGTAACCAAGTATCGGGAGTCACATTCATTGGAGATTCCATGACGATTATTTCAAATTTAAATGAGGTTTGACGGGCGTCGGGGATGACGAAGATAAAAGGGCAGTTTGTATAGATGATTTTACTTGTGCCGAAAGCTGTGGATCCGTCTCCCGAACAGCTTCAGCAAGTGCCAGCAGCGGCTCAGATGCTGGACGAAAGTCTGGACTTGTTGTCACCATCTCTAGCAGCGGCAGTTGCAATTGGTCTAGCATGACCCGCGGGTCCGGGTTAGGGCGCACAGTCATACCAAATGCAAGATACTTTGCGCGAGCCGCCCAGTAAGCCTCAAGCCGCGCAGCATCAGCAGACTGCGCAGGGCCAACCACATCCTTAGCACTAGGTGCAAGCTGCTGCATGAGTAGTTCTAGTCGTTTTCTGGGCGTCTCTTGTGGCGAGTAAGTTACCCAAGGTGCCCTGTGGTTGACCACTGGACGGTCGTCCGTGTTAAGGGTAGCGTCACGCACAAATTCCTTCAGCGCCAGCGGCCCAGCCATGATGCTTCCGAGCACCGCAAACTCATCTTCGAGCTTGGCACCTTTTAGCGCTTTTGCCATGCGCGGCGACACTTCAGTCATGCGGGAGCGAACAGTTTCGACCTGCCACGCAGGCTGATCGGGTCGTGAGATCAAGCCAACGACGGGCGTGTCTAGGCTATTGCTGGCAAGCACGGCAACAGCATTGGGATAAACCTGGACAAAAGCGGCCACGATGCTGCGCAGCGTCTCGATGTCCATTTGATGCAATGCCAACCATTGGCAGAAGAGGCCTCCGGGCTCAAGGCGGGACCTCACAGCCGCAAAGTGCTCAAGGGTGTACAGGCTGCCGGCACCGTTTCTGGCTGGATGAAAAAGATCGGCCACGATCACGTCGTGGCGATCTGTTGTGGACTGAACATAGCGGCGAGCATCGGCGGCAACTGTTGCTACCGGGCTGGCCGAGGCAGGCGCACCTTGCTTTAATGCAAAGATGCCGGCCGCATCAATGACTTCAGGCAAAAGCTCAACAGCTTTAACGCTGACACGGGGGTCAAGGGCTGCAGCGTTGGCGGTATAGCCTGTACCGTAGCCGAGAAACAAAGCTGTTCTCGGCGACGGATGCATTACCAGAGGCATCTGCGCCAGACGAGTCTCCACCTGGCCGCTGGCACTGCTGCCTTCCTGTACGCGGTTGTTAATGTGCAGTCGAGCTACTCCATCGGCGTCGGCCACTACACTCACTGCAGCCATTACACCCTCGCGATAAGTGATCAAGCGCCCGCCAGGAGGCACGTCTACGAACCGCAGTGGGCCTGCAAAAATAGCTAGAAGTGCCAACGCGCCTACTGCTACCCAACCCGCGGGTTTATTCCAGCTTTTGATCGATCGAAGCGCCAAATACCCGGCTATCAAAATGAACAGAACAACTCCCGCACCCGCATAAGGCAGCAGCAGAAGGCCGACGAAGATTGGCGCAAGCGCTGAGCCCAAATTGTTGATGCCCAATGCAGTGCCCAGCGGCATACGGATTTGTTGGGCCTGGCGACACAGCAAGGTGAACAGCGCACCCATAGCCATGGAAGGCAAAAGCATGGCGGTCATCCCTGCAACCCACTCACCAGCAAGCGCTGTGGCTGCACTCGGTCCAAACCAGCGTGCTGGCAGAGCGTAGCTTTGGTCTGCCCACCAGAGGCTTATTCCGCTCACAAAAATCGAAACAATCAGCGCTCCAATTGCTTGATCTGTGCGCTCTACGGTCACATTCAAAGTTAGACCAGCGCGCTTGATGATGACGGCGCCCAAGGCCGTGCCCATCAAGAAAACCGCCAGCAATATCGAGTAGGTGAACACCGTATTTTCAGTCACCTGGCTAATCACTCTGACAGCGAGTACCTCGTAGCCGATGCCCAAGAGTCCCGTCAAAAAAAGGCGCAGCGCAACAGTTTGCGCCGTAACCAACTGAGTTGATGCATCAACGGTCTGGGCCCTATTTGGCTCAGAGTCGTTGAAGCTGGAACCGTGATTGAATTGCCCACCCCAGAATTGCCACGCCAGTAAGGCGCAGCTTGCGTTGACCGCTGCAAAAACCAGACTAGTACTGAGTAGTCCCAGACTCGGGACAAAAAAGAACACTGCAAACAAAAGGCCCGCCATAGCACCTGCCGTATTGGCGGCGTAAACACTTCCCAGCGCTTGACTGTCACCTCGCCTTAGCAATCGCTCCATGGCAGGGAGCGTTGCGCCCATCGCCAGTGTGGCCGGTAGCAAAGCGATCAGAGGAATAAAAAAAGCAAGAGCCCAATGCCAAATTGCCGATGGTTCAGCACCAATCCACTGAGACAAATGCGGTAAAGCAATAGGAGACAAAAACGCAACAAGCATTGCCCAAACGGCAATCAAAGCCTCCAGACCGGCATACCAGCGACCCGGGTACTGGCTGCGTTCTAGCCGATGGGCCAACAAGAAAGAGCCTGCCGAAATGCCACCAAAGAAAGCCGCCACAACCGACAGTACAGCAACAATCTCGTGACCTAGCGCTAAGCCGAACTGCGCAGTCCAGACCATTTGCCAGACTAAGCCGCAGGCACCAGATGCAAACATGAGCAGAATTGCGAGCCCTGATTTAGCTTGCCCCGCAACCAACGACACCTGTGCCTTGGGCGAGATAGAACTTTCTGCAATCAAAACGTGTACTTTCAAAAACAAAAAACCCGGCCAATGGCCGGGTGTGCAAGTCCGGAGCCCAGACTTGCACCTCTGACTTGCACGCTTTACTTGGCGCCTACAACCTTAAATGAGTTGGTGACCTCAATGTAAACAGGGTTGCTGTAAAACCATAGGTCTGCCCATGCAGAAACGTCGAAGCTGGAGTACTTGACACCGTCAATTGTCCGCATGTGTGCTGGGCACGCTGCGTCAGAACAAACCACCTTGCCAGGTTGCTCAGGCAGAGTCTTGCTCGGGTCAAAATACGGCAGTAACACGTAGTCGTTCAAGGGGTTGCCATTCGCATCAGTTTCGAAGGGCGTAGAAGCCGGCAAGTTGGTGCCGCGTAACCGGACGTACTGCGATACCTTCACAGCCGGAATGCGGTAACTCATGACCCGCAAACCATCGGAAGTGGCTGTCCAGTTAGTGCTGTTGAACACCTTCTTGATGCCCGCAGACGTGTTGCTAGCAGCAGCAGTTCCTTCTTGTCCTGCGAATTTGGCAAGATCTGTGGGGCTCACAATGCCTGTCACGTTACCGCCAATCACATCGATGTGATCAAGAACCGGGGCGTCCAAGGGTTGAGTGATACCAATCTGCTTGAGCGAAGGATTGGGAAAACTGTAGGGCGAAAAGTTTTTGCCCTGTGGATCGCGCACAGCAATAGCCACCAACACATCTGCACCTGGAGCCACCACCAGTTTTTCACCCATGGTGGCACAGCCGTTCATGCGAACTTCCCCATTTTTGAGTGCCGCGTTTGCCGCCGCCTTTTCAACAAGCGCTTTGAAAGCTGCGCGCGGCAAGGCTGGATTGGCAGCACAGGCAACAAAGGCCAAACGGTCGATCAAGTCGCCGCTGCCAGCAAAGCTGTTGCCGGAACGCAAACCGTCAATGATGGCTTCAGCCGACAGGTTGTTGGTGCCTTTGCGCGCCATCACATAATCTTTTTGGTATTCACCAGGTAAAAAGTCTTGGTTTGACTCGCGCTGGTCAGCACCGAAGGAGCCGCGGTTATGGTAGTCAGAGCTGGCGAAGAACCACCAGTTTCGGCCCTCACCCAAGAGTGCGTCCCACACGCCGCCAATTTTGGCGGCGTAAATGCCCGTTCCACCATAGGTGCCGATTCCCACGGAATCTATGCCGCCATTTGGGTTGGCTAAAGAAGCCCCTCGGTTAGGAGAGTACTCACCACGCGTATCCGCGGCTTGGTGACCCGGCATGGACTCAAAACCGAAAGCAATATTGGGCGCCGTGTTGTTAAAGGCGCGTAAATGCTCGATATTGAAACCCCTGTTGCCGGTTGGGTTGTAAACTCCGGCACGCTCCAGATGGGCAGGAACAAAATAGCTCGTGGTGGGCGCTTTTTCTTTCAACCACTTAAGCCCCTCAATGGTCTTGCGGTGTCCGAGGTCAGGAGTAGCAGACGAGTTAGTGCCGGAAATTTTGCGTGAAGTTGTGTTGAGAGCATCCGTGCTGGTGGTGCCAGCGACAGAGCAGTCCCACTGATTCTCTGCGCCACGGCTGGTGTCTGTATCGGATCGGTCAAAACAGTACTCGTATTGAGCCTGCAGTGTGGCATTGCCCGATACGCCCGATTGAGGCCAAGGTCTTTGGCCCTGCAGCACCGCCATGGAAACATGTTCGTGACCAGGGGCGTTTTGCTCCAAACCAATCCAGATTGGTTTCTGACGTGCGCGGCTCTCGTCTTCAGTGACCTTGTACTGGAATTCCTGAATCTCCTGCCAAACCCACATGCGCTTGGGCACTGCAGTGCCATCACCCTTGATGGCTGCACGGCCACCGGGCAGTGTTGCCTCCCAAGATTGGTTAGGACCTTTAAGCGTCGTTGCGGGCTGACCGCCAGTGGGGTAAGTAGCGGGTGGGAACGGGCCGGTAGAACTGGTGGTCAGCCCTAATGCGGGCGCAACCGGTTCAAACGGGTCTTCTCTCAACGTACAATTTCTGGCGCTACTGCCACCGTGGTCAGCCTGTACAAACCAATCCAGACCAAAGGTTTTAACTGACTTGTCAATCAGCTTTTGCATTGAAAGAGAGCCGTCCGAACAAGTCGAGTGATTATGAAAGTCGCCGGTAACATAGGTGCCAGCAGGTTTTTTGTTGGCTTTTTCAGCCGCTGTTGCGATCTGTACGGTAGTAACAGAAATCAAAGTTATTAGAGAAGCTACAGCAACTGTAGTGTGACGAAGGGCAAATTTTTTGCTCATGGGTAATACCTTTTATATGCGCTGATTGAAAGTTAAATCGATGAGGTCGATGACTGATCACCGTAAAAATAGACAACGCCAAGGGAGACTAAAACTTTGGTGCTGAATTCGACAGATGTTGTGTCGGCGTCTGCATTGGTAAGGGTACCGTTTAAGGTGCAAATGTTATTGCTGTCGCAGCCTGACAATTTGGCATTGGTAACTGTAGCTATTGGAAACAAAGACAATTCTGGATTCGATTCCAGAGCCGTAGAGTTGGCAGTAAGCGAATTCACAAGATCAGCTTTGGTAAACCCACCGTCCAGAAACTTCTCAGCGAAGAGATTGGGCAGAGCCTTTGTATTTAAGCCTGCGCTACTGGTCAATTCAGATAGGTAAGTGCCAATTTTTGTCGATAAATCGATGGCAGCGTCTTCAAGGCTGAGAGGGTTATTTCCACCGCAAGCGGTGAGTGTAAGCATTGCGCTTAATATTAAAGAAGATGAAAAAATTCGTTTGGTAATCATTCTTGCGGTTCTCCGAAAAGTGCTGTTGTGGTTGATTTGAAAAATTTTGTTAGCTGATATTAATATCTACGTATGTCTGTTACGTGACATCAACCTCAGATGCAAAAAGCAACCCCTTGAATCTGAGCTCCTACAAGTGAGGATGTCCTAGATTTTTAGCAAACGATTGGGTTCAATTGCGAGAACTTTTGAATAAAGTTTGGGACCTTGGGTTGCTTTTGCTTCCGTCGTATTCGGGTGGTGCGTAGGAATTGCTGCGTCAGGTTCGGTTTCGGCGGGTCTACCGTGCTCGTGGGTTGAGGTGGAGATCAGGTGTCGTTTAACACGACAGTTGGTGGCGTTGTCCTTTTAAAGGACAAACTCCCGTCATAACTAAATCCTAAGATATGCTTAGTTTCATGAATTGGCGCCGTACTTATTGCCGCCGAAAACTAAGGCACTATTTCAGATTGATTTATTTTAATCATCGTATTCACACGACACGAAAAACATGACTTCATCTGCCCCCTCTCGTCGCAAACTCGCTGCCATTCTTGCAGCCGATGTTGTTGGTTACAGCAAGAAAATGGGAGAGAGTGAGGAGCGAACTCTCAGAAACCTAAAAGTATGTAGAGCCATTACGGATGAATCTATCGTCAATAACCACGGACGTATTTTTCACACAGCAGGCGATTCAGTCATCGCCGAATTTGCCAGCCCAGTTGACGCAGTTGTTGCTGCAGTTGAATTTCAACAAATACTTAGAGATAGAAATGCTGCCTGCCATGTTGATGATCAACTGGAATTTCGCGTTGGTTTGAATCTGGGAGATGTGATCGTTGAGGGGGATAACTTGTATGGCGAAGGAATTAACATAGCTGCTCGACTTGAGTCCATAGCCAGCCCAGGTGGTATTTGTGTTTCGCAAAATGTATTTTCTGAAGTACGAAAGAAGCTTAATGGCATAGGTTTTTCTGCGCGTGGCTTGCAAACCTTGAAGAACATTGATGACCCGATTGAGGTTTTTGACATTAGCGGCAACAACCAATTCGCCGATACATCTGGGCATTCAAACAGCGCAGCAAATACAACATCGACAGATCGTAGATCCGTAGTCATCGTGCAGCCCATTAAGACGACTGGCGGTGATGAAATGACTGCCGCACTTGCTGCAGGTTTATATGACGGTATAGCGAGCAGTTTGATGGCAAGCCCTGCCATTTCAGTGGTGAAGATGTCAGCTACCGCCGCGAAAGATGCCGTAGCTACCACTGATGCTAAAAAGCCTCTTCGTTTTTATGTCACAGGAAGCATACAGGCTGCTGGTCATAAGCTGAGAATTTTCATAGCTTTAGAAAACATAGAGACTGGCGCTCAAATTTGGACGAAGCGGTTCGACAAGACAAGTGATGATATTTTTGAAATACAGGACGAAATTGTTCTGAGTATTAACACGGAGATTCGCAATAAAATTAAAGATGCAAATTTTGAGCGATTGGAATCTATCGCAAATGAAGTACTTTCTGTCCCAGAATTATTAGACAAGACCGCTGGATTTTTTGTTCGTGATGAGTTCAAGGGCTTGAATAATGCTCGGTTATGCTTGAGTTTGGCTCTAGAAATTGAGCCTCAAAACTCAATGGCTATGTGTATGCTTGCTACGGATAACAATATTAAATGGGGTGCTTCGCCACATCCAGTGAGTGATGAAGAATTCTCTAGTCATATGAGGATGCTTGATTCAGCACTTCAAATCGATCCACATAATTATTTTGGTTTATGCGCCAAAGCGTTGTCCCAGTGTGAAACTGGTGCTTTTAAAGAAAGTGTTCGAACGGCTAATATAGGATTAAGAATATTTCCAAATCATGCAACTACTTTGGCAATTAAAGCTTATGCAAATTTCAGTATTTCAGGAAATACTGATTTCGTACTAGAGCTTGAAAAGTTGCAAGATAGATGGTGTATGGTTTATTTATTGCTGGCTTATTTTTCTGCTGACATGAAAGATGAAGCCATCGAACAAGCTGAATTGCTATTTGAAGAATTTGTGGAGGTTCCGTGGTCAGATCTTTGTGCCTCAGCGGTAATTTGCTACTACTTGGAAGATCCGCGGAATCATTCCAAAATCAAACGGTTTTTGTCCAAGTATCCAAATTTGAATATTCAAAATTGTAAAAAACCTATATTTGGAAATCCTAAATCGGCTGAACGTTTTGAAGTTGGACTGCAGAAATTATTCTCGTTGACAAGATGATTTTTACCCGCTGCTTACGAATCGTTGTGTCAGGTTTGGTTTCTGCGGGTCTGCCGTGCTCGTGGGACGCCTACATAAATTAAGTAATGTCAAAATAGTCGCAAGTTGAACCACTTGTGAAAATGAAATGGAACTACTAACGCCATCTGTTGAAATT
>Ga0209135_1000824_pt1 | contig 11160 bp, 10 predicted proteins | sample LauGreSBDMM110SD_4_FD_187570 | JGI IMG/M metagenome (GOLD analysis project Ga0209135, IMG submission 187570) | Freshwater lake microbial communities from Lake Michigan, USA - Su13.BD.MM110.SD (SPAdes) (version 3) | ecosystem: Environmental > Aquatic > Freshwater > Lake | place: Lake Michigan... | reverse complement strand
TTGAACTACTTGTCTCAGGCCATGAGGGCCGGCATGATCATGACCAAAATAGAATGAATGGCAGAAGCGCTGATTTCCGCCTTACTCATTTTGATAACTCAAGTAAGGCTGCTCGGCCTGGTGATTTAGTTGAGGTTAAAGTATTAGAAGCTTTTGCTAATCACATTGTTGCTGGTGCTCCTACTGCAGTTAAGAAAACAAAGGGAGCAGCTGCTCATGCTGCGTGGGTTGAAGATAATGGGGATAAAAAGATTTTGTTAGGTATTCCAACTCTAGCTGCTTTAAAATCACTTTAATAAATGAGTTTAATAATTGTTTGTGGTGCTACTGCTACTGGAAAAAGTGATTTAGCTGTTTCACTAGCAAAAGAGATAAATGCCGAAGTCGTTAATGCGGACTCAATGCAGGTATATAAAGGTATGGATATTGGGACGGCAAAATTAACAAGTGAGGAGCGGGGTGGTATTGCGCATCACTTAATCGATGTTTTAGATATCAAAGATGAGGCAAATGTTGCTTGGTATCAACAAATTGCTCGAGAAAAAATTGATCAGATATTAAGCAGCGGCAAATCAGTTGTGGTAGTTGGTGGCACTGGGCTCTATATAAAAGCAATTTTAGATGACTTAAATTTTCCAGATACCGATCCGGCGGTAAGGCAAAAAATTACGGATCAGGCAGAAAAATTAGGAAATGATGTTATGCATGAAAGATTGGCAAAACTAGATCCAGCTGCAGCTCTGGCAATTCCAAAGGAGAATATTCGCCGGGTTATTCGCGCCCTTGAAGTTATTGAATTAACTGGCAAACCTTTTACAGCAAATCTGCCAAGGCAGGAGAGTAGTAAATACCCAGATGCAAAACAGTTTGGTTTGGTATTAGATCGAGGCAATCTTGATGAGAAAATTGATAAGCGGGTTGAGGATATGTGGGCAAAGGGATTTGCGCGTGAAGTTTCAACACTTATGACTAAAGGGTTAGAGCAATCTGGTACCGCCAAAAAAGCACTTGGTTATATGCAGATTATGAATTATTTAAATGGTGAAAGTGATGAAGCATTTGCCAAAGAGGAGACAAAACGAGTTACCCGGGCTTATGCCAGGAGGCAGGAGACTTGGTTTTCAAGGGATGAAAGAATTAAATGGTTAGCCCCAGAATCAAACGCAGCCCGACTTGAAAAACTCTTGGCTAGTATTAATTAATGATTCAAGCTACCTATGGCCATGGCACCCATAATGATTTTGTGTTGGTTTTTGATGAAGATAACAAATTAACCTTTACTGCAGATCAAATTAAAAGAATTTGTGATCGTAATAGTGGAATTGGTAGTGATGGTTTTATAAAAATAGTAAAAAAAGATGGTGCATGGTTTATGGATTATTCAAATGCCGACGGCTCTATAGCCGAGATGTGTGGCAATGGAATCAGAGTAATGGCTAGATATTTAACTGATCGAGGACATCAACCAAGTGGAATATATGCAATAAATACCAGAGCTGGTCGAAAGTTCCTCTCCGTTCCAGAAACTGGTGACATCTCAGTAAATATGGGACAAGTTAGCCAAGTGCCAGGTGAAATCACAGTTGAAGCAAATAACAATTCCTATCAGGGTTTTAATATTGAAATAGGTAATCCGCACGCAGTTGTTTTTACCGATGACACTTCATCCGCAGGAGATCTTAAAGGTGCCCCAAAGGTTGAACCAGGTGATGAGTATCCAGATGGTGTAAATGTTGAGTTTGCCCAGTTTTTAGATAATGGTGAAATCAAGATGAGAGTATTTGAAAGAGGAGTAGGTGAGACTCAATCATGCGGTACTGGCACTTGTGCGGTAGCACTTGCTGCCACGATTAAGAATAGGAAGCAATTGCCAATTAAATGGGTGATAAATCCGCCAGGTGGAAAATTAATTGTTGAAATTGATGGGCACAGTAATGCCACATTAACTGGACCAGCAGAGTTAGTTCAAGATGTTGAATTGGATAAATATTTGTGAGTGATCCAAAGTTTGATAAGGATGATGGCTTAGAGATTGATATTGATACCTTAATTAGAGAAAATGCCCAAGCTGTTGCAGATTATGAGTTAACTGAGAGTCCAGAAAGTAATAATCAAGATTTACAAGACCGGCAGGCGCTGCGAAGAGTCAGTGGGCTTTCAACAGAGTTACAAGATGTTTCCGACGCCGAGTATCGACAGTTACGACTTGAAAAAGTTGTACTAGTTGGCGTTTGGACAGAGGGAAGTGCAAAAGATGCAGATAACTCAATTAAAGAGTTAGCAGCCCTTGCACAAACTGCTGGATCACAAGTTATGGAGGCTTTGATTCAACGAAGAGATAAGCCAGATTCTGCGACCTTTATTGGATCCGGAAAGGTCAAAGAGGTCAGAGAAGCAGTGGTTGCAACTGGTGCAGATACTGTGGTTTGTGATGGTGAATTATCACCAGCACAACTAAGAACATTAGAACAAAAAGTTAAAGTAAAAGTTATTGATAGAACTGCATTGATACTAGATATTTTTGCCCAGCACGCTAAAAGTAGAGAAGGTAAGGCACAGGTAGAGCTTGCGCAGATGTCTTATATGTTGCCAAGGCTTCGCGGTTGGGGTGAATCTTTATCTCGTCAGGCTGGTGGTATTGGTGGGCGCGGACCTGGTGAAACAAAGATTGAAACTGATCGAAGAAGAATTAATGACAAAATGTCAAAGCTGCGGCGTGAGATCAAAGATATGAAAACCTCACGGGACATTAAGCGAAATGAACGAAGAAGAAACAACATTCCCTCAGTTGCGATCACTGGTTACACAAATGCTGGTAAGTCATCGCTCTTAAATCGTTTAACTGGCGCAGATGTATTAGTTGAAAATGCATTGTTTGCAACTTTAGATCCAACTGTAAGAAAGACTGAGAGTGCTGAGGGCCGGGTTTATACATTTGTTGACACCGTAGGGTTTGTCAGACATTTACCTCACCAGTTAGTTGAGGCATTTAAATCAACACTTGAAGAGGTTTCTGAGGCTGATCTAATTGTTCATGTTGTTGATGGAGCGCACCCAGATCCAATGGAGCAGCTGCGTGCGGTTAGGCAAGTAATTTGTGAAATTGGTGGTGGTGAGATCTTAGAGATAATTGCAATCAATAAAGCAGATGTTGCCGCACCAGAAGTTTTAATGGAGCTTCTGCGAAAAGAGAGTAATGCATATGCAATTTCTGCTCGAACTGGATATGGCATTGATACATTAATTAAAGCAATTGAATCCTCATTGCCAAAACCGAAGGTTGAAATTAATGCGGTTATTCCATTTAATCGAGGAGATTTAGTAAGCGCAGTTCATGAGCAAGGTGAAATAATCTCGGAAGAGTATTTGCCAGAAGGAACGAAGTTGCATGCCATGGTTGGTGGCGCTCTTGCTAGAAAAATTGAATTGCTATGACAATTCTCTAAGCAATAAACCCATTCGGAAATGGATCATTTGGATCTAATACCCAAGTTGCCTCACCCATAATCCAAGCACGACCAGTAACTGTTGGAATAATTGCCGGTAATCCTGCCACAGTTGTGTGTTCTTTAACTCGCCCTTCAAATTGTGAACCAATCCAAGACTCATTAATTAGAACGTCGTTATCTTTGAACTCTCCACGCGCGACCATTTGGGCAAGCCTGGCACTTGTTCCAGTTCCACAAGGTGATCGATCAAACCAACCTGGATGAATAGCCATTGCGTTTTTCCAGTGCAATGAGTTATTTCCGGGAGCAATAAAATCGATGTGATGGCAGATAGCAATATCTGGATTTTCTGGATGAACAGGTTTATTTTGCTGATTAATCGCATCACTAATTGCAAGGCCGGCTGTTAAAAACTTTTGGCCATTCTCATGCTTAAATTCAATACCGATTCGTTCTACTGGAATAATTGCATAGAAATTTCCACCAAATGCAATGTCATATTTTATCTTTCCATAACCTGGGACATCTACAGTTTGATCTAATTGATATGAAAATGAAGGCACATTAGTCAAGGTAACTTTCTCGGCCTTACCATTTTTAACCTGAACATCAACGGTTACTAACCCAGCTGGTGTATCTAGACGGACAGTTGTAATTGGCTCGATAACTGGTACTAACTTTTTCTCCACTAAAACAGTTGCAACACCGATAGTTCCATGTCCGCACATTGGTAAGCAGCCGGAGACCTCGATATAAACAACACCCCAGTCAGCATCTGACCTGGTTGATTTTTGCAGGATTGCTCCACTCATTGCTGGGTGGCCACGAGGTTCATACATCAACCATTGGCGAAGGTGATCCATATGCTCCATAAAGTAGAGCCGCTTTTCAAACATAGTTTTGCCTGGAATCTCTTCAATTCCACTAGTTACAACCCGGGCAGGCATTCCTTCAGTGTGCGATTCAACCGTAGTAACGGTACGCAGACTATTTTGCATTAAATTATTTTCTATTTTTATAAAAATCTAATGTTTGCTTAATATCCTTATTCAGCTGAGCAAGATCACTTGCTGGTAGTGGTAAACGTGGAAGTCTGGTTGGCCCACCATATCGACCGACTGCCTCCATAGCGACCTTAATCGCGACAATAAACTCTTTACGGCTATCCCAATTGAACAGGTTATGGACTGCAGCATAAATTGGTTTTGCCTCTTCATACTTGCCGGCTAGGCAAAGGTTATATAGCTCAACTGATTCTTTTGGCAGCGCATTTGGAAATCCAGCAATCCAACCAACAACTCCGCCAGTTGATAACTCAAGTAGCACATCATCTGCTCCTACTAAAACCTCAATGCGGGGAGCGTAGTGATGCAATTGCCAAACTCGGCGCACATCGCCAGAAAACTCTTTGATCGCAACTACATTTTCAGCAGCATCTGCAATTCGAGCCACTAATTGGGGAGTTAAATCGACCTTTGTATCAAATGGATTGTTATACGCAATTATTGGGACGCCAACTTTGCTTACCTCTTTGTAGTGAGCAATGATCTCTTCATCATTTGCGCGGTATGCAGTAGGTGGTAGCAACATTACGCACTTTGCGCCCATCTCAACGGCCTGTTCAGTCCATCTACGGGACTCAGCTGCGCCATATGCTGCAACTCCTGGAACAATATTGAATCCAGCTGGGGCAGCATCTAATGCAGTTTTCAATACTTTAGTTCTCTCTTCTGGAGTTAATACTTGGTACTCACCAAGTGATCCGTTTGGAATTGCGCCATGAACTCCATTAGCAGCCTGCCACTTAATGTGCTCTGCGTATTTATCGTAATCAACTGAAAGATCAGCTCTAAATGGAAGTGCGGTTGCAGTTAAAACTCCATGCCATGGTTTCGCAGTTGTCATGGCTAAACCTTATTCGCCCTGCGCTAAAACACCAAGCGAAATTGGGGTAATGATCGGCCGATTCACGGCAGAAATGCGGTCAATATCAGTAGGTAAGACATTTAGTTCTTTTGCCACTAGATCTACAACAGATCGACCACAGATGCGCCCTTGGCACAGGCCCATTCCGCATCTAGTAAATAGTTTGGCAGTTCGAGAATCAGTTGCCCCTAACTCTTCTACTGAGAATTTCAAATCGCCAAGCGATACCTCTTCACATCTACAAATAGTAGTTTGATCATTTGGCCATAATTGCCAACCCACTTTGATCGGATAAGCCTTTATTAATGCATTTGCAAAGCGCTGTCTTTTTGCTCGACGTTTACGATGAGCTTTTAAAACCTCTACTTTGCACCCAACAAATTTAGCTGCAGCAATACCTGCAATTACACCCTCTGCCATTGAAAGATCAGAGCCACCAATTCCAGTAATTTCACCGGCGGCAAAAATACCTGGAATATTTGTTTGTTGGTTGCTATCAACCCAAACAACAACACACTCATCTTTTGCAACTACCTGCTGGCAGCCAAGTGAGCCAGCTAGTGAAGTATCGGGAGTAAAGCCCCAACCAATAGCTGCCACATCACACTTAATATTTTTTACTTTTTTAACTTTAAAATTGCGATCAATTTTTGCAATATCTACAGATTCTAATTCACCATTATCTGCAGCATGGGCTGCGATAACCGCTTGGCCAAATTGACCTCTAACTTTTCCCTGACTAATTGTTTTAATGTAGTAAAAAGCCTCTTTTATTTTGCTTAAATTTTCTAAAATTACAATAAATGATGATACCCACCTACGTGATTTGTTAGCTTCAACAAGTGAAACAACCTCACCGCCAGCCTTAATTACTCCAGCAGCAACTGGTAGTAAGAATGGGCCAGTTCCAGCAACGACAACTCGTTTACCGGCAAGAACTCCATGTCCTTTTAATAGCGATTGAACCCCACCAGGAGTCATAACTCCGGGTATATCCCAACCTGGGAATGGGAGGGTTCGGTCATATGCGCCAGTGCAAAGAATTAAGTTTGCAGTATTTACGATCTTCGATTTGCCTTGATGAATAACTCGAAGAGTATTTTTCCCTTCATCATTTGTCGCACTCCATATTTGAGCCTCTGACCAAACCTCAATTTCTTTTCTTGCTTTTACAGCATTTATTAAGAGCAATCCAGTTGCCAAATCAAAGTGTTGTTCATTTTGATTTTCTAACTCATCTACAGAATTTCGCCAATACTGCCCGCCTAATCTTGAGTTGCTATCAATTAATAGGACTGGAGCACCCGCAGCTGCAACTGCAAGAGCTGCACTGAGTCCGGCTGGCCCGCCACCGACAATTACAACATTATGCATTTGAGCCATCCTGAGTTTGAACTTTCATGCCGGGCTTTGCTTCTATTATGCACGCCCTTTGGTTTGTAATGCCATCAATTACAACTAGACAATCAAAGCAAACACCAATTCCACAAAAAATTCCTCGTTTATCTTTATTAAATCTAGTTTTCCTAAGGGAGCGTTGATTGGCAGCAAGCAAGGCTGCACCTACTGATTGCCCGCTTACTGCTGAAATAGTTTTGTCATCGAAGGTGAATTGGATTTCAAACTGCGACATGCTCACCACCTTTAAAGCGCTTTGGCGAAAATGGTGCTGGGTCCATAAATGGCGCATTGCCAGTAATTTGAGCAGTAATTAATTCACCAGTTGCTGGAGCTAATCCAATGCCAGCACCTTCATGGCCGGCTGCATGCCATAGCCCGGAAACATTTGCATCTTCACCAATTACTGGAAGATGATCTGGCGCATATGGCCGAAAGCCACGGTAGGCCCGCAGTAATTGAATATTGGTAAGCACTGGAAATAGCGAGATTGCCTGCCGTGCTAGTTGGCGCAGAATCGCAATGTTTAAATCATTTTTAAACCCAACACGTTCTCTAGAAGCACCAATCAAAATTGTGCCACTTGCCGTTCCCTCAATTACCGCTGATGATTGAAGATCTGCTTCACCGCTAGCTACATTTGCAACATAGTCTGCGTCATATACCTTGTGGTTAATCAATTTTGGTGCAGGTGATGTAACCAGAATATAGCCACGTCTTGGCATTATTGGTAAATATGAGTTAGCTAACTTTGCTACCTCACCTGCCCATGTGCCAGTTGCATTAATAATAATCGGAGTTGAATAAGTATTTTTATCAGTTGTTAAACCCACTATTGAGCCGGCATTAGAATTTATTTTAATTACATTTTCACCTTGGATAAAGTTACCGCCACGTTTCTTGACCGCTCTAATAATTTGAGCAGCAGCTAACATTGGTTGGCATTGAGCATCACCTGGATATAAAACTCCGTAATTAACATCCTTTGAGATAAACGGCTCAGCCTCTTGCAGGGTAGAAGCATTAAGTTCAATTGTTTCAACACCGTTTTCTTTTTGCAATGATGCCAACTTCTTCAGGTCAGAGACTCCTTTTGTACTTCTTGAAACTACAACTCCGCCCTTTGCTTCAAGTTCAAATCCGCCGCCAATATCTGTATCTATTTCAAACCAAGCATCTCTTGATCTAATTGCAAGGGTAAGTTCTGGACTTGGTTCTTTATCAGAAACTAAAATATTTCCTTCTCCTGCTCCAGTTGTGCCGCTTGCAACTGGCCCACGGTCAATTACTAAGACTCTTAAACCCGCATTGCTCAGAGAAAGTGCGGTGCAAGCGCCCACCACGCCTGCCCCAATAACGATCGCGTCTGGGTTTTTCATGCCGCAAATCTACTGTCAGTGCCCCTTGTTTAACTACTAGTCGTGGCAATCCCCCTTGGCTAACCTAATAAGATCAGGTCAAAGGATGAGAATGGTGGCAAATTAGGTGGGGTTAGTTTTGATACAAGGCGCAGAGAGTTTGCTTGCTGACCGCGCTATTTCCCAGGTGATTGCCACAAAAGCTGGCGCACAAACAAGTATTTTTTCTGCAGATGAATTAGAGGTTGGTTTTATTACTGACAGTTTAGCTCCCTCACTTTTTGCTGATGCCCGAGTTGTTGTAATTAAAGATTTGCAAGATTTAACTGCCGAATGCAGTGATGAGGTAGTAAGTTATTTAGAAAATCAAGATGAGAATTTAACCTTGGTGCTTTGGCACAAAGGGGGCGTAAAAGGCAAAGCACTGATAGACAAAATAAAGAAGCTTAATCCAGAGATAATTGCTGCTGAGGCAATAAAAAAAGAGAGTGAAAAATCTGATTTTGTTCGCACAGAGTTTAAGAGATTAGAACGTAAAATAAGCACTGAAGGAGTTAACGCCTTAATTGACTCATTAGGTAGTGATTTACGAGAGTTAAGTGCGGCTTGTTCTCAACTTGCCTCTGATGTTGCATCTCAGAAAGTTATTGATGAGGATGATGTTGCTAGATATCAAATGGGTAGAGTTGAAAGTACTGGCTTTGATGTCGCAGATGCTGCCCTAGATGGTAAAACTGCAATTGCCTTAATAAATTTACGAAATGCACTTTCAACTGGCACTGATCCAGTTTTAATTGTTAGCGCACTTGCTTCATCACTTCGAACCCTTGCAAAGGTTTCCGGAGCTTCTCGTAGTGCTAAATCATTTGAATTAGCTTCCACATTAGCTATTGCACCTTGGCAAATTGATAAAGCACGGAGGCAATTAACTGGTTGGAGTGAAGGAGGATTAGCTAAGGCGGTTGTAGCAGTTGCAGCAGCTGATGCTGATATCAAGGGAGCAGCCTCGGATCCGATCTACGCCTTAGAACAGGCGGTTATGACCGTATCTGCGGCAAAAAGCGCTAGATAACTACGCTCAGTTTGAGCGTAATGGCCTTGCGCTGATACCCTACCGATCTTCTTAAATAAGTTTTTAAGAGATAACAGAGAAAAGGTAATCTTCAGTGGCAAATATCAAGTCCCAGATCAAACGAATTCGCACCAACAATAAGGCGCAAGATCGTAATAAGGCTTATCGCTCAGCGCTTCGTACTGCCATTCGTAGATTTCGTGATGCGGTAACTGCCGGAGATGCTGCAAAAATTAAAGCAGAGTTTACAGATGCTTCTCGTTCATTAGATATGGCTGTTTCAAAAGGCGTAATCCATGCCAATAACGCAGCAAATAAAAAGTCAGCAATGGCGAAGTTGGCCAACAAAGCTGGCGTTCGTTAATTTTCTAGACACTCCTAAGGCATAAATGCCTGCCATCTCGATTGCAAAAGCACCGCAGCCTGCTGCAACAAATCCTGCGCAAATTAGAAACTTTTGCATCATTGCACATATTGATCACGGTAAATCAACTTTGGCCGATCGTATGTTGGGAATCACCGGTGTTGTTGAGGATAGAAATATGCGTGCGCAATATCTAGATCGAATGGATATTGAACGCGAGCGAGGAATCACAATTAAGAGCCAGGCAGTTAGATTACCTTGGCGATCAGGTATTGATAATGAAGAATACATTTTGAATATGATCGATACTCCAGGCCATGTTGACTTCACATATGAAGTTTCCCGATCACTTGCTGCCTGTGAAGGTGCGGTACTACTTGTTGATTGCGCACAAGGTATTGAAGCGCAGACCTTAGCTAACCTTTATTTAGCGATGGAGAATAATCTAACGATAATTCCAGTGTTAAATAAGATCGATTTACCAGCAGCTCAACCTGAAAAATTTGCAATAGAGCTTGCTAATTTAATTGGCTGCAAACCAGAAGATTGTTTACGAGTCTCTGGAAAAACTGGAGCTGGTGTTGAAACATTACTTGATCAAATTGTTAAGCAAATTCCGCCACCAATTGGCGATCCAAAAGCTCCTACAAGAGCATTAATTTTCGATTCAGTTTATGACTCTTATCGTGGAGTGGTTACTTATGTTCGTGTTGTTGATGGACACCTATCACCACGTGATCAAATTCAGATGTATTCAACTGGAGTTAGACATGAAATGCTTGAGGTTGGAGTTATTTCACCTGAGCCAATGGCAAGTAAGGGATTAGGTGTTGGTGAAGTAGGTTATTTAATTACTGGCGTTAAGGATGTAAGGCAGTCTCGAGTTGGAGATACTGTTACCACTTACAACAATCCAGCCACTGTTGCTCTCGCTGGTTATAAAGATCCAAAGCCAATGGTTTTCTCTGGGTTATTTCCATTAGAAGGGGCTGAGTATCCAATGCTCCGCGAAGCATTAGATAAATTACAATTAAATGATGCTGCTTTAGTTTTTGAACCAGAGTCATCGGATGCACTTGGTTTTGGCTTTAGATGTGGCTTCTTGGGTCTATTGCACATGGAGATTGTAAGAGAAAGACTTGAAAGAGAAGCTGGGTTAACTTTAATTTCTACCGCCCCTAGCGTGGTTTATAAGGTCACATTAGATGATGGCAAAAAAATAGTTGTTACAAATCCATCTGAGTACCCAGACGGCAAAATCGCAGAAGTACAAGAACCAATAGTTAAGGCCACTATTTTGGCTCCGAGTGAATTTATCGGAACAATCATGGAGCTTTGCCAGCAACGCAGAGGTGTGCAAAAAGGTATGGACTATTTATCTGAGGATCGTGTTGAAATTCGTTACACGCTCCCACTTGCCGAAATCGTTTTTGATTTCTTTGACCAACTCAAATCTAGAACAAAGGGTTATGGATCCCTTGATTATGAACCAATAGGTGAAGAGGCTGGGGATTTAGTTAAAGTTGATATTTTATTACAAGGTGAAAAAGTTGATGCGTTTAGTCAGATTGTTCATCGCGATAAGGCATATGC
>Ga0209135_1000823_pt1 | contig 11164 bp, 9 predicted proteins | sample LauGreSBDMM110SD_4_FD_187570 | JGI IMG/M metagenome (GOLD analysis project Ga0209135, IMG submission 187570) | Freshwater lake microbial communities from Lake Michigan, USA - Su13.BD.MM110.SD (SPAdes) (version 3) | ecosystem: Environmental > Aquatic > Freshwater > Lake | place: Lake Michigan, USA... | reverse complement strand
ATCCAACGCATCAATGCAGGTTGCCGCGAACACGGTCTTACATACAACCGCTTCATCCAGGGCCTAAAGGCTTCAGGTGTTGAGGTTGATCGTCGTGTTCTGTCAGAGCTTGCAACAAATGATCCTGCAACATTCAAGACACTTGTTGATGTAGCTCGCAAGAGCCTTGCAGCACTCTAAGTTCCAATAATGATTGAGAGCCTTAACTCGCCACATGTTGCGCGGGTTAAGGCTCTTATTGGTTCTAGGGGTGTAAAGGAAAGAAAGGCTGCCGGCCAATTTGTTGCAGAAGGTTTGCAATGTGCCCGCGAAGCACTTGTTTCAACAAGTGGTCCAAGAATTGAAACCTTGTATCTAACTAGCAATGGTCGTAACAAGGCCGAAGAAGTAGCAGATCTGTCAAAGTTTAATACCGTTGATGTTAGTGATGAAGTCATGAAAGAAATGTCAGAGACCATCACTCCGCAAGGCATTCTGGCGGTGTGCACGATTCCGCAGGTAGATTTGAGTTCGATCGCGCTCAATGGTTCACGTAGATTCATTTATCTTTCAGAGGTACAAGATCCAGGAAATGCGGGAACGATCTTGCGTTCAGCCGATGCCTTTGCAATGGATGCTGTCATAACTTCACCAGGTAGCGTTGATATGTATTCACCAAAGGTTGTGCGAAGTACTGCAGGATCTCTGTGGCATATTCCAGTGTTTGAATCCGTTGCTATTGCAGAGCTTCTAGCAATGGGAGTAAAGGCTTTTTCTCTTGGTGCTGAAGGGTCAAAGAATTTAAGTGAGTACCAAATGTCTGGGGATACCCTTGCAGTATTTGGAAATGAAGCTCGAGGGTTATCAACCGGGCAAAATGTGGATTCGATAGATGTTGTAAGCATTCCGATGCCGGGCAATGCCGAGAGCCTCAATCTTTCAGCGGCGGCATCGATTGTTATGTATCACCTATCAAATATGCCACGTTAACAAAGGGCCACAAGATAGAGTTATGCCCATGCGCGTTGAGGAGATTTCAACCTGGGTACAAGATGCCCGTAAGGCTTTCGCCTCCGCCACAGATCTAGATTCTCTAAAAACCGCACGCCTTGCCCATGCTGGGGACAAATCACCTATTGCCTTGGCATCTCGCGGGTTAGGTGCGCTTTCACCAGAAGACAAAGCAAGTTTCGGCAAAGTTATTGGCGAGGCTAAAGCAGAGATTGCCCAGGCGTTAGCTGATGCAGCAGCTGTTCTTGAGGCTGAGCGTGATCGCAAAGTTTTACTTGAAGAAGTTGTTGACATCACCTTGCCAGTAAATCGTTCCCATCGTGGTGGTTTACATCCAATAACAATTATCAAAAATGAAGTATCAGATTTCTTTATCGAACAAGGCTTTGCTGTTGAAGAAGGTCCTGAACTTGAATCGGGATGGCTCAACTTTGATGCGCTAAATATTCCGGCAGATCACCCAGCCCGAACAATGCAGGATACATTTTTCATCGAGCCAGTTGAATCTGGAATGGTTTTGCGAACACACACCTCACCAGTTCAAATTCGAACCATGCTTACGCAAGAGCCGCCGATCTATGTTGTGTGTCCCGGTCGCACATTTAGAGCAGATGAGCTGGATGCAACCCATAGTCCGGTCTTTCATCAAGTAGAAGGATTAGTAATTGATAAGGGCATCACGATGGCCCACCTCAAAGGCACGCTAGATAACTTTGCTCGCCATATGTTTGGTCCAGATGTCACAACGCGCCTTAGACCATCATTCTTTCCCTTTACTGAGCCAAGTGCAGAGGTAGACATTTTCTTTAACAATCGCTGGATCGAATGGGGCGGTTGCGGAATGGTTAATCCAAAGGTGCTTGCAACATGTGGCATTGATACAGATGTTTACAGCGGCTTTGCATTCGGAATGGGACTTGAGCGCACACTGATGGTTCGTCACGGCATTACAGATATGCACGACATCGTTGAAGGCGATCTACGTTTCACTCGTCAGTTTGGAGTTGGCCTGTAATGCGCGCCCCTCTGTCCTGGATTAAAGAGTTTGTTGATATCCCAGCATCTGTTACCGCTGAGCAAATCTCAGATGGATTAATTCGTGTGGGTTTTGAGGTTGAAGAGATCATTCATCAAGGCGCTGATTTAACTGGTCCGCTGAAGTTTGCAAAAGTTTTGTCAATCGAGGAAATCACAGAGTTTAAAAAGCCTATTCGCTATGTTGGCTTGGATTGTGGTGAAGGTCAGACTCGTTATGTCATTTGTGGAGCAACAAACTTTGCTGTGGGAGATTTAATTGTTGCAGCTCTGCCGGGTGCTGTGCTGCCAGGGGAGTTCAAAATTGGTGCACGCGAAACTTACGGTAAGACCTCCAATGGAATGATTTGTTCAGGCCGCGAACTTGGTATTAGTGATGATCACGCCGGCATTATGGTTTTTGCTGAAGGTGAAGTCACGATTGGCGGTGATGCGATTGAAGCATTGCAGATCAATGATGTGATTTTCGATGTTGCCGTTAATCCAGACCGTGGTTATGCCTTAAGCATTCGCGGAATAGCACGCGAGGTTGCGGGATCTTTAGGGTTGAAGTTCACAGATCCTGTGGACGCCTTACGCACATTAAAGTTGAAAGAGACTGGTAAAGGCGTGAGCGCAAAGATTGCAGATAAATCAACCGCCTCGGTTTTCTACCTGCGTACCTTGTCTAATTTTGATCCAAAGGCAACAACACCGATATGGATGCGCCGCCGTATTGAAAAGATGGGCATGCGCTCTATTTCCTTGGTTGTTGATGTTACGAACTACGTCATGTTAGAACTGGGTCAGCCATTACACGCCTTTGATAAATCAAAGATCAAGGGCGGTTTAACCATCAAGCTGGCTGGCAAAGCGCAAAAGTTTAAAACCCTGGATGGCGTAGAGCGCACTTTAGATCCGAATGACTTAATGGTTTGTGATGATGAACAACCATTAGCTTTAGCAGGAACGATGGGTGGACTTTCGACAGAGATCAGCGAAACTACTACTGATATCGCACTTGAAGCGGTTCATTTCTGCGAAGTGTGTATTGCAAAGAACTCTCGTCGTCACAAACTTTCATCTGAGGCATCACGTCGTTTAGAGCGAAGTGTGGATCCATCTTTGGCTGAGTTTGCCTCAGCTCGCTTTGTGCAACTTCTGACCGCCCACAGTTCGGCCCAGCATGTGGCAACCGTCGTGGATGGCGAGCCAATCTATTCTCCTTTGGTCACCATTGATCCTGCTTATGTTTCCAAGACTTTAGGCTTTGATATCCCAGCGAAGAAAGTAGCCGAAGTGCTTCGTGTTATCGGATGTGATGTTGATGAAAAGAGCTTCACCATCGATCCGCCATCATGGCGCGCAGATCTCTTGACGCCAGCAGATTTTACGGAAGAGGTAGCCCGCATGATCGGCTACGACAAGATCCCTTCAGTGCTTCCACCTCGTCCTTTGCATGCGACTTTGACTCCAACTCAAAAGCGTCGTCGCGCTGTTGCAACAATGTTGGCTAGTCGTGGATTGGCAGAAGTACAGACCTTCCCATTTACCAATCAAGCAACTATTGATTCCATGGGTTTTGTGGGAGAGCGTGCTGCTACATACAAGGTAGCTAACCCAATGTCAGAAGAGTTCCCACTGATGCGTGTTCATTTAGTTCCGGGATTGATTGAAGTTGCCCAACGGAATATCAGTCGAGGCGCAAAAGATTTCGCGATCTTTGAAATGGGATCAATCTTCCGTAGTTCGCAGAAGTTGGTAGCTGCCATTTCACCAGATCTATCTAAGCGCCCCGGACAAAAGATTATTGATGAGATTTTTGCAAGCGTGCCACCACAGGGATATCACGTGGCAGGTTTGTTTGTTGGCAAAACGGAAAATGAGAATTGGCAAGGCAAAGCACGCGCCTACAACTGGCAAGATGCGATTGCCTATGCCCAAGATGTCTTAGCGCTATGTAATCTTGAATGGACAGTTGCTCGCTCAGATCTAGCTCCATGGCACCCTGGTCGTTGTGCTGAATTAATTGTTAACGGAAAAGCGGTTGCACATGCAGGCGAGCTTCACCCACGCATTGTTGCTGCCTATGGCCTGCCTGAGCGATCAGTGGCCTTTGCTGTTGCATTAAGTGCGCTTCCAGATTCAGCGTTAGTTCGCCCAACAACCGTTGGAACGATGCCAGCTGCCGTTCAAGATGTGGCCTTGATAGTTGAATCAACTGTTAGTGCGACGGATGTTGAGGGGGCACTTCGCGCGGGCGCAGGGGATCTGCTTGAATCAATCACCTTGTTTGATCGCTACGACAAGATTGGCGATGGCAAGATTTCACTTGCCTTCACCCTTGTTTTCCGCGCACAGGATCGCACCCTTACAGGTGAAGAGGTTTCGGCCATGCGTGAGGCGGCAACAGCCGTTGCTGCTGCCAAGTTCGGGGCTGTTGTTCGAACCGCATAATTATGCATATGGTTGCATAATTATAGATTATGATTTACTCTTAATCCATGAAAACAGCGGTCATCGGTGCTAGCGGCTATGCAGGCGGAGAGCTTTTAAGACTGCTTGCGATCCATCCACACTTTCAGGTCACAGTTGTCAGCGCACACTCAAATGCGGGGGAGCAGGTAACAACTGTTCATCCTCAACTGCAAAGTTATGCGGGTAGAAGTTTTGTTTCTACAGAATCGATCGATTTTGCTTCCCTTGATCTAGTTTTTCTTGCACTTCCTCATGGTGAGTCAGCAGCCTTGGTTGAGAAGATTCCAGCAAGTGTGAAGATCGTCGATCTTGGCGCTGACTTTAGATTAGAAGATCCTGCTCAGTGGGAAAAGTATTACGGTGGAAAGCACGCAGGGGGCTGGGTATATGGATTACCTGAGTTAGCACCAGGCCAGCGTGAAGCAATCAAGAAGGAAAGCAAAGTAGCAAACCCAGGATGTTATGCAACATCAATTTCTATCGGTATCGCACCTGCACTAAACCTGATTGATGTTTCAGACATAGTCGTTGTTGCAGCATCTGGCACTACGGGTGCTGGTCGAAATGCAAAGATTAATCTGATTGGTAGTGAGGTAATGGGTTCGCTTACCTCATACAAATTTGCTGGCGTTCATCAGCACACCCCTGAGATCGAACAAGCTCTTTCGGCCGTGGCGAAGAAGCCAGCCAAGATCTCTTTTACGCCAATTCTTGCACCTATGCCGCGCGGAATTCTCTCAACCATCACAGCAAAACTTAACTCTGCGCTAACTACGCAGCAGGCACACGATCTATTTGCAAAGCATTATGCATCTGAATTCTTTGTCGATGTCTTGCCACTAGGTCAAATGCCTAAGACAAGTGCCGTTACTGGTAGCAATAAGGTTCAAATACAGGTTGCAGTGGATGAACACACGCAGCGTTTAGTTGTATCTGTTGCGATTGATAATCTTGGAAAAGGTGCTGCAGGGCAAGCGATCCAAAATGCGAATTTGATTTGTGGTCTTGCAGAGGTTAGTGGCCTGGCTTTCGATGGTATCGGCGCTTAAGGGCTGAACATGATTGTCGTAAAATTTGGTGGCCATGCCATGAAGGATGAAAACGGTAATTTTGCCAAAGCCATCTCTGCTGCACAAAAGGCAGGGGAGCAGGTAGTAGTTGTCCATGGCGGCGGCCCGCAAATTGATGCGGCACTCGATGCCAAAGGAATTGTCAGCACTTGGATTGGAGGCTTTCGCGTCACCACTCAGGAGATCTTCGATGTTGTTGAAGAGGTCTTGGTCAATCAGGTTGGAAATGAAGTTGCTGCGACATTAGGCAAAGCTGGAATCAAGGTTCAAGCGATGTCGGCCCGCACATTGCCAACTGTCATTGCCAATAGACGAACACAGTTAATCGATGGCACACCCGCAGATCTTGGATTTGTCGGCAATGTTCAGAAAGTAGATCCAGCTGCGTTGCTTGAACTTATTGATCAAGGAATTGTCCCGGTAGTCGCGCCCGTGTCTTCTGATGAAGATTTAGAAACTGGCCTGAATGTGAACGCAGATTTTGCAGCAGCGGCAATAGCTGCAGCTTTGGGTGCATCTTCATTAATCGTCATGACTGATGTCGCAGGAATTTATCGCAACTGGCCGGACAAAGATTCGTTGATTGAAAAGATCTCTGCAGCAGAACTTGAATTGATTAAGTCTGGTTTTGCCGAAGGCATGGCTCCCAAGGTGCAGGCTGCGTTAGATGCACTCTCATTTGGAGCAAAGGCAGTTCGTATCATTGATGGAACAGATCCCGATAGCTTTGCATCAGCGTTAGCTGGTCAAGGCGGAACGCTGGTGGTTGCATGACAAACAAGAAGTACTTGAACCGTTGGGACCGTTCATTGCAGAATAACTATGGCAAACCCTCCATTACCTTGGTGAAAGGCAAAGGGATACTTGTTACCGACGCAGATGGAAAGACCTATATGGATTTTCTTGGCGGCATTGCTACCAATATCTTGGGTCACGCCCACCCGGTGATTGTTAAAGCTGTAACAAAGCAGGTTTCTGTATTGAGTCACGTCAGTAATTTTTATGCACACCCCAATGCAATTGCGTTGGCTGAGAAGTTAACAGCGATGACCGGCGATAAAGGAGCAAAAGTTTTCTTCTGCCAATCTGGAGCAGAGGCAAATGAAGCGGCGTTAAAGCTTTCACGTCGCACAGGAAAAGTTCGAGTTGTTGCAGCCCAGGGTGCTTTTCACGGTCGCACGATGGGTGCTTTGTCTCTGACAGGACAACCTTCTAAACGAGAGCCTTTCTTGCCACTTATTAAGGGTGTTAAGCATGTTCCTTTTGGCGATATTGATGCGATGCAAAAAGCGGTGAGTAAGAAAACTGCGATGGTAATCATTGAACCGATAATGGGAGAGGCTGGAGTAATTGTTCCACCAGCAGATTACCTGCAGGAGCTTCGAAAACTCTGCGACAAGAACGGAGCATTGCTAGTTATTGATGCCGTGCAAACTGGTATGGGTCGAACTGGAGATTGGTTTGGCTATGAGTACTCAGGTATTACACCTGATGTAATTACCTTGGCCAAGGGCTTAGGTGGCGGATTGCCGCTAGCAGCCATGATTGCATTAGGAAAAGCTGCAGAGCTTTTTCAACCTGGAGATCACGGCTCTACATTTGGTGGAAATCCAGTAACAACTGCAGCTGGTCTTGCAGCTATTGAATTTATTGAGTCAAAGAAGATTCTAAGCAAGGTTGATAAGCAAGGTGCGCATTTGATCCAAGAATTAGCACTGATCCCGGGTGTTAAAGAGGTGCGTGGTGCTGGCTTGTTACTTGGAATTGAATTGGAATCGTTAAAGGCATCTGATGTTTCAGATGCTATGCGTGCAGCTGGAGTACTTGTGAACGCAGCTAATGCAACAACGATACGAATCGCACCTGCTCTGATTGTTACAGATGCTCAAATCACCAAATTCATCGCAATCTTCAAGAAGGTGATCACAGATGCCAAGTAATGCTCAGTCAGTTTCTGCTCGTAGAGCAAAGGCAATCGCACTCATTAAGTCGGGTGCGGTCCATTCACAATCAGACCTTGTCGTGCTCCTCAAGAAAGCTGGTTACAAAGTTACGCAGGCAACTGCTAGTCGAGATCTTGAAGAGATCGGAGCAGTCCGAGCTCGCAATAAGGATGGCGAGAGCACCTATCAAATTCGTGAGAGCTCTGATGCTGCGATTGTTCGCAGTACTCCACTTCCTTCAAAGCTGATCTTGTCTGTTGATCACAGTGCGAATTTGGCTGTTATTCATACTCCTCCAGGAGCGGCGCAGTTTTTGGCTAGTTCACTCGATCATGCTGGCTTAACAGGGGTCATTGGCACCATCGCTGGTGACGACACGATTATCTTGGTGTCCAAGAAAGCAACAGGTGGAGCACTTTTAGCGAAAGAATTGCTCGCTTACGCACAAGCAGATGGAAAGAGGAAGTAATGGCTCTCTGGGGCGGACGATTTGTGCAAGGACCTGAGGAATCAGTCTTTGCCCTGTCTAGAAGCGTGCACTTTGATTGGCGCTTGGCACCATATGACTTACGCTCTTCTAAAGCTCATCTGGCAATCCTCAAAAAGAGTGGCCTGATTGCTTCTAAAGATGCTGAAGCCATTGCACAAGCACTAAACGAGCTTTCTGCCGAAGTTACATCCGGAAAATTTGTAGCTATCGATTCAGATGAAGATGTCCATAGCGCTCTAGAGCGCGGTTTAACTGAAAAACTCGGCGCAGTTGGGGGAGCCCTTCGTGCTGGCCGTTCTCGTAATGACCAGGTCACCACAGACTTACGACTTTTTTCAATTGATCACATGCTTGAAGTAGCACGATTGATCACCGCCCTTCAGAGTGCGATTTTGGAAAAAGCATCTGAATATGTCAATGATCCAGCGCCTGGTTTTACGCACATTCAACATGCTCAACCAGTTTCCTTTGGGCATGAATTAGCAAAGCACGCTCATGCTTTTGCTCGCGATCTTGATCGAATTAATGATTGGTTAGCGCGCACATCAGTTAGTTCTCTTGGTGCTGGAGCACTAGCTGGTTCATCACTTCCACTTGAGCCAGCCTTTACCGCAAAGAGTCTTGGTTTTGAATCCACCTTTGCAAACAGTATTGATGCGGTTAGTGATCGTGATTATGTTGCCGAAGCACTATTTATTTGCGCAATGATCGGTAATCACTTGTCACGTGTTGGCGAAGAGTGGACGCTGTGGGCTTCGCAAGAGTTTGCCTGGGCAAAGGTTGCAGATGCTTACTCAACTGGCTCTTCAATCATGCCGCAAAAGAAGAACCCGGATATGGCAGAGCTTGCTCGTGGTAAATCTGGTCGCCTTGTTGGAAACCTCATGAGTGTGTTAACAATGCTCAAGGGTTTGCCATTTGCATACAACCGCGATTTGCAAGAGGACAAGGAACCTTTGTTTGACAGCATCGACACCTTGATGTTGGTACTTCCTGCAGTTACCGGGATGATTGCAACAACAGATTTTGATCGCGAGAAGATGGCGTTTGCTGCACCTGCTGGGTTCTCACTTGCAACAGAGATTGCTGATTACCTAGCAAAGAAGAGCGTTCCATTTGCAGATGCTCATGAAGCTGCAGGAAAGTGTGTGGCGATGTGTGAATCATCTGCTCGTCAATTACATCAATTAACTGATGCGGAATTTTTGCAGGTGCACCCACAACTAGATGGGGGAGTGCGCGATGTTCTTACAGTTCATGGCGCGATTAATTCCCGCACAACATCGGGCGGAACAGCACCTGCTCTTGTAGCAGTCCAAATCAAAGATGCTTTAGCCGCCAATTCCAAGACCGAGAAAGAAATTGCCAGCAAGCACAAGGCATTTTCAGAGATGATGAGCGCATGAACCTGATTGAAGATCTTCGCTGGCGCGGATTATTGGCGCAAACAACTGATGAAAAGGCGCTGCTTGAAGGGCTCAAGAAGCCAACAACTCTCTACGTGGGCTTTGACCCAACTGCGCCTTCACTTCACGCAGGCAATCTCGTCGTTCTACTCGTACTGCGCCGTTTCCAATTAGCAGGCCATAACCCAATTGCTTTGGTCGGTGGAGCCACAGGATTAGTCGGTGATCCCAGCGGAAAGAATGAAGAGCGTACCCTCAACAGCACAGAGATTGTTGAAGGCTGGGTCAATCGCATCCGTACGCAAGTTTCAGCGTTTTTAGATTTTGATACACCAAAAAATCCAGCAGCAGTTGTCAATAACCTTGATTGGACTTCACCGCTGAGTGCAATTGAATTCTTGCGTGACATCGGTAAGCACTTCAGTGTGAACCAGATGCTTTCAAAAGATTCCGTGTCTGCACGTCTTGAAGGCGGCGGGATTTCATACACCGAGTTTTCATACCAAGTTTTACAGTCCTACGATTTCTTGGAGCTCTACCGACGTAACAATTGCACACTACAAGTTGGTGGATCGGACCAGTGGGGAAACATTGTTGCCGGTCTTGATCTGATTCGTCGCGTTGAGCAGGGAAGTGGTCATGCATTAACCGTTCCATTGTTGATGAAGGCAGATGGAACTAAGTTTGGTAAGACTGCAGGTGGCTCTGTGTGGCTAGATCCGGAGATGACATCTCCATATGCCTTCTTCCAATTCTGGTTAAACAGCGATGATAAGGATGTTATTAATTTCCTTAAGGTCTTTTCATTTAAGTCTCATGCAGAAATAACTGAGCTCGAAAAATCTCATAACGAAAACCCTGGATTACGTGAGGCACATCGTGCACTTGCGCGCGAACTAACAGCTCTTGTGCATTCAGAAGAGACAACAGAACGTGTCGAAGCTGCAGCACGTGCATTATTTGGACAAGGCGAGCTCTCTGAACTAGATGAAGCAACACTTGCATCAGCACTTGCTGAACTTCCGCGCACAACAGTTTCATCTTCTGAAGAAATTCCAACCTGGGTTGATCTCCTAGCAGCAACTGGGGTCGTTGATTCGAAATCTGCTGCGCGCCGCATCGTCAAAGAGGGTGGTGCTTATCTCAATAATGAGAAGATTTCGGGAGAAGATTTCAGACCCTCAAAATCTGACTTTTTATGCGGAAAATATGCGGTTTTGAGAAAAGGCAAGAGAGATCTCGCCGCCGTTGAATTAACCTAAAATCCTCAAATCGCCCTAAAACCCTAGCGGGCATGCATAATTCGAGATTTGCAGTGTTTTGTAGAAATAGGTTGTGTATCAGTCACCCGATTTGACCGGTCCCGCGGGGGTATGTATAGTTACGCTCCTTGCTGGGAACGGACGATTTAGGCCGGACAGTAGGCGTAGAAGATCAAGTAATTGAGCTTCAGCCAGACCAAGTACCTCATTTAGGCCAGTTTGACCGAGCCTGCATGCATGCACTAAGTTTGGTGATCTGCCCTGAAAATTAGGAGAAATCCTAAGAAGCAGTGCGCATCCGTACCTTGAGAACTCAACAGCGTGCCATAAGTCAATGCCAATAGTGGCTTAGTTCGTCATGCTTTCAATAGCGAAAAATCATTGTTTTACAGTGCTTTTTGATTAATTAACAACCACGGCAAATATATAAATACCTCAATGAGGTATAGCCATAAAAAGCTATACCCGTTGATTTCCTTTGGTATATAAATGACAAATTAAACGACAGTTT
>Ga0209135_1000816_pt1 | contig 11232 bp, 2 predicted proteins | sample LauGreSBDMM110SD_4_FD_187570 | JGI IMG/M metagenome (GOLD analysis project Ga0209135, IMG submission 187570) | Freshwater lake microbial communities from Lake Michigan, USA - Su13.BD.MM110.SD (SPAdes) (version 3) | ecosystem: Environmental > Aquatic > Freshwater > Lake | place: Lake Michigan, USA... | reverse complement strand
ACGATGCCCTGCGAGGCCGCCGAGCGACTGCTCAGCGCCCTCGAGACAGTCGTCAAGAAGGCGCCCGAGCTCGCCGCCGCGGCCGAGGATGCGAACGAGGCTGACAGCGTTGCGGCTCTGGCGGCGGCCGCCGCCGCGCGAGCCCCGCGGCTCGCCAACGCGGCGGCGGTCGTGCTGGCAGGAGCGCACAGCTCCGAAGGCCTCCTCCCTCGCATCCTGCTCCTTTGCCACCACCCAGCCATCGTCTCGCAAGGGGAGGGCCCCTGGCCAACGCTCTTCCTCCTGTGGCAGCGAGAGCGCTCGGTGGTGCAGCTACTGCAGGCCAATGCGAGGGCCATCGCCGCGCATCTCAGCGGCGACAAAGGCGCGCTCGCCTCGTCGGCCGAGACGCGCGTGGCAGCGCTCGGGGGGCTGCGTGCGCTGCTCGGCGTGGCTGGCGACCTCGCCGCGCCGGAGCTGCTCACGCCAATCCTTGATGGCCTGCGCGAGTCTTGCCAGACGCTCGGCGCCGTGGGCGCCATGGGCATGCGCATCCTGCAAACGCCCGATGGGCGCCTCTCCTCCGACCAGCCCCTCGTGAGCGATGAGAGCGCCGAGGTGAGCGCCGAGGGTGCTCGTGGTGGCGGCGATGGTGGCGCCGACTGGGAGGCCGAGGTGCGCGCTAAGCTCAAGAAGAAACCCGAGGAGAAGGCGAGTGTGAAAAGTGCCAAGGGCGTCGAGAAGAAGAGCTCAAGTTCGAAGCAGGACGCGCAGCGCGAGCGCCAGCTCGAGGAGGAGAAGGCGGTGCGGACCACATTGCATGAGGCGCGCGCTCTCCTCGCGTGCCAGGCCGAGCTCGTGACCACCGTGTGCGTGGGCGCGCCCGTCGCCGCCCAACCGTGGCTGGGCAAGCTGCTTCCGGTTCTGCTCCCGTTGCCCGCGCTGCCCGTGCTCCAGCTGAGCGGCACGCTGCCCACGTGGATGGCTCCCCTCTTCGATGCCCTCGTGGGCTGCGGCAACTCGTACGTGCGGGCGCGCCTCGCGCTGATGAGCCAAGCGTTGCTGGCGTCGGCGAGCGAGCCCAGCGAGCCCGTCGCAAGCGGTTCGACGCTCTGCGCGCAGCTTCGCGTCATCCTGGGCGACATGGCTGCGGGGCTGCGCTCCCCACTCCCGTCGTCGAGCGCCTCGTTGCTGCTCCCCGTGCTGCAGCGCGCGATGCACGCCGATGGCAAGGGCGAGGCCGCGGCGGCCGTACATGAGGCCGCCTTCAAGCTGCTCTGCCTGCACAGCGAGGCGCGGCTCGCCCTCACCCAGCGTGAGCGCCGGCTGCAGACGCGACTGCTCCTTGCCGCCGTCGAGCGCGGCGACCGGTGGCATGCCGCCGCGGCGGATGCGCTTCGCCAGGTGGCGGCCTCGCTACGGCCCGACGCGCTCGAGGAGCTACTCAACGGCGCTCTCTATCCCGAGTCGGCCAAGGTGCGCATCGCCGCCGTCGAGGCCCTCCGCTGCGTGCCGGTGGCTGGCGATGAGCCGGCTCAGGCAAGCGAGGGTGCGGAGCCCGTCCACTTCACAGTCCACTTCACAGCGCTCCGGTGGCTGCTGAGGTTCGACGCGGACACGGAGTGCGCCGCCTTGGGCAAGTCTGCGTGGATGGAGCGTGCGGATGGCAGCGACGAGCCGCCTTCGGGCCTCGACGCGGAGCTGCTGCCGCTGCTCGCCAGCGAAGAGCTGCGCATTCGGCAGCAGGTCGCCCTCGCGCTCGCCGCCGCCGGTGCCGAGCTGCCCAAGCTCTTCGCGCTGTATAACAAGAGCCTCCCCGCGGAGAAGCCGAGCGACGCACGTGCTCGAATGCTCGCCCTCGAGCCGGTGGACGATCCTGATGACTGGCGCTCACGGCAAGGCGTGGCGCTCACGCTCGCAGCCCTCGCGCCACGGCTTCGCGCGCGGGAGCAACTCCCACTTGTCTTTGCCTTCTTCAAGCGCGCACTCGGGGATGAGCACGAGATGGTCGCGCAGCAGATGGTGGCGGCGGGGCGCGACATCATCGAGCGTCAATCCGACGCGGAGGCGATGGTCACGATGCTTGTGCCGCTGCTTGAGTCCTTTTTGGCTGAGCCGGCGACGACCGAGGTGCACGATCGCATCCGGCAGGGAGTCGTGCTGTACATGGGCTCGCTCGCGACGCACATCCCGCCCGACGACCCAAAGGTGGCCCAAGTGGTGACGCGCCTGATGGCTGCGCTTGGCACCCCGTCGGAGGTAGTGCAGCGTACCATCTCGCAGTCACTCGCATCGCTCGTGAGCAAGCCTGCCGTCAAGGCCAACGCGCCCGAGTATCTAGCCACGCTGCAGAAGACGCTCACAACCACGCCCTCGTATGCGGAACGGCGCGGTGCCGCGTTTGGCCTCGCGGGCGTCGTCAAGGGGCTTGGCATCCCCTCGCTCAAGCAGCACGGTGTGATGACCGCGCTGCAAGCTGCCGTGGAGAGCAAGGCTAAGGGCGAGCAAGCGGCGGACGCACGCGAAGGCGCTCTGCACGCGTTCGAGTGCCTGTGCGAGACGCTCGGCCGCCTCTTCGAGCCGTACATCATCACCATCCTGCCGATGCTGCTCACGTGTGTCTCCGACGGCAGTGGCCCCGTTCGGCACGCGGCGGTGAGCGCCTCGCAGCGCATCATGTCCCAGTTGTCGGCGCAGGGCGTCAAGATGGTGCTACCCTCGCTTCTCAATGCCCTCGACGAGGAAAAGTGGCGTACGAAGCACGCGGCGGTCGAGCTGCTTGGCTCGATGGCGTACTGCGCTCCCAAGCAGCTCTCGGCCACACTGCCGCAGGTCGTGCCGCGGCTGACGGAGGCGCTCACCCACTCGCACCCGAAGGTCAAGGAGGGCGCCAACGCCGCGCTCGGCTCTGTGGGCGCCGTCATTAAGAACCCTGAGATCGCGCAGCTTGTGCCCACGCTGCTGGCCGCGCTCAGCGAGCCGAGCACCAAGACGGGCGCCGCCATCGACGCGCTCGCCCATTGCCAGTTTGAACACTGCGTTGACCCGCCTTCGCTCGCGCTCATCGTGCCGGTACTGCACCGCGGGTTGCGCGAGCGCTCGGCGCAGGGGAAGCGCAAGGCGTCGCACATCACCGGCAACATGTGCTCGCTGCTCTCCGAGCGACGCGACATTGTGCCATATCTGGGGCAGCTGCTGCCTGAGCTGCGCGCCGTGCTGCTCGACCCTATCCCCGAGGTGCGCTCGACAGGCGCCAAGGCTCTCGGCCGGCTGTGCGCCGGGCTGGGCGAGGAGCAGTTCCCCGACCTGCTCCCGTGGCTCCTGGACTCGCTCTCCAAGGGCGGCTCCACCGTCGAGCGCGCGGGCGCAGCGCAAGGCCTTGCCGAGGTGGTTGGCGCGCTCGGCGACGCCAAGGTGAGGCAGATGCTGCCCACGCTGATAGACGGTTGCTCCGTGGGCACCCCATCCTCGCGTGAGGGCTACTCGATGGTGTGGGTGCATCTACCGATTGTGCTCGGTAAACGGTTCGAGCCCTTTCTGGGCGAGGTCATCCCGGTGGTCCTCGCGAGGCTCTCTGACGACTCGGGGGCCGTGCGTGACACGTGCATGCGCGCTGCGCTTGGAATGATAGCCATCTACCTCGAGGCAGCCGCCGCCCTTCTGCTCCCGCCGCTGCAGCGCGGACTCTCGGACGTGAACTACCGCATCCGCCAGGCCTCAGCCGAGCTCCTTGGCGAGCTCATGCAGCGGCTCACGGGCGGCGATCCAGTCGAGGTGCTCGAGGTCGGCGCGAAACCGCCCGAGGACTCGGTGTTCGCCAACGCAATCCCTGTGGAGCAGCAGCACGCGTTACTCGCGGCCATCTACATCGCGCGCAACGACGTGCACGTGGCCGTACGCTCGGCGTCGAGCACGCTGTGGAAGGCCCTCATCGGGAACGCGCCCAAGACGCTGCGCATCATCCTGGTGCCGCTCACGGAGCAGCTCATTTCGGGTCTGAGCACTGAGGACGAGGACCAGCAGCAAGCCGCCGCGCAGGCGATGGGCGAGCTCGTGAGCAAGCTGAGCGAGCGCGTGCTTCCGAAGCTGCTGCCCACGTTGCAGCAGTGCCTCACCTCGGCGGACGCTGCCCGCCGGCGTGGCGTGTGCCTCGGGCTGTCCGAGCTCATGGTTGCCACTGGACGCGATGTCATTACAGACTTCCTTGGTGGCATCATCCCGTGCGTGCGCGAGGGCCTCTGCGACGAGGACAGCTCCGTGCGTGAGGCGGCAGCGCGCTCCTTCAGCCAACTGCAGCGCATCCTCGGCCAGCAGGCAATCTACGAGATCGTGCCGGCGCTGCTGCAGCTGCTCCGCTCCGACGACGCCCTGCTCGTGGCCAAGGGCCAGAACGGCCTTCGCGAGGTAATGGGACAGCGCCCGCAGGCGGTGGTGCCCTATCTTCTGCCGAAGCTCTTGGCGCCGCCAATCACGCTCGCGCATGCGCGCGCCCTTGGTGCCGTCGCCGAGGTCGCGGGCGCGGCGCTGCACACCCACCTCGACGTGGTGCTGCCCGCCCTGTGGAAGGAAACGTATCTCGAGGCCGAGGTCGCCCCCAACCAACGCAGCGTCGACCCCGACCTGCGCGATGCACTCGTGGCGTCAGCGAGTGCGGTCGCGCTCGCAGTCCAGGCGGATGGCCTGCACTTCCTCATCGGCGAGATCAGGACGGCCACCACGACGAAGGCGAAGGCGCACGTGCGCATCGCGGCGGCGGCCTTGATCGAGACTGTGTGCAAGAGCTCCACGCTCGACCTCTCTGTGCACCACTCGAACCTCATCCAGAGCCTCATCGGCATGTTCCATGCCGAGGAGCCCGCGGTGCAGCGCTCGGGCATTCGCGGCCTCGACAACCTCATCAAGAGCCTGCCCAAGGAGCGCTACCCGCTCCACGTAGCCGCGCTGCGCGAGGCTGTGAAGTCCGTGAGCACCGAGCACCGAGCCAACGAGCTGGCTGCTGGAGCCTCGCGCGACGAGCCCTCGTTCTTGCCGGCCTTTTGCCTGCCCAATGGGCTCGGGGCGCTCGTGGCTGTTCATCTGCAAGGCCTGATGACAGGCACGCCCGAGCTGCGTGAGCAGTCGGCGGCGGCCCTCGGCGAAGCTGTGGGCCTCACCTCGCCGGCTGCACTCAAGCCGTACGTCATCCAGATCACAGGCCCGTTGATCCGCATTGTGGGCGACCGCTTCCCCCCGGCGGTCAAGGCGGCCATCCTGCACACACTCACGCTACTGATCACCAAGGGGTCCATACTGCTCAAGCCCTTTGTGCCGCAGCTGCAGACCACCTTCGTCAAGGCGCTCTCAGACCCAGCAAAGGTGGTCCGAGCTCGCGGCGCCACCGCCCTCTCGCACCTCATTTCTCTCGCGACACGCGTCGAGCCACTCGCCACCGAGATCCACAACACGCTCAGTACGGCGGACGCGGGCGTTCAGGTGGCGCTGCTCTGCGCGCTAGCGGGCGTGCTTCGCGGGATCAGCCAGCCCCTCAGCGAGGCGCTCGTCGCCAAGATCCAGGCGTCCGCCCTGGAACTGCTGTGCGCCGATGACGATGAGCTCTCGTTCGCAGCGGCCACTTTGATTGGAGCGTGTGGCCGCTGGACGCCGCTCGACGAACTGCACGACAACATCGAGGCGGCGACGACTGCATGCGGGGCTGAGCCGTGGCAGCAGCAGCTCCGCGCGCTGCGTGGCTACCAGAGCCTTCTTCGCAATGCTCCCGTGGCGGCGCTCAAGCCCTTGCTTTCGACCATCTTCGACGCCGCGGGAGAGGCGGCCAAGCACGAGAAGATCGATCTCCGCATGCCAGCGAGCCATGCGCTCGTGCGCGTGGCGGTGAATATGGCGGAGCCGGCAGCGGAGGACGTGGCAGATGCCGCCACCGAGGGCGCTGAACCCGAGGAGCTTGCCCTCGCCTCAGCCATGGCCGTACCGCCGAGCCTGTACGGGCTGCTCGTCGAACTTCTCGCCGACGACGTGCTCGAGGTGCGCGTGTCCGCGCTGCACGCGCTCAAGACCATGTGCAAGCTTCGGCCCGCGCTGCTGCGCGCAAGCGGTTGTAAGCTTGCGGGCCTTGTGCTGCCTGGAATCGCGCAAAACTGCCAGGACAGCCGGCGCATGCAAGTCTCGGGCGCGGCCAAGCGCACCATGATGCATGTGCTCGCCGTGGTCGGATGGTGCAGCCCCGAGGAGGTCGCCCAGCATCTGCCACGCAGCAACGAGGCTGCCGCGTACACCGCCGAATTTGTGAAGAAAACGTTTGCGCGGATCGCTGGGACCGAGTCGGAGGAGGGGGAGCTGAGCGATGCTGACGTCTGACAGTCTGAGAGCGTGCTTCGTGTTGCTTGGCACGCTCGAGACGAGAGTCAAGAGACGAGAGCTGGCCGAGGCGCGAGAGCGTTAGCCGCGCGAGGCGCGAGAGTTTGTGAGCGTGCAACGCTTTTGGTGGTTGTAAACAGCTGCACACAGGAGACAGGTACAAATGTCGCGACACTCGAGACCTGAATTTTATATGTGAAATGTGTCACTTTTCAATTTGAAATCTGAAAATTCTCTATTCTGGGCTGCAGCCGTGCTGGATGTTCACGAGAGACGCGGCCGGGGCCGAACGAGCCATCAGAAGCAGAACCCTCCGTTTTAAACTTCTGGACTGATGAATCAGAAAACCGTGTCCGTGGGTTTAGACTTTTCGGAAGAGGCAAAAGCGCGAAACGTCAAAGTGTTTAACGAACGGGTTGTCCTTGTAGACACGTGGAGCCGTTTCATATGTTTTGGGGGCGTGTTGCCTTCACACCTGGGGTTCTCGCGTTGTCTGCGTGGCGGCAGGGGCGTGATGCCTGGCGCAGTTGGCAAGCGCGAACTGCTCGCGTGGGCAGCCGATACCTCTGAGCTTCCCTGCTCAAGGCTCGAAGACTTGAAGTCGGGCGTGGTCCTGCTCGCGCTTCTGTACAAGATCTTCCCAAAGCTCATCGACCGGAAGCTGCGGATGCGATGGGCACCCAAGTTTGATCACGAGCAGACGATGAATTGGGACGCCATCGAGCACGCTATCGCTCTCTTACGTCTACCATCCGAGCTTTTCGACCGCGAAGGATTGCAAGCCTGCCGCTTCCGGCCGACATACAACCTTCTGGTGGCAGTTTACTTCCTGCAGCAAGTGGCACAGAGCAGCGACTTCACAGCCGACTTCTCACATCCAATCGAGCCGTCGCTAGCGTCCTTTCTTCAAAGCCGGTCAGCTGTCGAAACTATGATTGCTGGCGGGGCGATAGCGCCCCCACCCGAGGCGTCATCGACGCTGATGGTCCTGCCCGCACCACCGCCGTCCAAAGACGAGGGCGCGCACGGACCAGCCACGCCCGAGCCCGTGCACACGGCGCCGGTCCCGATGCACCTGTTCATACCGGCGAGCACGCCGCCGCCGTCTTCCTTGGGCACACCGGATGTTACCGCCCTTGCCGCCGTTGCCGCCTCTCTCCTCGACGAGCCACCGGCCCGGGCGTCCGATTCGACCGCGCATGCAAAGGCTCGGCGTAGCAGTCCTCCTTCACGAGCGGAGAATGGCGGGGGCCACAACGCCCCTCGACGCTGGACACCTTCGCCGGCGCGCTCGAGCACGCAAGGCCCATTGACACGACGTGCTTCGACCGATGCAGCACCGTCGCCCGGGGTAGGGTTAGGAGGCGCTCGACCCCTCTACAGCGCTGCGACCAACGTGCATGAACGCGCGCTGCCACGAGCCACGACACCGCGACGGGAGCAAAAGATGCGCGGCGCGCCCAGCACATGGGCCACCGAATCAACCTCTTCGGCGGGTCAAGAGTTGGTGACTTCTCATACTTTGGATCGCAAAGCTCTGCAACGTGCCGAAGCTCCCCGCAGCGATGCAGAAGCCATCGCTCTGATGGACACACGCTTTGAGTTGCGCCGGCTCGAGGCATTGCTGAGCACCAAGACGGCTGAGCTCCACGCCTGTCGGCGTTTGCACCGCATCGAGCTCGACGCTGCGCGCGCCGAGCTTACACAGCAACAACGGAAGCACGGCGAGTACGCGGCCACTGCCGCAGCCGCCGCAGAAGCCACCATCGCTGAGGCGCGCTCGCAGTGCCGGATGCAACTCACGGCCGAGTTGGAAAGGCTCGAGGCCGAAGTTCTCGACGCGTACGCCGCCGAGCTTGGCGATCCAGCAGATCCAGCATTGCCACCAACTGAAGGCGAACGTGCGAACCTATTTCTGCGTCGAATGATCTCCATCCAGTCCAAGCAAGTTTCCGAACTCCACGCGGAGCTCGCTGAGATGCACGTGCGCTTGAGGCACGAGCGAGCGGAAGCCAGACCAGCTACCGAACTCGGAGCCATCGTGGCTGATGCGTCTCCAGTAGACGCAGCGAGTGCGGCCATTGTCTCCCAGGAGGCCGAAGTTTGGCACTGGAAGAATCAGGCCGAGGCGCTGCGCCTTACGTTGGCGCGCACCATGCAGCAGAAGAGTCTCGTCAAGGATAGCCTGGCCACCCAAGCGCCGCACGTATCTTCGACGCACGCACCCTCAACGCAGCAAGCTCTGCTTCAGCAAAACGCAATGTTGCGCCGTGCAGCTGACTTCCTGCGGCGGCGTCACCGTCAGATGCTCCTCGCGCCGGCGGCGTGGATCGACAAGTCTGCGCTGGCTGCTGCTGACGAGGCGGCTGCACAGGCAGGCGGATATCTCGCGTCTGAGGATGCAAACCACGAGGATGACGAGGCTGACAAGCTCATCGACGCACTCAACAGCACTGGCAACATAGAGGCGCGGGCGGCTTCTTTGATGGGCGACCTCCTCCACGGAAAGCGGCAAGACGATGCAGCCGTAATCGGCAGCTTTTGGCAGCTCGTCATTGCCTTCTGTGTCGAGGAGCGGCGCCGGCGCCTGTTGACGCTTCGCATGCGGGAGCTCAAGCGACAGCACGCGTCGGAGATGCGCGAGCAGGTGGCTGTGCTTGCGGACGAGCGCATGAGGGCACGCCGCGCTGAGCTTGCTCTCGAGAACGCAGTGGCGGAGGAGCGGGGCCTTGCGAGCCGCACACAGGCCGGGCTGCACGTTGCTCTCGCCCTCGCCAGAGCGCGTGCCGACGAGTACAGTCTCGCGCAACAGGCGGCTGAGGCGCGACACAGCGAGGCAAGCCGCAGCCTGCAGGCAAGTCACAGCACGGGTTGGCGCGCCACGCAACGGAAGTTGTGCGCGCTCGAATCGGAGGTGCGCCGGCTGCGCACAAGGGAGACGATGTGGGGTCAGTTGTGCGAGAGGCAGCGTGTCCTCGCTCGGGCTTTGCGCGCCGGCACGTCGAATGATGCTGGCGCCAAAGCTGGGCATGCGAGCTCTGTCGCGCAGATAGAAGCTGAGGTTGCCGCTTGGGAGCAGTCCATGCTCGGCTCCCAAGCGGCGAGGTCAGCGTCGCCGTTCGACGGTGCGCCTTTGGACGACAATGCTGCACCTGGCAGCGAGCTTGAAGTGTTGCATCGTGTCGACGAGGCGACTGCTGCGCTGTCGGCGGAGGTGGTGACACTGCGGTCGGAGCTCTCGGCGTGCCGTTCGCGGCAGACGGAGCTAGCAGAGGCCGGTGCGCGAGCTGATGCCGAGCGCACTTCTGCATTTGAACAGCTCAAGCACGCGCACGCTCGGTGCGAGGCACTGCACCACACAACGCAACGGGTACTCGAGCGCCTAAAGGAGCTCGAGACGGAGGCAGTTCTTCAGACCGAGATGGTACACGACACCACCAAGAGCGCAGATGCGCTGCGATGGGCACAGCTGCTCAAACGAGAGGAAGACACGTTGCGATCGCGCCTGCAAGAGTTTCATCACACCGTCCACTTCGAGTCTGCGTATACCGCTGCTGTCGTCGACGAAGAATGGCCCTCGCGTCCGCCGAAGACGTGCATTTACGTCGAGAACACTGAGGAAGGAGTTGATGAGAACGTTGTGGAGGGCGACGCCGGTGGCGAAGAGTTCGATGCCCTCTTGCCCGATCGGCAATGGTCCTCGCGGTCTGCTGCGGCGGCCATTTACGTTGATGAAGGTACAGAAGAACCGTCCGTTGGACAGTCACTATCATCGCGGCCAGCAGCGGATCCCAACGACGTCGACGAACGGACGGATCGGGGCACATCTGACCACACCCAAGAGGAGGCTGCCGTTGCGATTCGCGAGGTTTGCGGTACCATCGTCGTGGAGGGTGTTGCTAGGGGGGTCAAGTTCGAGGTCAGCAAGAGCGACACGCCTTCATCGCTGGCGCTTGAGCTGATGGATGCGCTCCAAGTCTCGCACACGGGCCAGACAACGCTTCGGGACCTCGTTCATCAGATCGAGTCGTTGCTCATGAAGACTTGACAATTCCGACGCATGCGGCTTGGATGCCTCTAAACGCGCCACGTACGCTGTACTCCAACACGGGACGGCTTTGCGCAACCACTAACAAGCAACAAATACCCACACATGTGTCTCCAACCGCCTTTCAACGACGTGGAATGTTGTACATATCGGTAGACAGCGCCCAGCGGTGCCGACTCGTAACAGCTGTTATAGCCGTCTTCGACGGGGAGGGGGTTTTGTGACTATTGGTCGGACTCTCTCGCCTACTCGGATCTATCTACGATGTAAGGATGGGTGTGGTTTACCCCAATAGGAAGGTGTGACACACAGAGTGAGTCGCGGCGGGTAAGTGAGTCGCGCGGGGATCCCCCGCGAGTCGCGACGCGGGATCGGACCGTTTCCGCGCGCGATCTCGCGCGCGGGCCGCGACGCGATCTCGCGCGCGGGCCGCGACGCGAGATCGCGCGCGATATCGCGCGACTTTGCTCGCGATGTCGCGTACGATGTCGCGAGCATTCTCGCGTGCAGCCTCGCGGCGCGGCCTCGCACGCGTTCTCGGGCGCAATAGCGCACGCGGCCTCACGCGCGGCCTCACACGCGACCTCGCACACGTTCTCGCACTTGTTCTCGCTCGCGGGCCGCCCCGCGAGCCGCGCTGCCCCTGCCAGCGATGCCTCCTGCCAAGCGATCGGCGGCCGCAATGGCTCCCTCTCTCCCCGTGGTGAGCGCGGCGTCTCTGACGACCTTGCACCACGTCCCCAGCAGCTTCCTCGAGCCGTGCCCGCTGCAGGCACGTCCGCCGAGTGCGCCGCCAAGCTCTACTGGCACCCCCTTTCGTCGACACGCTGGCGTGCATCGTGGGGGAGGTG
>Ga0209135_1000809_pt1 | contig 11269 bp, 10 predicted proteins | sample LauGreSBDMM110SD_4_FD_187570 | JGI IMG/M metagenome (GOLD analysis project Ga0209135, IMG submission 187570) | Freshwater lake microbial communities from Lake Michigan, USA - Su13.BD.MM110.SD (SPAdes) (version 3) | ecosystem: Environmental > Aquatic > Freshwater > Lake | place: Lake Michigan... | reverse complement strand
TTTTGGTGGTAGTCCTCGGCAGGATAAACTATAGATAAAGGGCTTAGTTTCGTAACAACAGGTGATTCAAAAACATGCTCTTTTTTTAGTCTTTGCATCACCTGTTCTGCTACCTCTTTTTGGGCTTCTTTAGCATAAAAAATAACCGAACGGTATTGGCTACCTACATCGTTGCCTTGGCGGTTAAGCGTGGTAGGGTCGTGGGTGTGAAAAAAGATTAATAGCAATTCTTCTACCGAAATTTGTTGCGCATCGAAACTAATTTCAATCACTTCGGCATGGCCGCTAGTGCCTTCGCAAATTTCGCGGTACGTGGGGTTGGGGTATTTGCCACCAGTGTAGCCAGATACTACTTTCGTTACGCCTTTAATTCGCTGAAAAACCGCCTCGGTGCACCAAAAACAACCTCCACCCAATACCAGCGTTTCCATGCTTATTGGTATTGAATATAACTAGGCTGTGGCACCAATTTTACCAATTCTTCTGGGGTCATTAGGCGCTTGGGTGGGTTTTTTATATCGTTTTTATAAAACAATTTAAAGCCCGTAAACTGCACCGGTTCATTATAAATCCAATGGCGGTATGTTCCTTTTTTCAATTCGGGTGCTCCCCAACCATCCATGTGCATCACCATTTGCACTTCTGGGTGTAGTTTTATATTTTTAGAATTGGTGAGCATGCCTTTGGTAAAGCGGTGTATGGTAAATACTTTTGGTGGCAGGCCATTTTCTTGTACTAATTTGGCTAAATAAGCCGAACAATAATTGATATCAGCCGCATCGTAAGTCCCAATTTTAGTTCCTGGTTTGGCTCCGGTTTTCATCGAAAATTCCGGATCGATACCTAAATGCACTTGCGGTAGTTTTAAATATTTTTCTAAACGAGGCAGTTCGCTTTTGATATCGCTGAGGGCCACCTGTATATCTAAAAATACAATGGCGTTGCGCATCTTAGCAATGCTCAACACGGAGTCAATTTGTTTATCTGGCATGCGGAAACGGTATTTTCCGTCTTTACCGCCATCGCCTTGAGCTACAACGGCAATATAATGCAAGGCTGGCTGAACCGGCGTTTTAGGATCGGCTTTTTCCCAGCGTTTTACTTCTTGGTCTAATTTAGCTAGCATTTGTTTAGGAGGCAATTCGCCTAAAATACCCATGCGCACCGAATATAAATTGCCGTAATAGGCCACAATGCGTTTAAAGGGTAAAATGGCTCCCGGTAGCGGATAGGGTTGTTTTTTTACCGGCCATTTTGCGGTAGTATCGCCATTGGCTAGGGCTTTTACTTTTTGTAAATAAGCCAAGGTATCTACTGGCGGGTAATTACCCACCTTCTGTTTGACTTTAGTGGTATCGCTGTTCTCGTTTTTACCTGCAGAGCCTGAGCAGTTGCTAAATAAGGTGGCACTAAAAAGTACGAGTAAACTAATTTTTGCTAATTTTTTCATGTGTTTAGTTTATTTAGAACATCTGCCAAAAACACCAAGAGGCAATTTGCAGCCACTGCTGGCTTGTAAATACAATTCGCCACAATGCAGGTTTTGAATGCTTGGCATAGAGCTTTTCAATAGGTTTTCTATAATTACAGAGGAGAAGCCCATGGAATAGGCGTTTAGAATGAGAAAATGTTCTTCGGGATCTAACAATTGTACCACATCGTGCATCATCTCTTGAATATGATCCTCCAATTTCCATTTTTCGCCATTGGGCCCGTGGCCATAAGCAGGCGGATCGAGAATAATGCCGTTGTAGGTTTTGCCACGTTTGAGTTCTCTTTTTACAAATTTGAGCGCATCTTCCACTACCCAGCGGATATTGGCTAAACCTGATAGTTCTTGATTTTCGTTGGCCCAGGTAACCACTTGTTTAATGGAATCTACGTGGGTAGTGTCTGCACCAGCAGCTTTGGCAGCCAAAGAGGCCCCGCCGGTATACGCAAAAAGGTTTAAAATTTTAGGTTCTGGATTTTTAATGCGTTTTACGTGTTGGGCAATAAAATCCCAGTTTACGGCTTGCTCCGGAAAAATACCTACGTGTTTAAACGAAGTTAATCCCAAACGGAATTTTATGGCAATGTCTTCGTTTTTATAGGCAATATTCCATCTATCGGGAGATTTGGCATTTTTTTTCACCCATTCGCCCGAGGTAGCCGATTTGCCTTTAAAGCGGATGTGATGCAGTTTAGTCCAATCAGCCTCAGGCAGTGCTTTTGCCCAAACGGCTTGGGGCTCTGGTCTAATTAAAATGAGTTCGCCAAAGCGTTCTAGTTTCTCAAAATCGCCGCAATCGAGTAATTCGTAATCTTTCCAGTGGCTAGGGCTAAGTAGTTCAATCATGGTTTATTTTTTGAGCGCTTTCATGAATTTACTGGCAAAAATAAATTCATTAAGCTCAACATTTTTACTGGTAATTATTTCTTCTTTGGTCCCTTCCCACCATTTTTGTCCGTTGTGTAAAAAGATAATATGTTCGCCAATGCCCATTACCGAATTCATATCGTGGGTAACCACAATGGTAGTGGTTTGGTATTCTACGGTAAGTTCATGTATCAACTCGTCAATTACAATGGCCGTTTTAGGATCGAGGCCCGAGTTGGGTTCATCGCAAAACAAATATTTTGGGTTCATAGCAATGGCACGTGCAATTCCTACTCGTTTTTTCATTCCTCCAGAAAGTTCTGCAGGGTAGAGGGCGTTTTTCCCGGCTAGGTTTACCCGTTCTAAACAAAAATTTGCTCGGTCTTTTTTCTCTCCTAGACTTTGGGTGGTAAACATATTTAGCGGAAAGAGAATATTTTCTTCTACCGTCATCGAATCAAACAGGGCAGCACCTTGAAAAAGCATGCCAATTTCTTTCCGTATGGAGATTCGTTCTTCAAAATCCATTTCTGTAAAATCACGTCCGTCGTAAACTACCTTACCCTTATTTGGTTCATGTAAACCTACCATGCATTTAAGCAAGGTTGTTTTACCGGAGCCTGAGCCCCCAATAATTAAATTGGTTTTACCCGGAATAAACTCGGCAGAAATTCCGTCTAAAACGTGGTGTGTACCAAAAATTTTATGGATGTTCCGAACTTCTATCATAATAAGAGTTGGGCAGTTAGGTAATCTGCAAACAATATCATAATACAAGAAATAACCACTCCCTTGGTGCTAGAAATACCTACTTCTAAGGCACCACCTGAGGTGTAAAAACCTTGGTAAGCCGATACCGTAGTAATGATAAAGGCAAAAATTACTGATTTTATCATGCATACAGTAAAGGTGAAGGGAACAAAATCGGTAGTAATACCAGTTATATAATCTTGTGGACTTATTGCTCCAGAAAGTGTACCGGCAATATATCCACCAAAAATACTGAGGGCAATAGAAATAATTACCAAGAGTGGAATCATGGTTACTGCTCCTAAAATTTTAGGAAGAATAAGGTAGCCTGGAGAGTTGATGCCCATAATTTCGAGGGCATCTATTTGTTCGGTTACCCGCATGGTGCCTATTTGTGAAGCTACGCTAGAGCCTACTTTACCAGCCAATACAATGGCCGAAATGGTTGGGCTTAACTCTAAAATAGAGGAATCGCGAACGATAGTTCCAATTACCGACCGCGGTATTAGATTACTTACCAGTTGGAAAGCGGTTTGAACGGTGGTTACTGCTCCTAAAAATACCGATATAATAGTGATGATTCCGATGGAACCTATGCCAATGGCCACCATTTCTTTGCTAATTTCTTTCCAATAAATGTTCCACTTTTCCGGTTTGCGGAAAACGGCTTTTAAAAGAAGGAGGTATTTGCCAAGTGGCTGAAAAAACATGATTTTTTGGATTGTAAAGGGTAAAAATAACAAGCCTTTACCTCTTAAACGAATTAGCAGCCATATTTTTATTTGTGTGCTTCAGGATAATTCTAAAAAAATGGCTTTAACTTCGCTTTATGAATGCAGTAATTACCGGAGCCAGCAAAGGAATAGGCCGAGCCATTGCCTTTAAATTAGCTAAAGAAGGATATAATTTGGCACTTTGTGCCCGTAGCTTCAACGATTTACAAAGTCTAAAATCGGCATTACTCCAAGTTTGTCCAAACGTAAACATTTACTTAGAAGCGCTAGATTGTGCAGACTTGTCGGCACTGCGTAGTTTTGCCAAGCAGGCCCAAGCCGAATTGGGTTTTATAAATGTTCTCATAAACAATGTGGGGCAATATCTTCCGGGTACTATTTTAGAAGAGGCCGATGATGCTTTAGCCCTGCAAATGCAAACAAATGTGTACCCGGCCTACGCTTTAAGTAAGTTTTTTGGTAAAGAAATGCGAAGCCGGAAATCGGGATATATTATTAATATCTGTTCTATTGCCAGCTTAACTGTGGTAAAAGAAGCTGCTTCGTATAGTGTAACAAAAGTTGCTTTATTAGGTCTTACTACTATACTGAGGGAAGAATTACAATCCTCGGGCGTTAAAGTAAGCGCCATCTTGCCGGGAGCCACCTATACCTCCTCGTGGGAAGGCACCCAAGTATCGCCTGAAAAATTCATTCAACCCGAAGATGTAGCCCAAGCTGTGTGGACATGCTTAAGTCTAAGCCCGGGTGCAACAATAAATCAACTTATATTAAACCCTATATCAGAAGCGTTTTAATTATATACTCATGGAAAAGAAACTCTACAGAAACACTAGCGATAAAGCCATAGCAGGCGTTGCCGCTGGTTTGGCTCGTTATTTCGAAATTGATGTGACTTGGATTAGAATATTTTTTATTCTAGCAACAATTTTTGGTGCCTTCGGCTTACTCATTTATATTATTTTATGGATTGCCATCCCCGAACAGCCCTTTGGCGTGTGGAACACGCCCGGACAAACCGATTATACAGTAAAAGATACTGCAGCCAATTCTTTTGAAACCGATTATAAAGCAGCAAAATCAAAACGAAAAAGAGAATCTGGTTTCATTTCTGGTATTATCCTAATTGCTTTAGGTTCATTTTTCTTGCTTGATCAGTTCGATTGGGTGCCAGATTGGGTAAGTTTTGGTAAACTTTGGCCTTTGGCATTAATTATACCGGGTTTAGTGATGTTAGCCAATTCAGGCAAAAATGCCGAAGCAAAAGCTACCGAGCCCAATATCCCTGTTGCGGAAGAAAAAGTTGCTCCTAAAAAGCCGGTAGCTAAAAAACCTACATCGACCAAAAAGCCTGCAGCTAAAAAAGTTTAATAAGCCTTAAAACCCAAGCATATGAAAAGCGAAAAAATAGTATGGGGAATTACCCTCGTTTTTATCGGCACCATATTGTTGCTCGATAATTTTGATGTCATTGATTTCTATTGGCGGTCTGTTTGGAATTTTTGGCCGCTCTTTTTAATCTTAGCCGGTTTGAATTTAGTATTTGGTAAGGCAAAGCAAAGTTCAGCAGGTAAAGCACTTGTTATTTTACTAACCTGTGTAGTTTTAGGAACGGTTGCCTATGTGGGCAGTACCCGGTCTAATCAGTATTCAAATTGGTTTTTTGATAACGATGAGGAGCTTAGCGCTAGTGATACCAATCAAGTAAGAACCTTCTCGGAAACCTATAATCCGGCGGTACCCAATGCAGCATTAACCATTGAAGGTGGTGCTACTGTTTATGAGCTTAATCAAGCTACTGCTCAACTATTTGAAGCTGAAGTCAATCAATCGTATGGGCAATATACCCTTACCAAATCGAGCACCGATTCGGTAGATAAAGTCAACTTTAAAATGCTCGATGGTGGTAAATCGTGGAATTTAAAAAAATCGAATGCGAACAAAGCGATTTTGCGTTTAAATCCTAATCCTATTTGGAGCATTAGGTTAGATATGGGAGCGGGTAAAGCTGATTTTGATTTATCGGCTTATAAATTAGCTGATTTAACCATTGAAGGCGGAGCAGCCGCTTTTGAAGTAAAACTAGGTCAGCCCTTAACGCTTACTACAGTTAGCGTAGATACAGGCGTAGCTGATGTTAAGGTGTCTATTCCTGAAAATGCAGCTTGTCAAATTGAGTATGAAGGTGGTTTAACCAGTAAATCCTTCGAAGGATTTGATAAAAAAAGAGATGGTTTATATGAAAGTGCTAACTATGCCACAGCAGCTACCAAAATTCATATAAAACTAAACGGCGGTTTGTCATCATTTAAAGTAAAACGCTATTAATGTGCCTACATTTTGGGTGGTTGAACAAGGGAAACCCGCTGGTCCATATTCACTTGAAGAATTAAAAAATCGGTCAATAAAGCCCGAAACCTTTGTAAAGTCGGATACGATGGACGATTACAAAGAAGCGCACGAAATTCCTGCAATACGAGGCCTCTTGGGTTTTAAAGCTACTCTCGTGCAGCCACAATATTTTGCTTCGCTTGATGTTCGCCTATTGGCCATGGCTGTAGATTATTTGCTGGTTTTTGGCATCTATAGTGTAGTGGCTTTAGTCTTACTATCTTTTGCAAATCAGCAGCTGGTTAAAATTGCCATTGCCGTCTCGGGTATAGTAATTATTCCTATTGCACGTTCTGTTTATGCTGTTTTTATGGAGAGCTCAAAAAAACAAGCTACGCTAGGTAAACAATTATTGGGTATAAAAGTATGCGATGAAGAAGGTCGCAGCATTAGCTTAGGCCGGTCGCTTTTGCGCAACCTAGGCAAATGGCTAAGTACGCTCACCTTTGGTTTGGGCTATTTATTTGGTTTTTTCGACCGCAAACAACAATGTTTGCACGATAAGTTAGCAGGCACCTTGGTGGTAAAAGAACGCTTACTTTAGGGTACATTGCATCGAACATTTTCTTATTTTTGTTTTCCTAACACACGTGCATGAAGTCTACTAACGCCCCTGAACTAGCAGGAATATACTGTCCATCGCTCCTGCAATACAAGCGCTTTCTTACTAGAGAGGTGCTGGTGGGAGATGTGGCTATGGGAGCTAACAATCCTATTCGCATACAAAGTATGACCACTACCGACACCATGAATACCCAAGGAACGGTAGCACAATCTATTCGAATGATTGAGGCCGGTTGCGAATTGGTACGTATTACCGCACCCAGCATAAAAGAGGCTCAAAATTTAGCCGAAATAAAAAAAGAACTTAATAAAAGGGGCTACCACACACCTTTAGTAGCCGATATTCATTTTACCCCCAATGCTGCCGAATTGGCGGCCCGTTTGGTAGAAAAAGTGCGTATCAACCCGGGTAATTATGCCGATAAAAAACGCTTTGAAACTATTGATTATACGCCCCAAGCTTACCAAGACGAATTAGACCGCATTTATAAAAAATTTGCGCCCCTGGTTGCTATATGTAAAGAATATGGTACCGCCATGCGTATTGGTACAAACCATGGGTCTTTATCAGACCGTATTATGAGCCAATTTGGCGATACGCCGCAAGGAATGGTAGAATCGGCAATGGAATTTATGCGCATTTGCGAAGATTTGAACTACCATAATTTGGTAATTTCTATGAAATCGAGCAATCCGCAAGTAATGGTGCAGGCTTACCGCTTATTGGTAAAAACCATGGTAGCCGAGGGGATGAATTATCCATTGCATTTAGGAGTTACCGAAGCCGGTGATGGCGAAGATGGGCGTATTAAATCTGCCGTAGGAATTGGGGCCTTATTAGAAGATGGCTTGGGCGATACCATTCGTGTATCTTTAACTGAAGATCCCGAGTTAGAGATTCCCGTGGCGCAAGATTTAGTAAGGCGCTATGCTCAGCGCAATCAAGTTACCGAGCAAAGTTCAGCAATTACGTTGCCTGCAGAATTTTCGCCCTTTAGCTATCAAAAAAGGGTTTCAGAAGAGCTAAATACTTTTATCGGAGGACACCAGGTACCTCGTGTAATCATCGATTTATCAACAAAAAACTTAAAAGATCCGGCCGTATTATCTGATGTGGGCTATCTCTATTCGCCTATTTTAGATAAATACACCATGGGCGAACAATCGGTTGATTTTGTCTACCTAGCCGATCAATTGCCTTCGTTTACACTTCCCGGAAATTTAAAGCAGCTGTACCAGTATCCAACTTGGAAAAAGCTGGCTAGTAAAATGAATTGCCATCCCTTGTACAGTTTGCAAGAATATTTAAAGACGGAAGAAAAGTGCCCAGCACTCAATTTGGTAGAGTTGAGTTTGGCCGATATGCATAGCGATGCGTTTCAGCAAATTCAGTTAGATAAAACACTCGTTTTTGTGCTTACAAGCACCGCCAAAAATGCCATGCAAGAACAAAGGCAAGCATTTTTTCTGTTAGAACAAATAGGTGTAAAGGTGCCCGTAATTATCAAAAAAATATATCCAAATTTAACTGAAAACGAATTTCAATTGTATGCCGCTACCGATGCCGGAGCACTTTTACTAGATGGTTTTGGCGATGGAATTTGGTTACATGCACCCCAGCTTTCTCCTAAACTACTCCTTAGCACCTCGTTTGGTATTTTACAAGCTACACGTTGTCGCATTTCTAAAACCGAATATATTTCTTGCCCTAGTTGCGGACGTACTTTATTTGATTTGCAAGAAACTACCCAGCTTATCCGTAGCCGAACCGACCATTTAAAAGGGATTAAAATTGCTATTATGGGGTGTATCGTAAATGGTCCCGGCGAAATGGCCGACGCTGATTACGGCTATGTAGGTACAGGCCCTGGAAAAATTACCCTATACCGTGGTAAAGAGGTGGTTAAAAAAAATGTAAATACTGAAAATGCCCTCGATGAACTGATTGAGATTATTCGCGAAGATGGTAGTTGGGTGGAGCTGGCTTTATAAAATTTTATTTACGGAATAAAATGCTAGCTTAGTATTCTTGGTTATCTTACTCTTTTCTATAACGATTTTTTGTCCATTTAAAGGCTCATTTTAACCTTTTTTAATCAATTTATATCCATTCTAAATACTGTTGGTTTTACAAAGAACTGACAGTTCCCCTGCTTCAATTTTCTACTTTTGTTTTGTCAAAAATAAGTATTGAAAAATTTAAAAGTTATAGCCTTTACCCACAAAAAAGTTGATTTAAAAGACTTAGGGAAATTAGTGATCAGCGATGAGTTGATTGAAAGCTATTTGCTATCACTAAAAAACCAATTGGCTATTTCTGAAATCTTTTACATCAGTACCTGTAATCGCATTGAATTTGTATTTACTCATGAAGAGGCATTAAGCCCTTCATTTGTCGAAACTTTTCTGTCTACCTTGTCTATTGGGGCAGACACTGCTACATTGGCTTCACAAGCTGTTGTGTACGAAAGTGTAGAAGCGCTCAACCACTTATTTAGAGTATCCTGTTCCTTAGAAAGCTTGGTGGTAGGCGAAAAAGAAATTTTGGCCCAATTGCGTCAATCGTATGAAAAATGTAAATCACTAGGCTTTACAGGCGATTACCTTCGATTAATAATGGATCAGGTGGTTAAAACTGCTAAATCTGTTTATACCGATACGCAAATTGCGTGTAACCCCATTTCGGTGGTATCTTTAGCTTACCGAGAATTACGAAAAGTAAATACCTTTACCAATGCCCGTGTACTGTTAGTGGGTGCTGGCGAAACCAATCAATTAATTGCCAAATATCTTCAAAAACATAAATATTCAAACTTTGTTGTATTTAATCGCACTTTATCTAAAGCACAGGCTTTGGCTGCCGATTTAAATGGGGAAGCTTTTCCGCTAGAAGATTTATCAACCTATAGCAAAGGGTTTGATATTTTAATTACGTGTTCAAGTTCTGTAGAACCCATTATTACTCCCGAAGTTTATACTAATTTATTGGCTGGAGATACCGATAAAAAACTAGTTTTAGATTTAGCCATACCAAACGATACCCATCCGGAAGTGTTGAAAAATAATTCTATTCATTTTATTGAAGTGCATGGCCTGCAAGAAGTTGCCGAATGGAATAAGCAAGAACGTTACCACGAATTGGTAAATGCCGAAAAAATTATTGAGCAACACCTCCAAGATTTTAAACAAATTTTAAAACAACGCCGTGTTGAATTAGCCATGCGCCAAGTGCCAGAGCGGATTAAAGAAATAAAAGAAACGGCAATGAACTCGGTTTTTGCAGCAGATATTCAGAATTTAGACCCCAATTCTCTACTAGTACTCGAAAAAGTAATTGCCTATATGGAGAAAAAATACATCAGCGTGCCGATGGTAATGGCCAAAGAAATTTTGGTAGATAACTGCTAATTTTTCACCAATTTAATAACTTAACCCATTCATCCGTTTTCATGAAAGCTAACTCCTTAAAATATCCTTTAATTATTGGAACTCGGGGTAGCGATTTAGCGCTTTGGCAAGCTAATTTTGTGAAAAATAGTTTGGCTGAAATAGGTATTGTTGCTGAATTGAAAATTATTAAAACCCAAGGCGATACTATTTTAAACTTGCGTTTAGATAAACTAGAAGGAAAAGGTTTTTTTACCAAGGAGTTAGAAGAAGAACTGCTAAACGGGAACATTGATATTGCGGTACATTCTCATAAAGATTTACCCACCACCGATCCTGCCGGCTTAATCATTGCCGCCGTTTCCGAACGGGAAGATCCTTCAGAATTACTTCTAATATTGAAAGATTGTGTAGATGTACAGCAAAAGTTATCGGTTAAGTTTGGTGCTACGGTAGGCACTTCTTCTAATCGCCGAAAAGCACAATTACTGGCCTTTCGCCCAGATTTAGAGGTGGAAGATTTACGTGGTAATGTGCCTACCCGCATACAAAAACTTCGCGATGAAGATTACGATGCCATTATGATTGCCAAAGCAGGCGTCAGCCGTTTGGGTATTGATTTAAGTGAATTTTACGTAGAGGAATTAGATCCTATGGAATTTATTCCGGCACCTGCACAAGGCGTGTTGGCTATCCAGATACGTGAAAATGATACCGATTTAGCCGAATTATTAAAGCCCCTGCACAATGCTGCTGTAGCCAAAGAAATTGCTGTGGAACGTAAAGTATTGCAACTATTTAAAGGCGGTTGCCACATGCCCCTAGGCTGCTATTGCAGAAAAGAGGGCAACATGTACGAAGTGTGGACTTCCAAGGCCAAAGATGGCGATGATTTTCCAGATAGATTGTTTTTATCGGCAAGCAGCACCAAAGGCCTAGCCGAAGAAATTGTAGCTAAGTTTAATCCGGATCGAAAATTTCCGAGCAATGTGTTTATTAGCAGAATGCTGCCCGAAACCAGCTACTTCCGCAAAGCCTTAGAAAAATATCAAATCGAATTAGACGATCGCTCATTAATTAAAAT
>Ga0209135_1000803_pt1 | contig 11295 bp, 11 predicted proteins | sample LauGreSBDMM110SD_4_FD_187570 | JGI IMG/M metagenome (GOLD analysis project Ga0209135, IMG submission 187570) | Freshwater lake microbial communities from Lake Michigan, USA - Su13.BD.MM110.SD (SPAdes) (version 3) | ecosystem: Environmental > Aquatic > Freshwater > Lake | place: Lake Michigan... | reverse complement strand
GCTGTACAGAGCGATGCCTCTCATTCTGGCCAGAGCGAGCCTCAGACCAATCACCATCATCACGATCATCATCATGACCATGCTCATTGCGCCCACCCTGCGCATCGTGAGTCTGGTGCGACCGAGGTTGCCGCGCGGTTACAAACACATGACACGCATCAACACGATGAGCACTGCGGACATTTGCACGCGCCTGATCCGGCGATGTTGACGGGGCGCTTAACCTGGTCCAAGGCAAGTTCAGCGATTTTGGCAGTTGGCTTGCGCCCGTGCACCGGTGCTATTTTTGTGTTGGTCTTTGCGCTGGCGCAAGGTTTTTTTATCGCTGGGGTTGCCGCAGCCTTAGCGATGGGTTTGGGCACCGGGCTCACGGTGGCTGCGTTGACGACAGCGTCACTGTGGCTTAACCAAGCCACGGTCAGTGTCGTCGGTGGTCAACAGCGTCTGGTTGGTCGGTGGCTATTGCTGGTGGTGCAGGGGTTGGCGTCGGTTGCCTTATTGACGCTAGGTATTTTGTTATTCGGTGCTGCGCTCAACGCTTAGTGTGTCTTCGATTCGATCACTCATCCGGCAACTCTGCGCCAGCAGTTTTTGCAGCGACCACTCATCCGGCAACTCATCGCTATTAGTTTTTGTAGCAACCACTCACCCGGCAGTGCAGCGTTAACAGTTTTTGCAGCGACCGTACAAGGTCAGGTCGTGATCTTCGATCGTAAAACCCTTCGGTGCAAGTGCGGCTAAATCGGTTGGACACGAATGAATGTCATAGACTTTTTGACATTGGTTGCACTGAAAATGGTGATGATGCCCGTGACCAGAGAGTTCAAAGCGTGGATTTTCGCCGGGCAACACGACTTGTCGAAGCAGGCCCTCGTCAACCATCGTTTTTAAGTTTCTGTAGATCGTTGCGATGCCGATGCGCGGCACAGCCTCACACGCTAGCTCGAGCACTTCAAGCGCCAGCAAAGGGCGCCCCGCACGCTTTAAAGCATCGTGGATAGCAGAGCGTTGAATCGTTGATCTTTCCATGAGCCTTTTCTGCGGAACAAGTACGAAACGCAATCCTCGTCAGTCAAGGTGGACAGGACGCCTCTAAACGGACATGACGAAAAATAACACAAGCGACGCCAGAGCCGTGCATTGATAATGAGATTGTATTATCATTATCAAACATTACGCAAATTACAACAATATTTTTCACAACCTAGATCACCTTGCTTTATGTCATCGGCCCCAGCACACGTCCCTCGAACGAATGAACCCGCCAGCCAAGCGCTTGGGCGGCAACTTGACGCAGCGCATGTGCATCAGACGGCCGAGCAACACGCTCATGATAAGAGTCAAGGTCAGCCAGCGTTTCACGCCCATAGCCACAAGCACGATCATTCGGTGCCGCACACGCACGGCCCACGCCCGAGTGGTTCGCGAGTCGAAGTCAGCTCCGTTTTAGTGGGAGTGGGGGCAAGGGTCTTGGCGGTTTTTGCCTTAGTAGGGCTATTGTGGTTAGCTATTTTTTGGGCGTTCGCTGACAATGTCTAATCATCGTTCGACCCTCACCGCACCAGAAGCGATCGAGATTCAGAATCTTACGCTTGCTTATCAAGGGCACCCCGCGGTGCATCACGTGACGGGGCGTTTTCTGCCCGGTTCGCTTACCGCGATCGTGGGCCCGAATGGTGCCGGTAAAAGCACACTGCTCGGAGCGCTCTCTGGTCAACTTCAGGCCGCAGAAGGGTCAATTCACTTTGGACGCGCCCAAAAGTGTGAATTGGCCTACCTTCCACAGCAATCCTCAATTGATCGAGAGTTTCCGATTCGAGTTGTAGATGTTGTGTTGCTCGGGGCCTGGCGCGAGCTAAATAGCTTCAATCGCGTGACAGCACTGATGCGGGTGCATGCCACCGAAGCATTAGCTGCGGTAGGTCTGGTTGGGTTTGAACGTCGTTTGATCGGTGAACTGTCTGTTGGCCAACTGCAGCGGGTGTTGTTTGCACGGTTGCTGATGCAAGACGCACCAATCATTTTGCTCGACGAGCCATTCAATGCACTGGATACGCGTACTGCCGATGACTTATTACAAGTTGTGCTGAATTGGCATCGACAGGCGCGCACGGTCATCGCAGTGTTGCACGACATGAACATGGTTCTCGCACATTTCCCACAAACACTGTTGTTGGCACGCGAAGTCATTGCCTGGGGCGAGAGCGCTCAGGTACTCGCACCTGAAAACCTCGCGCGAGCCCGACAAACGTCTGAGTATTGGGACGAGCGTGCACCCTGGTGTGCGCGACCCAGTGACGTGGGGATGGTGCGCTGATGGTGTCTGATTGGTTTGTATGGGTGTATGCATGGTTCTTTCAGCCTTTCGTTGAGTATGGCTTTATGCGACGCGCGCTGGTGGCTTGCCTTGCCATCGGCTTGGCCTGTGGGCCGATCGGCACCATTCTCGTCTTGCGGCGTATGAGTTTGGCGGGCGATGCCATCGCGCACGCAGTGTTGCCAGGTGCTGCAGTAGGCTTCATATTTTTTGGCCTGTCGTTACCCGCGATGACCATCGGCAGTTTTGTCGCGGCCGCGCTGATGGCTTTGCTTGCTGCCGCAGTCACGCGCTGGACCGCACAAAAAGAGGATGCGAGCTTTGCCTCGTTCTATCTTATTACGTTAGCACTTGGCGTGATGCTGATTGCAACGTCTGATAGTAAGGTCGATTTGCTTCATTTTCTGTTTGGCAGTGTGCTGGCAATCGACGGCGAGTCGCTGTTGCTGATCGGTGGAGCGTCAAGCCTGACTCTGCTTGGGCTTGCAGTCATTTGGCGCCCGTTGCTTGTTGAGTGTTTCGATCCTATTTTTTTACGCTCGGTCGGTGGACGAGGTGGCTTAGTACACCAACTCTTTATGTTGATGGTGGTGCTGACTTTGGTATCGGCCTTTCAAGCGCTAGGCACACTCATGGCCGTTGGCCTCCTGATGCTGCCAGCGACGGCTGCGCGATTTTGGTGTGCCGGTGTTGTGGCCAGAGCGCTGTTGGCTGCGGGGTTTGGTGCGCTAAGCGGTGCAGCGGGGCTGTTGATTTCATACCACGCTAACGTACCTCCCGGGCCCGCGATTGTTTTGTTTGCCGGAGGGCTATATCTGCTATCGCTTTGTCTGGGCGTACGCGAGAGCCTGCGCCTGGTTTGGTTTCCCGCGCATCAACATAAAGAGGCTTAAGATGTTCGACATCATTTACAAGCGTATGCAAAGTATTCAAAAACTTTTTCTGGCAAGTATGTTTTGTTTGGTCACGCCAGTGCTTGCGGCGCAACCCTTGCCTGTTGTTGCGAGTTTTTCTATCTTGGCCGATATGGTGCGTGAAGTCGGAGGCCCACACGTTGAGGTGACTTCACTTGTTGGCCCCAACACCGACTCACACGTTTTTAATCCAACACCTGCTGATGCTAAACGTATTGCTTCGGCGCGTTTAGTGTTTGTGAATGGTCTGGGTTTTGAAGGCTGGTTGGATCGCTTAGTGAAAGCCTCTGGCTATCGCGGTCCCCTTGTGATTGCTAGCAAAGGTGTCAAGACGCCGCTTCAGTTGAAAGACGCCCATGATCACGCGGGCGCTTCCAAAGGGCATGGTCATCAGCATTCGCACGGTGCGCCCGACCCCCACGCTTGGCAAAACTTGGCGAATGCCGAGCGTTACGTTGAGACGATCCGAATCGCCTTAGCAGCAGCGTTGCCAGCGCATTCTGCGGTGTTTGAACAACGCGCTGCTGACTATAACAAACGTATTCGGGCACTTGATCAGGCCACAAAGGCTCAAATTGCTGCCGTGTCGGTTGAACGACGCAGAGTGATCACCTCGCATGATGCCTTTGGCTATTTTGCGGCAGCCTATGGCGTGACCTTTTATCCTTTGCAAGGTCTAGCCACCGGTAGCGAGCCGACGGCCGCAGAAGTTGTGCGCGTGATCGATTTGATCAAAAAGAATAAGGTGTCAGCGATTTTTACTGAAAACATTTCTGATCCACGCGTACTCGAGCGAATTGCTAAAGACAGTGGGGCTACCGTCGGTGGTCGTTTGTATGCTGATGCCTTGACTGAGCCAGGTACGGCAGCCGACACGTACTTAAAAATGTTTGAACTTAACGTCGCGACAATCGTTAAGGGGATGTCAGGCAACGCGGGCCAATAGAAACGTTATTCCTTGGCCATGTTACCCACTTGCAAATGAGAATCATTATCGTTTAAAATAGCGATATGGATGACTCACCGACAACACACCAGGCCCATCTCCTCGCTTTGAACGGCGAAAAAAAAGCCTCCATACAAGGCGCTCAAGCGTCTCTCGTAACAGGGTCGGGCGGCTTAATTCGTTTGTCCACCGCGTGGCTTTTTCAGTCTGCTAAAGAAATTGAGATTGAGCATCACGGTTATTTATATCGGCTGCGACAAACAGCACTCGGTAAGTTGATCCTCACAAAGTAAGTCTTTTACCGCCGCAACGTACGGCACATTTTTCATCGCACAAGCCAGCCTAAGCCAGCCAGTGCCTAAGTCACTTTAGGACATCTATGCTGCGCAAAGCAAACATTGCCATCGCTTTCAGTCTTACACTTCCGGTATTCGCTCAACAATCCATTGCTCAAACTGCGTCGCTCAAGGTTGTCGCAAACAACCAGATCGTCGGCACCAGCCAATTGAGTGATGTCGCGGTCAGTGCAACCCGCAGCCCACGAAAGGTTGATGACGTTCCAAGTAGCGTCTCGGTGATCACCGGCGCAACGATTCAAAAAGAAGGTGCTCGTAATTTAAAAGACGTCTTTCGTAATGAGCTTGACGTCACCGTACCAGTGGGCCCCACGCGTTTTGGCGTGGGCGGTGCAGCGACCGGCCGAGGTGGTCAAGAGGGCGTAAACATTCGGGGGCTAGGTGGCAACCAAGTGCTGATGCTGGTCGACGGTATCCGTATCCCCAATGGTTTCAGCTTTGGTCCGTTTTCGACCGGGCGTGGTGATTTCTTAGATATCGATGGGCTCAAAAGTGTTGAGGTCTTGCGAGGCCCCGCTTCTACACAATATGGCAGTGACGGTTTGGCTGGCGCCGTCACGTTTAAAACTCTTGACCCTAGTGATGTGCTCGCGCGAGGTCAAAACGTTGGCGGCTTTGCGCGCTTGGGATACGCCAGCATTGATCAGGCCGGTTCAAGTACCTTGGCGGTTGCAGGTAAAAATGAAAAGTGGCAAGCGATGATACTGGGCAGTTATCGTCAGGGTCACGAAACCGGTAACAAAGCCAACAACGACGCCAAAAGTATCGATCGCACGACACCTAATCCCGTTGATTACAACAACCGTTATTTGCTTGGCAAAGCCATTCTTACCATTGATGCCGCACAGCAACTTGGGTTAACGGCTGAGTCGCAACGCAGAAGCCAATACACCAAAGTGTTCTCAGCGCGAGCTGCAGCACCTGTCCTGCCTCGCAGCATCACAGATTTAACGACTCAAGATACGATTGAGCGCGATCGGTTGTCGCTTGAGCACCATTACAACAATGTCAACGCTGCCTGGATTCAAAGTGCCGAGACGCGTGTGTATTGGCAAGATGCGAAGGTGAATCAATACGCTACCGAGCAACGCAAGCGTTCGCCCGAGCGTATCCGAGACAATACCTTTCGCACACAGGTCGTTGGCTTGGCCACGCAGTTTCAAACGAATTTGACTGGATGGGTGAATCAGCGTCTCTCTTACGGGTTGGATCTGAGTCAGGCTCATATCAACGCCCTGCGCGATGGTACGTTTGCCCCATACGGAAGCAAGTTTCCCTCACGACCGTTTCCCGATACGACCTACACCTTAGGCGGTGCCTTTTTTCAAAGTGAGATCGAACTAGGTGCCGTGAGTGTGATCCCAGGCGTACGCTTTGATCGTTATGCCATCAATCCATCGACTAAGGGCTACGAAAATCTATCGCTAGCAAGCCTCTCAGGTCAGGCAGTGACGCCGCGTATTGGGGCTGTCTGGCGCCTTGCGTCTGGCTTCTCTCCCTACGCGCAACTAGCGCGTGGCTTTCGCGCCCCAACGCCCGAGCAAGTCAATAACGGGTTTGCGAATCTGGCCTCTGGCTATACCAGTGTCGGTAATCCGGGGCTCAAACCAGAGTACGCCGACAGTTTAGAAATTGGTTTTCGAGGCAAGTCTCACGGGCTTCGTTATTCGCTGGCAGGTTTTGAAAATCGCTATCAAAACTTCATCAGTCAAGAAGTCATTGGAGGGGGCGGCCGACCCTCAAATCCCACGATCTATCAATACGTCAACTTAACAAATGCCAAGATCCAAGGTGTCGTCGCCCAGTTTGAAGTGAAAGTCGGACAAAGGTGGACAGTCCAAACGGGTGCTGCGTACTTGAAGGGCGATAGCCAAATGAATGGTGTCAGCGCCCCAATCAATTCAGTCCAGCCGTTCAAAGCAATGCTCGGTTTGCAATACGACGCGGGTGAGTGGGGCGGTCAAGCGACTGTCCTCTATAGCGCGGCAAAAAATTCTGGTCGAATCGCAGCAGGTACAACCTCTCAGTTTGCTTCACCCGATTACACAGTACTTGACCTTGGCGTGTACTGGAAACCGTCACCCAATCTGACCGTGAACGCCAACTTAAATAACGCCCTAGATACTAAGTACTGGCGCTGGTCAGATGTCAGTGGCTTAACTGAAAACAGTCGAATTGCAGATGCGTACACCGCTGCAGGGCGCACGGTTCAGGTATCTATGCGTTACGACTTTTAAAATTTCTTACCTTCCGGAGACTCTTATGCAAGGTCCTGTACAAACAATTCCTCAGGCTTTTTTGCAGTTAAAACGTCAAGGATTTATTCGCCAACTTGACGCAGCACAACGGCTCCATTTGTCAGAGGGCGAACTGATCGCCGCCCATGTCAATCAAGATACTTTCTGGCGAGTAGTCACAGAGCTCGACGTCAGTCGTATTGACCTAAATAGCGCTCAACCAAAAATTGATTTTGCTGAAAATCTTGCAGAAGAAGAGCTGAGTGCGTTACGTCTACGTCCAGACTGGCACGCGCTGATCGCATCACTAGAACCGATCGGCGAGGTGATGGCACTGACCCGAAACGCTTCATGCGTACACGAAAAAATTGGCGTGTATCAAAACGCCACTATGACTGAACGAGTGGGCGTTGTGGCGTCTTGCAATATTGATTTACGCGCTTTTTATTCTCAGTGGGCCAACGGATTCGCTGTATCTGAAATGACCAGCCGAGGCCGTCAACATAGCCTTCAATTTTTTGATATCTCAGGTATCGCGATTCATAAAATTTATTTGCGCGAAAATAGTGACGTCAAAGCCTATCAAAGCCTGACGAAGCACTTTGCAGATGACTCACAACAACTCGGTCTCTACACCGAAAATCCTGTACCTAAATCACCTGAGCAAGCCGACCAGCAAATCGATGTTCAGGCTCTGCATCAAGCGTGGGCAGCCTTGCGTGACACGCACGACTTTTTTTCATTATTAAAGACACACGGTGTCTCGCGGGTGCAGGCCTTACGACTTGCGCAGCCTAAGTTTGTGCAGCAGGTCCATTGCGCAGATGTGCTAAGGGTATTGACGGCTGCCGCCGCCCGTAAAATCCCGCTCATGGCTTTTGTTGGTAACCACGGCATGCTCCAGATTCACTCGGGGCCCATTCACAAGGTCTGGTATGCAAAGCCATGGCTAAATGTGCTGGATGACAGCTTCAATCTTCACCTTCGAATGGATCACATCGATACCGCTTGGATTGTGAAGAAGCCAACAGTTGATGGCTTGGTCACCTCTTTTGAGATATTCGATGCGCAGGGTGATGTGATTGCGATGTTGTTTGGTTTACGTAAACCAGGGCAGCAAGAGCTCACTGCGTGGTGCGGTCTTCTTGACGAGATTCAAGAAACACAACAAGCTTGCGCGGCTTAGTGGCATGATCTCGAACGCTTCGTCATCCCAAGGTCTGTTGTCGCGCCGTCAGGCCTTGGGCTTTCTTGCGGGGTGCGCCGCAGTTGCTATCTCGGCATGCCCGTCAATAGTGCGCGCGTCGCCGCGTAAACGAGTGGTCTCTATCGGGGGCGCGTTAACCGAGATTTTGTTTACGCTCGAAGCGGACAACGATCTGGTGGGTGTTGACTCAACTTCAATTTATCCACCCCGCGCCATAGGCTATCCCAACGTGGGCTACGCGCGACAATTGTCAGCTGAGGGTGTTTTGTCATTGAGGCCTTCGCATATCCTCGCAACAGAAGAGGCTGGGCCACCCGCAATACTGAAGCAAATCGCCGCTGCCGGAACGCGCATTACGTTGTTGCCGGCCAAACATAAATATGTTGGCTTACGGCAACGAGTACTAGGTGTTGGTCAAGTACTCGAGCGAACCGAAACGGCACAGCTCGTTCTTGAGCAGCTTGATTCGACTTGGGATCAAGTGCAGAGGCAGATTGCTGCGCAAATAAGGGCGTCAGCCGTGCGGCCTGTCCGCGTCTTATTTGTGTTGGCGCATTCGCCTGCTCAGGTTTTGGTTGCAGGGGCCTCTACTGCCGCACAATCAATGTTGCGGTACGCTGGTGCAACCAATGCAGCGCGAGGCTTCAAGGGATATAAACCAATCACCCCTGAGGGGATGATTGCAGCACAACCTGATTGCGTCTTGGTGACCGAGCAGGGCTTGCATACCGCAGGCGGCCTTGAGGCGATCTTAAAGCTACCTGGGCTCGATCAAACACCAGCGGGGCGCGCGCAGGCTGTGATCGCGATGGATGCTTTGCGCTTGTTGGGCTTTGGCCCACGCATGCCCGAGGCAGTGCTGGCGCTTCATCAAGCCTTTCACGCGCTATGAGCCTCCTGCCTCAGCTGCAGCGTATACCGCCTGCCTGCTGGCTAGGCGTTGCGCTCTTATTGATGCTGGCCTTTGCGGTGCAGGTGGGTGCGATGCCCGTGCACTTGAATGATTGGCTTGATTTACCAAAAATGTTAGATTGGTTTGTACAAGATAAGCCTACTCAGACGCTGTCTGCAGGTGCTCACGTGTTGTTCAACCTGCGCGTACCCCGCCTGTTGTTGGCAGTGTTGGTTGGCGCAAGCCTTGGGTTAAGTGGCGCTTTGACCCAGAGTTTATTTCGTAATCCGCTTGCCGAACCGGGCTTACTTGGCGTTAGCGCGGGCGCTGCCTGCGCGGCTGCACTCACGATCGTCATACTGAGCGAGATGCCGCTCGCAGTCATCGCGCCAGTACGGGCCTGGTTGCTACCGCTAGCCGCCTTTGCTGGGGCGCTCGCTGTGTGCTTTGCGCTCGAGCAAATGGCGCGTTGGATGGCGCCAGGGTCGATCGCTGCTTTGTTGTTGACGGGTATCGCCGTGAACGCATTAGCCGGGGCGGTCATCGGCCTGTGTACTTATTTAGCGGATGATGAGCAACTCAGAAGTTTGTCATTCTGGACGCTAGGCTCAGTCGCAGGTGCGCAGTGGCTGTGGGTATGGTTGTTTGCTAGCTTACTCGGGACGGCCTATTATCGCCTGAGGCACTCAATGCAAACCTTAAATGCACTTGCCCTAGGCGAAGCCGCCGCTCGGCAAATAGGTGTCGACGTACCTGGCCTACGAAAGCAGATCATCGTGTGGGTGGCCTTGCTAGCTGGTCTGGCAGTCGCTTTCTGCGGCATGATCAGTTTTGTTGGTCTGATCGCCCCACATTTGGTGCGGTTGTGGGTAGGCCCCGATCAACGGCGGGTTCTGCCACTGGCCATGCTTTTGGGTGGGCTTTTATTGCTCGTGGCAGACACGCTTGCCCGCGTAGTGGCAGTACCTGCTGAGATCCCGGTCGGGATTTTTACAGCACTCATTGGTGGGCCCTTCTTTTTCTTGCTGGTGCGCCAGGCGCGCAGTCAGGTCCGCTAAGCGATATAAAAATGCATCCTAAGCCTTCAGTCGCGCTGTTGCAACTTAATGATATTCGTCTCAGCCTCGGTTCAGATTGCAAAGAGTCGCAAGCACCTAAATCTTTCAAGCTGTGCATATCGCCAGGCGAACGCTTAGCGATCTTAGGCCCAAGCGGAGCCGGTAAAACAACGCTTCTGCGTTTAATGGCCTTAGACGCAAGCCCCATAAAGGGCGTCGTTCTCTTTAAGGGTCGAACGCAGCAGAGCTGGGCAACCGCCGAACTCAGTCGCCATCGAGCGGTGATGCCACAAAGTTGCCAAGTCGCTTTTGGCTTAGAGGTTAAATTGGTCATCGCGCTTGGGCGTGTTGCCCGCAGGTCAGATCCCTTTGTGTCTGATATCGTCTTTGAGGCTGCACGCCTCGCGCGTGTTGATCATTTGCTGTCACGCCGTTGTGACACGCTCTCGGGCGGAGAATTTGCGCGTGTTCACCTAGCACGTGTGTTTGCGCAACTATGGGATACCAGAGACGGCTTGATCCTTGTGGATGAACCACTTTCGGCACTTGATCTGGGCCTACAAGAAATTATTTTGAAGGCGCTAGACCGTTTCGCGACAGAACGGCAACATGCAATCATCGCTGTCTTGCACGACGTGAATCATGCCTTACGGGCCTTTGATCGCTTGCTTCTTGTTAAAGAGGGCCAACTGTATGCAGACATCGCAAGTAAAAGCCAAGCCGTACCTTTATTTGAATCACTGTACGGCTTGTCGTTAGAGTGTCTACGCACAGTCGACGATGCTCTGGTGGTCTCTCCACGTTCCAATCGATGCGGGGTAGCATGAGCGCCTTGCCTAGTGCCCGTCTGGTCAGGCTTGGGCAATGGCTTCAGTCAGCTCTATTGCATGGGATTTTGTTACTCTGCCTTGTGGCCTACCACTGGCATCGTCACGGCTCTTTGAGTTTTGGTGCCGACAACACTCATAAAATAAGTACCGGTAATCCGATCACCTTAAGTACTTACAACGCTCATTTTCTAGAAGTGTTCATTGAACAACTTCAAGCTGTAGCACCACTGCCAACTACCGTGAAGTTCGTTGAGGCACCGTCAGACGAAAAGGTAGAGATCGCGACAGACTTAGTGGCGGACACCAAGGTAGTGGTAAAAAAAGACACGCAGACCGATGCAAAAAAAAGTGTGCAGCACGACATGACCGTGCGTTTAGCTCGACAAAGAACACAACCGACAGCACAAGCTTCAGCTGCAGTGAGTCCTAGTGCCAGTCAAGCTACAGCCAAGCTGCTACAGATTGCGCGCCCCGACCATGCGTACAACCCAAAGCCAGCCTATCCCTTGGCCTTGCGGGATCTAGGTGTGTCAGGGGT
>Ga0209135_1000802_pt1 | contig 11308 bp, 10 predicted proteins | sample LauGreSBDMM110SD_4_FD_187570 | JGI IMG/M metagenome (GOLD analysis project Ga0209135, IMG submission 187570) | Freshwater lake microbial communities from Lake Michigan, USA - Su13.BD.MM110.SD (SPAdes) (version 3) | ecosystem: Environmental > Aquatic > Freshwater > Lake | place: Lake Michigan... | reverse complement strand
TTTCAACTCCTTAGAAGGTTTGTAGCTTATTTTTGCTCCTTTAATATTTGCTTTTCCTAAAGGTTCTGCTGCATCGGCTGCTGTGCCAAGAAGAGTAAGCGAAAAAGTCCCTAAACTTTCTATTTTTACAATATTCCCGTCAGATAGTGCTTCTCCAATAACATCGCTTAATGCCATAATCACACCATAGCAATCGGCTCGACTAATGGTAGAGCGACCCGCAATAATTCGAGCCAAATCGTCTAATTGCATTTCGCCTTTACTAACTGCGCAAGCACAGATAATATGCCTAACAAAGCAGCGATATAATTTGTCTTTTTATCAACTTGCTAGCTATAATAATTAGCAACTTATTAAACGGTTGCTTGCTCAAAAATCAATTCCAAGCCATTTTTGATCAGGTTTTCAATTGCTGGACGGTTTTCTTTAAGTTTTTCTAAATGAATTAGAACTTCTTGCATCAAGTCATTATCCTTATTTTGAGATAATATTTCGGCAATTTCCAAAGTTAAAAGCCAATCATTGGGATGATTTAGTTTTATTTCATGAAAGATATTCGATAAAGACAAATTAGTATCTGTTCCCTCTCTATAATTTCTGATGCTATGGTACAATCCTTCTAAATCTGATCGGCTATCCGATATTTTAGATTTTATGGTTTTGCTAGATGGAACATGCGTAATTAAATCAAAACTGTTTACATCGGCTGGCCCAGAAAAAGCGGAAACTACTTTTTTGCCAACTGCCATGTCGTAGATTCCCCATTCTGGCTGAAACAAAATCGTTTCGCCATGGGTTACGGTGCAGTTTTTGAAACTGATAATGATGATTTCTCCCTGTAAATTGCGTGAGCCAGTAATAATTTCTCCTTCAACAATAATATTTCCTTCAAATTCTAAAGTAACTTTTTCTGCTTCGTAAATTTTATAGGCTTTCAGATCGCGGGGACTCATATCTTCAATCGCAAGATTAATGCCTTTTAATTTTCCAATTGGACTACCAAAACCACTTGCATGAGTAGCTGTTCCATGGCCTACCAACTCTTTTTCACGGTAAGAAAGTGCTGTTTTTCCTTCCGTTTGAATATAAATTGGTTTTCCTTCTAATTCGATAACATTCGTAAAAATACCCGAAATTTGCAAACCAGTACTCATTTCAATTGTGCCCAAAGCGTCCGATTGGATTAGTTTTTTTATGCCCGAAAGTCCGCCAGTTCGCAAAGCCATTGTGTTGGCAAATTCCTCTAAAACTTCACTTAAATAGGCGAAATCTGGCGTAACGTAGAGTTGAGGTTGGGGTTTTGTGATGTCAAAACTTTTGGCAATCGCATTGATATTGTATGGTATTTTTTCAACTTCATTTGTCATGCACCAAGCACTTTCACCAATCGATGACAATAAACCTGCACCATAAATTTTCGGATTTTCTATTGTTCCAATCAAGCCATATTCTACTGTCCACCAATGCAGGTTTCTGATTTGTGCCATTTCAGACATTTCTCCCATGTCGTTTTGCAAGTCTTCAACTGCTTTTTCGGCTTTGTCAATTTCTCGCTGAGGTGTATCTTCTGCTTCTTTTAAAATCGAAAGTAATCGAATGGCTTCATACATTTGATAATCTTTGTGTGATGAAATTGCTTTGCAACCAATTTCGCCAAAACGTCGCAAATATTCTGCATATTCGGGATTGGCAATGATGGGTGCATGACCAGCACCTTCGTGAATAATATCTGGAGCAGGAGTATATTCAATATGCTCTAATTGACGAATATCAGAAGCAATTACTAAAACATTATAAGCCTGAAATTCCATAAAAGCATTAGGTGGAATAAAACCATCTACAGCAACAGCAGCCCAACCGATTTCTTTTAAAATTCGGTTCATGCCATACATATTAGGAATATTATCGATTTCTAATCCTGTTTTTTTGAGTCCTTCTAAATAGGAATTATGAGCAACTTTTGATAAATAACTAACGTTTTTACGCATTACATAGCGCCAAACTGCTTGGTTGATGGGAGTGTAATCGCTATAGTCTTGAGGTTTGATGAATTGCAATAAATGTTTTGGCAAACGGTCAATCAACGGATTAGTTTCAAAAGGGATTTCCATAATAATGTGTGCTAATTTGAGGTAAATTTAGTAATTCTTAAGGAAAGTAGCCTAAAAAATTAGAATAATATAAAATGAAAAAAAGGAATATTTACTTCAATTTGAAATAAACATTCCTTTTAAATCTATAAGATGTATTTATGTGTTAAAAATAATTGAGTGGTTAAACACCTATTTATAAAAACACTTTACTTTACAACAAATTCAAAACATAAGAAGGGAAAATCCCTAAAAGGATATTTAAAAGGATGGCAATAATGGCAACGGCATAAATCAAAAATGGTCGTCCCTCTCTTGTTTCGTTTGGCTCTTTGGTGTACATCGCCAAAATTAATTTAAAATAATAGCCAACGCTAATGATTGAATTTACTACAGCAACAATCACTAATGCTAAATAACCTGCTTGTATCGTTTGATTGAACAAAACCAATTTGGCAAAAAATCCAGCAAAAATTGGAATTCCAGCCATCGATAAAAGGGATGCGGTTAAAATTGCTGCCAGTAAGGGATTTGTTTTTCCTAGTCCATGAAAATTAGCGATATCTTCGTTGTTTTGGTTTTTGCAAACGTACAAAATCACACTAAATGCGGCTATTCCTGCCAAGGCGTATGCGGAAGTATAATAGAGCAAGCTGCCAGCTGCAACTGATATATTTAGTAAAGTCATCAACATAAATCCTGCATGCGATATTCCGGAAAAGGCTAACATTCGTTTCACATTAACTTGACGAAGTGCCATGATGTTACCGATTGTCATTGATAACATAGCAACAACAACGATAACTGTTTGCGATGTAGACGGCAGATTTCCTGTCATGGCAGACGCTAATTTAAAGAAAGTGGCCATAGCGGTTACTTTTGCCAGAGTACTCATTGTTGCCGTTGTGAGTGACGGAGAACCTTCGTAAACATCGGGAGCCCAAAAATGAAAAGGTACCGCTGCTATTTTAAACAACAAGCCGATACTTAACAAAATTACGCCAATATAAAACCACTCTTCCACATCAGCCGACATTGCAGCTTCTTGAATCGTGCGCATATCGAAAGATCCAATTGCGCCATATATTAAACATATTCCAAATAATATAATTCCTGAAGCAAAAGAGCCCATCAAAAAATATTTCATTCCAGCTTCGTTGCTTTTCAGATTCATTCTATTTGATGCTGCTAAAACGTACAACGAAATAGATAATATTTCAATGCCTAGAAAAAACATCGCTAAATTTCCGAACGATACCATCGCTAAACATCCCGCCAAAAGAAATACTTTTATGGCAATAAAATCGGAAAGTTTTGATTGGTGATTTTCATAAAAATTATGTGCTAAGGCTACTAAAAAAATAGTCAAAACAATAAACAAACTCGAGTAGGCAGTTGAAAATTTATCTACAACAACCATGTTGTTATAATAACTTGCTTGCATTCCAAATTCTGAAATATTTAAACCTAAAATAGCAATAAGTCCAACAATTGTTATCGGAACAATGGCTTTTCTTAAATTAAAAATTTCAAATAAAAGGCAAAAAACGCCTAGTGCTGTTGTAGCTATTAATGTGTTCATTTTTGATTTTTTGATTTTGTTTAGGAATAAATCCTAATGAAATAATCTTAAATTACTTTTTTATGATGTTCAAAATATTTTCTAAACTCGGCGTAATTAAATCGTTTATTGGTTTTGGATAAAATCCGAAAAAGAATAATACACCAACAATAATTACTAAAGTTATAGTTTCACTAACATTCACATCTTTAAAAACTTTACTATTTGTTTCTCCCAACATTACATTCTGAAACATTTTTAACATATAATAAGCTCCTAAAATGATTGTTGTACCGCCTAAAATAGCAAACCAAACATTGATTTGAGACAAACTGTATAAAACGGTGAATTCTCCGACAAAGTTAAAAGTAGAGGGCAATGCTACAGAAGCTAAGACCAAAATTAGAAACAGTGAAGTGAATTTTGGGGATTGAATTCGAATGCCTCCCATTTCAGAAATGGTTCTTGTTTCGTATCTTCTAAATATTATTTCTGCAGTAAAAAATAGGCCAACAACTACAAATCCGTGCGCTATCATTTGCAGAACAGCGCCTCTCAAACCATCTAAAGTGAGCGTGTAAATACCAGCAGCAATTAAACCAACGTGCGCTAGCGAAGAGTATGCCAATAATTTTTTCAAATCTTTTTGGCGAATTGCCACGATAGAACCATAAATTACTCCGGCAATTCCGAATCCGATTAATATATAAATAAAGTATTTTGCTGCAAAAGGAGCGATTGGTAATTGCCAACGAATTACGCTATATAATCCCATTTTAAGCATGATTCCAGACAACAGCATCGTGCCGACACTTGGCGCTTTTTGGTACACATTTGCTTGCCATGTATGAAAAGGTATAATTGGAATTTTGATTGCATAAGCCAAAAAGAAAGCAGAAAATATCCAAATTTGTTCGTTGTAAGATAAATCGACGTTGTATAAGCTTTCTAAGGATAAACTTCCAGATTTCTGGTATAAATATACAAAAGCCACCAACATAAATAATGAACCAGCAAAGGTGTAAATAAAGAATTTCACCACGGCTTTTTTGCGTTCTTCAGCATCACCATTACCCCAAATTAAGGCTATGAAATAAATTGGGATCAATGATAATTCCCAAAAAATATAGTATAAAAGGCCATCAGATGCTAAAAATGTGCCAACCATTGCAAACGACATAAAAAGGATCAAACTGTAGATAGACTTTGCATTTTTAAATTCATTTCCAAAGGAAGAATAGATAATCAAAGAAGTTAAAGAGGAGGTTAGCAAAACCATTGCTAAGGCTAAGCCATCCACTTTTAATGCAAAATTAATATTGGGTTGAGTTATCCAAACGCTGAAAAAATCTAAATTTTCTCCGATACTAAAAAGGTTCAGGAAATAAAGTGATAATCCAAATGAAGCGACAGAAAAAAGCAAAGCCACTTTTGAAGCTAATTTATCTCCCGAAAAATAAGTTGCTAATGAACCAACTAAAAGTAAAATTAATAAGTACGATATATCCATTTTAAGAAAATTATTGAGCTAAAAATAAATAGGAAACAATTGCGGTCAAGCCCAAAACAAAGGCAAATAGGTAAAAACCAATACTTCCATTTTGTAATTTTTTTCCTTGAAAACCTAGTGCATTGGTTATTGCTCCTAAACCAAAGACCAAATTAGACAATGAGGTTTCAAGATGATCTCTAAAAAATCTAGAAAGCACGTTTATTGGATTTACAAATATTGCGTTATAGGCTTCATCAACATAGTATTTATGATATAAAACTTTCGAGAATCCAGTTATTTGAGAATCTTCACTTGGGATACTATTTTGTTTGATGTATTTTATGTAGGCAATCACGATGCCTAAAATAGCGCCGATTGTTGCTATTCCCATCAGGGTATACTCTATGATTCCAAAAGCATGTGCTTCGTGTTCAGCTTTACTGAAAAGTGGAGATAAATAATGTTGCAGCCAGTTGTTTCCTGGTAAATTGATTAAACCTCCAATTGTTGCTAAAACTCCTAAGACAATTAATGGAATAGTGATTAAACTTGGACTTTCATGCAAGTGGTGTTTTTGTTCTGCTGTTCCTCGGAATTCTTTATAGAATGTCAGGTACATTAATCGGAACATATAAAAAGCAGTCATAATTGAGGCAATCGAGCCAATAATCCATAGGGCAATATTGTGTTCAAAAGCAACCATTAAAATTTCATCTTTTGACCAAAATCCTGCAAAAGGAAAAATGCCAGCTATCGCTAAACTTGAAACCAACATGGTCATAAATGTAATTGGCATTACTTTCTTTAAACCTCCCATTTTTCGCATATCTTGTTCACCATGCAAAGCATGAATTACAGAGCCTGAGCCCAAGAACAGACAAGCTTTGAAGAACGCGTGTGTTATTACGTGGAAAACGGCTACTTCATAAGCGCCTAGTCCCAACGCTAAAAACATTAATCCTAATTGAGAAACGGTCGAGTAGGCGAGTACCTTCTTGATGTCGTTCTGCACTAATCCGATTGTCGCAGCAACTAAAGCCGTAATTGCACCTATAATGGCTATGATATTTTGAATGAAAGGAGTTAAATCAAATATAAAATTCAACCTTGTAATCATAAAAATTCCAGCGGTTACCATTGTTGCAGCGTGAATCAGTGCTGAAACTGGAGTTGGGCCGGCCATCGCGTCAGGCAACCAAGTGTATAATGGAATTTGTGCCGATTTTCCGCAGGCACCGATAAATAAGCACAGTGCAGCAATTGAAATCCAATACAAATCTAAATTTGTAGCGGTTGAAATTGCAGTTTTTAAAGTGGTATAGTCTAAAGTAGCAAATAAATTTCCTAAAATAAAGATGCCAATTAGCAATCCTAAATCGCCAATTCTGTTCATTATGAAAGCTTTTTTTGCTGCATCATTGTAATCTTGGTTTTTATACCAAAATCCGATTAACAAGTAAGAGCATAATCCAACGCCTTCCCAACCGATAAACATTACTAATAAATTACTACCCATTACCAACGTTATCATAAAGAAAACGAAAAGATTCAGGTAGGCAAAAAATTTGTGCATGTTAACATCTTCGTGCATATAACTTATAGAATAAAGATGAATTAACGATCCGATTCCAGTTACAAAAAGCAGCCACAGTAGAGAAAGCTGGTCTAACAAAAACCCAAAATCAACTTTAAAGTTACTTATTTGAATCCAATCAAACAAAAAGAGGGAGATGGGTTGACCATTTTGATTGATTTGTAAAAAAAATAAAATTGTAATCGCGAAAGAAACAACCACTGAAAGTGTTCCAATAATTCCAGCAACATTTTTACCGAGCGTTTTTCCAAAGAAAATATTAATTAAAAATCCTATAAAAGGAGCTAATAACAAGACTAAAGCTAAATTCGTATCCATTGAAAATTATCCTTTTAAGTTTTTTAAATTTGCAACATCGATAGAACCTAAATTTCTAAATACTGAAACCAAAATGGCTAAACCAACGGCAACTTCTGCCGCAGCTACTGCCATCGAAAAGAAAACAAAAACTTGTCCTTGCGCATCTTGATGATAGGTTGAAAATGCCACAAAAAGCAAATTGACAGCGTTTAACATGATTTCTATCGACATAAAAACGATAATTGCATTGCGACGATAGAGCACTCCAAAAACGCCAATACAAAAAAGTATTACCGCTAAAAAAATATAATTGTCTATGCCTACTTGGCTTAAAATACTATTCATATTATTTTTCTAATTTTTCTTTTTTAGACAATAAAACGGTGCCAATCATGGCGACTAGCAATAAAATTGAAACAAATTCAAACGGAATCATGTAGCCACTCTCGCCATCTAACATCACTTTTCCTAAAGCTTTTATAGATTGATAATCTTCTCCAGTTGAATCGCTTATGTCTGAAACGGGTTTTGAGTTGAAGAAAATGGTAACCAAAATGGCACATAAACTACAAAAAACGATAATTGCTCCAAACCTTTTGATTCTTGGTTTATGTACTTCGTCTTCTTTGTTTAAATTCATTAACATGATGGTAAACAGAAACAAAATCATAATGGCGCCAGAATAAACAATAATATGAACAATGGCTAAAAATTGAGAATTTAAAAGCAAGTAATGCCCTGCAATTGAAAAGAAACAAATCACCAAATAGATTGCACTGTGAATAGGATTTCGGCTGTAAATGGTTAAAAATGCAGTTGCTAAGGTAATTGCAGCTAAAAAATAAAATAAAATTAAAACAGTCGACATTTTAGTTAGCGTTTAATAATTGAGTATTCTTCATTGCCATATCCAAAGGCATAACCAATTTATCTTTTCCAAAAATAAAGTCTTCTCTTTCGTAACTCGAAGGCACTAATACTTTTGAAGTTGTCAAATAAATGGCGTCTTTCGGACAAGCTTCTTCACAAAGTCCGCAAAAAATGCAACGCAACATGTTGATTTCATAAATCGACGCATATTTTTCTTCTCTGTACAAGTGTTTTTCGTCGGCTTTTCTTTCAGAAGCAGTCATTGTTATGGCTTCGGCAGGACACGACAATGCGCATAATCCACAAGCCGTACAATTTTCTCTGCCTTGTTCGTCGCGTTTTAGCATGTGTTGGCCTCTGTAAACAGGGCTCATTTTTCGAACTTGCTCAGGGTACTGAATAGTTACCTTGCGCGTAAACAAATGTTTGATGGTAATCCACAAACCCTTTGCAATTGCAACAAGGTACATTTTTTCCAAAAAAGTCATTTCTTTGTGAGAAACCATTTTTTTTCTACCCGATAATGATATTGACGCTATACTCATTTTAGAATTTAGAATTTAGATTTTAGATTTTCCGAATTACAAATCTATTTTTATTTTATTATATTTTGAAGCTAATCCCGCTATCCATTGCAATTTTTTGTTTTTTAAAGAAAAAAACAAAAAGATTTCCACTGCTATCGGGGCTATGGCATCTCTCTAGTTTTAAAATCCTAAAAAAGCAAAAATCTCGCTTCTTAAAATTACAATCCCAGTAATAATTATGTTTACTATCGACAAAGGAATTAGAATGCTCCAACCCAAATGCATTAATTGGTCATATCTAAATCTTGGAATCGTCCACCGTATCCACATATAGAAAAAGATAAATCCACAAATTTTTGCAAATAAAACAATTATCCCGATAACATTGGCAATATTTACGCCCCAATTTTCAACAGCCCAACTCATTCCTGGATAATTATAACCTCCAAAGAACAAAACTGCTAAAATGGTGGAAGAAATAAACATGTTGGCATATTCAGCGAACAAATAAAATCCCATTTTCATGGAAGAATATTCCGTGTGATAGCCCCCAATCAATTCCGATTCACATTCAGCTAAATCAAAAGGGGTGCGATTTGTCTCTGCAAAAGCACAAATCAAAAATATCAAAAAAGACAAAGGTTGGTAAAAAACATTCCAATTCATTCCAGCTTGTTGTGCGGAAATTTCTCTTAAACTTAATGTTCCTGTCATCATCAAAAGGGCAATCATCGACAGACCCATTGCTACTTCATAAGAAACCATTTGCGAAGCAGCTCGAACTGCTCCCATTAACGAAAATTTATTGTTAGAAGCCCATCCGCCAATCATGATTCCATAAACTCCAACTGAAACGACACCAAAGATATATAACAAAGCGACATCAATATCTGTTGCTTGAAGAATGATGTCTTTTCCAAACAAATGGAACCTGTCGCCCCACGGAATCACAGCGCTTGTCATCAAAGCGGTACTCATTGCTATCGCTGGACCAACCATAAACAAAAATTTGTTTGGTGTGTCTGGTTCAAATTCTTCTTTAGCAAATAATTTCATACCATCTGCTAATGGTTGTAATATTCCGCCTTTTCCTGCTCGGTTTGGCCCAATTCTATCTTGCAACCAAGCCGCTATTTTTCGTTCTGCCAAGGTAGAATACATAGCCATAAGCATCGTTATACCAAACACAGCAAAAATAATTACGCTCTTTTCAATAATAATTGCACTATCCATTGTTTCCTAAGCTTTGTTGGTTTACCATATCTTCCTCTGTTAGTGGAGTTGCAGCCATACTAATTTTTTTTCGGTCAATATCACGACCTTGCAAAATAAATTTTTCGGTTGCAATTTCTACTTTATCTAATTTTCGGGTGTAATTATTTTGGTTGATAACAGAATCTTTTTCGAATTTTCTAGGTCCTTCAATTACCCAATCTTTTGGATCTTTGTGGTCAAAACGACAGCCATTGCAAATAAATTCTTCTACTTCGTGGTATTCATCTTTTCTACCAGTCACACGTTGAATTTCATCTCCAAACATCCAAACTGTAGTCTTACCACAGCATTTATCGCAATCTCTGTGTGCATTATAAGGTTTGTTGAACCAAACTCTTTGTTTGAAGCGGAATGTTTTATCGGTTAATGCGCCAACGGGACAAACGTCAATCATATTTCCTGAAAACTCATTGTCGATGGCTTTAGAAATACAAGTTGAAATATTGGAATGATCTCCTCGGTCCATGATACCATGCACTCGATTGTCGGTTAATTGGTCGGCAACCATCACACATCTATAACATAAAATGCAACGGTTCATGTGTAACTGAATGTTCGGACCAATATCTTCTGGTTCAAAAGTTCTTTTTTCTTCAACAAATCTTGATTGTGATTTTCCGTGCTCGAAGCTTAAATTTTGCAAATCACATTCTCCGGCTTGATCGCAAACTGGGCAATCTAACGGGTGATTGATTAATAAAAATTCTGTTACCGATTTTCTAGCTTCTTGCACTCGGTCTGAAGATTTGCTATTTACCTCCATTCCATCCATGCAACCAGTTACGCAAGATGCCATCAATTTTGGCATAGGTCTTGGGTCAGCTTCGCTTCCTTTAGCAACTTCAACCAAACAGCAACGGCATTTTCCGCCACTGCCTTTTAGTTTTGAGTAATAACACATTGCTGGAGGAACGACTTCGCCGCCGATCATTCTTGCAGCTTGAAGAATTGTTGTTCCAGGTTCTACTTCTATTGACTGTCCGTCTATTGTTACTTTCATTCTTATGGTCTTAATGTCATAATGTTTTAAAGTCTAAAAGTCAATTAATTGGATCGATTATAACTTTTTTTCAATGCTCTTTTATGACTTATTCAAATATTTTATAAATCCACTTATTAATTTTGAAATATCTGATATACTTTCAAATAATTCATTAAACTCTACTTCTGAAATATAATTTAAATCTAATGCTAAATACAGCTGTGAACGAACTTCACCAGAAGATGCCTTAGCAATGTAGAGAAAATATATAAATTCTTTATCTGTGTTTCTTTCAAATCCTTCTGCAATATTAGAGGAAATTGATATTGATGCCCTTCTAATTTGCTTTGTTAAATCATAATCTTTTTTGAAAATTTCTTTTTCAGTAATTTCATAAATTCTTTTATTAAATAATCTGGCGTTTTGCCAAGAGCTAATTTCTTCAAATGAGTTAAATTTACTCATATTAGATCCCTTTATGACATTACAACATTAGACATTTTGACCTTAGAAAAAGGCTCACTCACGAAATGTTCTCTATTTTTTATTTTTTCTGGAAAACGAATGTGGTATTCAAATTCATCTCTAAAATGACGAATCGCTGCAGCAACGGGCCA
>Ga0209135_1000794_pt1 | contig 11359 bp, 12 predicted proteins | sample LauGreSBDMM110SD_4_FD_187570 | JGI IMG/M metagenome (GOLD analysis project Ga0209135, IMG submission 187570) | Freshwater lake microbial communities from Lake Michigan, USA - Su13.BD.MM110.SD (SPAdes) (version 3) | ecosystem: Environmental > Aquatic > Freshwater > Lake | place: Lake Michigan... | reverse complement strand
CGGTAAAATAGTAAAATAATTATGCATTTATTAAAAGTTAAGGGGTAAGGCAATATGGCTGAAATTACCAGGCGCGGATTTATTTGCGCTGGTGCGGCAGTCGCCGCCCTTGCTGCAGCTCCAGCTGTTGCTGCAACCGGTGTAAAAACAGTGGCTGGTAAAACAGTTGTGGATTTGGCTTCCAACAAAGCTCTTGCAAAAGTTGGCGGGGTAGTTGAATTATCGATTGCAAAGTATGGGAAAGTAGCGGTAGTTCGTACATCTAAATCAATTAATGGATATTCTGTTATAAATTTATCTTGCCCGCATGCGGGTGTGGTAGTTAAGCAATCTTCTGGTGGTTGGTTATGTCCGGCGCCTCGCGGTCACGGTTCAGAGTTTGCATTAAATGGTGCTCGTAAAGCCGGGCTGGCCGCCTCTGATCTAAGGTCAATAAAATTTACTGCAACTAGCAAGACTTTAACTATTGCTTAACGTTGTTTGCGTCTAACTGTAATTCCAATTTTTCTAACAAATGGACGCGGTGCAATTCTTGCAATCATACTTAACAAAAGATACTGCCAGCCTGGAACACAGATCGCTTTACCAGCTTTTGCATACTTCCAAGATTTAATAACAACTTGATCTGAAGTTAACCACATAAAATTAGGCAACCCGGTCATACGCATCCTTCCTCTTTGGTGAAACTCTGTTCTAGTAAACCCAGGACATAGGGCGCTAACCTTTATATTTGTACGTTTTAATTCAGTGTTTAAGTACTCTGAAAAAACAGTTAAATAAGATTTTGCTGCGCTATACGTTCCGCCAGCTATCCAACTTGCAACACTGCTTACATTCACGATTACACCACTGTCTCGCTTAAGCATTTGGGGCAGTACTGCATGGGTAAGTCGCATTGGCGCAGTAACTAAAACATCAAGCAGCTCTTGTTCCTTCCTTATTTCACTATCGGAAAAGCTTTGTTTAATTCCAAACCCGGCATTGTTAATCAAGACGTCAATTGGCTTTGCTTTACTTGATAGGCGTTTTTCAACCTTAGATAATTGAGCCGGCTTAGTTAAATCAGCTTGTAATGTTTCAACCTTGATTTTGTAGATTTTATTTAACTCTTTAGCATATGCATTTAATCTAGGTAGATCTCTAGCAACTAGTACTAGATCAAATCTCTCTTTTGCAAGTAACTTCGCATAAGAAGCGCCGATACCAGAAGTTGCTCCAGTAACTAGAGCGGTAGCCATTACTTAATAATCCCCGAAGTATCTTCATCACGGATATTCCATGAAGTTCCATACTCTTCTAACAAATCTAGGAACGGCTTGGATTCAAACCACTCTGGACCATTCACGCCAAGTGGCTTCCAAATACCTTTTTGGATTAACTCCATCGCAATAACTGGATTAATTGCAGTTTGCCAAACAACTGCTTGGTCACCGTACTCTTTCATCGACCATGCATTATCAATTACATTATAAATATAACAAGCCTTTGGATTTCCTTCTTTATCTAAACCTTTAATTAATGCGCCAGCACAAGTCTTACCGCGCATACGCTCGCCCAAAGTTCCAGGATCTGGCAATGAAGCAGTTAGTAGATCGCGAGGAGAAACACTTACGCCCTGCACATCAACTGTTTCTTTTCTATCCATACCAAGCATATTGATTGTTTTTAATATGGTGATGAACTCAGCACCTAAGCCGTATTTAAAGTTAACTTTTTTTGCATCAATCTTTTGTGGAATAAGGACTACCTCTTCGTGCTCCACGTTTACGCACTCAACTGGTCCGATGCCCTCTGGAAAATTAAATATCTCAAGCTCTGAGAATGGTGTAGTTGTGTACCAACCGCGACCATCTTCCCAAACCAATGGTGGATTTAAGCACTCTTCAATTGTGGTCCAGATAGAAAATGATGGTGCAAAGTCATAGCCTTCAACTCTTAGGTTAGAACCATCTAAAATTGTGCAGGAATCAATCCGGCTAAATAAATGTTCGCTGGCGTACTTGGCAAAAATATCACTCATGCCTGGTTCAACACCCATACCAATTAAGGCATAGATCTTTCGCTCATCCCAGTTAAAGTCACGAGCAAATTGCTCATCACCTAACTTCACACCAGTTTCGGTGTATGGATAGTGAGGGTGCTTACGAGAAAGTGACATCGCCATATCGATGTAATTAGTGCTTTCAATCTCACATGCTAAAAATATTGGCATAACAAAACGGGGATCAACTGCGTTAATTACAACATCCACATCGGCTTTACGGATTAACTCTCGGACATCTTCAAGTTCAGCAGCATTAACCATGGCAGCAGAAAAACGAGGATCTTTGAGGCGAGCGACAGCCTCTTCAGCTCTTGCAAGGGTGCGGTCAGCTATCACCATAGATTCAATAAATGAACGACGTGATGCGATATTAGCTATCGCTCTACCAACTCCACCGGCGCCTATAACGAGGGCCTTCATGATTTCAACTCCAAACGAATTAATGCGAGTCTAGCCGAACGGTAATTTAATACCAAATTCACGCATGTTTAATCAATTGTTTTCTATTATTAATGAATTAAATTAGAATTAACCTATTAAAGAAATTTAAAAATTAAATATTGTCCCCGTAGCTCAGTGGATAGAGCAACCGCCTCCTAAGCGGTAGGTCGCAGGTTCAACTCCCGCCGGGGACGCAAACTAATTAATTAATGATTAATTGTAAAACGTTGCATAGCTTTTGGTGCCCACCAATTACGTTCACCAAACAAACGCATTAGTGCTGGGACTAGCAATGCTCTTACTAATGATGCATCAAGCAAGATTGCAAACGCCACACCAAAGCCAAGCATTTTAATTGATGTAACACCACTTAACATAAAAGATGAGAAGACGATTGCAAGTAAACCAGCAGCAGCCGTAATAATTCTGGCCGAACGTTGTAACCCAGTGGCCACGGATTCAATATTTGATTTACCCGCATCATGTTCTTCTTTAATACGAGATAGCAGAAATACTTCGTAATCCATGGATAATCCAAAGGCAACAACAGCAACCAATATAATTGATCCGGTATCTACTGACCCAGTTGTTGTAAAGTCACCAACTAGCCACTTCAAATGTCCATCAACAAATATCCATGTGATTGCACCCATGGTTGCAGCTAGCGAGAGGATATTTAAAATTATCGCTTTTATTGGCAAGATAATAGAACCAGTGAAAATAAACAAAAGCACTAGGACACCAATTGCAATCCATAGAAGTGCCCAAGGCATCGTCTTTGCAATTCCGATTTGAGTATCTGCGTAATCTGCTGCAACTCCACCAATTAAAGTACCTTCAGGTGCTCTAATTTTTCTAATCTCTTTAATTAAAGCTTCAGCTGCTGGAGTTCTAGGTGCCATCGAATGTATTGCTGTAACTCGAACATCATCACCTGCAACTTGTGAATTTCCAATTCGAACTATGCCAGGGACTTGGGCAATTTCGGTTGTGTACTGATTGATTTGAGTTCCCATAAACGCACCCTTTGGCACAATAATTTCAATCGGATTTCCTTCTTGCCCTGGAAAGCGCTCAGAGATAATTTTTGATGCATTTGCAGCTGGATTGCTAGCAGGTAACACTTGAGAATCAACCTGAGAAAAAACAATGTTTTTTATCGGGGCGGCAAGCACAGTTAAAATAATTAATGAAAGCATCACTACTGCAACTGGACGTCTCATAACAAATCTTGCTGTTTGGGCCCACCTGCCATCTTCTTTAGGAGTTATTGAACTTCTGCGAACCACACCTTTGTCGACGCGGTGACCCAAAATTGCAAGCAAAGCAGGTAGTGCTACTAGTGATCCCAAAACTGCCATTATTACAACTGTTACACCGGCATATCCAAAGGACTTAAGAAACATCTGCGGAAACAGCATCAACGCTGCCAAAGTAATAACAATTGTTATGCCAGAGTAGAAAACAGTTTTACCCGCAGTTGCAACTGTTTGCTTTATAGATTCATCAACTGAGCGTCCATGGTGAAGCTCTTCTCTGAATCTATTTACAATCAATAACGAGTAATCGATGCCTAAGCCAAGTCCTAAACCGGTAATTAAATTTAACGCAAAAACGCTGACTCCTGTGAATAAACTCAAAAGATACAAAATAAACAGTGAGCCTAAAATTGCTGAAACACCGACAAGTAATGGCATAGCACTTGCTACAAGTGCGCCGAAGACAAATGCAAGCAATATAAAGGTTAGAGGGATTGAAATTGATTCAGCAAGTGCTAAATCTTTGGAAATTTTAGTATTGATTGCGTGTGCGAAAACGCCAGTACCACTTGCGTAAATTTTAAGATTGCCATAATTTCCATCATATTTTGCCTGAATTTCTTTTCCAAGGCTTTGGACTTTATCCCAATCAACACTCTGGCTATAAATAAATAAAAAGGCAGATTTACCATCTGTGCTTTTAAGTGAAGGTGCGCCACCAGCAGACCAGTAAGAAAGTGTTGAATCAACACCCGGCTCTGATTTAAGTTCGTTTTCAAGTTTTGTTGCTGAAGAAATTACATCTGGACTTGTAATTCCATCCTTTGTTTCGACAACTAGTACCACCGCCGGATCTTTAACCTTAAATACATCAGTCAAATACTCAAATGCCTTAATCGAATCACTCTTTGGGTCGGAGTAGCCTCCACTTTCTAATTTACCAAAGACGGCAGAACCGATAGTTCCCGCTAAAATTATTGCAACTAAATAAAGTCCAAAGATAAGTTTCTTCTTGGCGACAATCGCTGAGCCTAATTTTTCAAACATTTTTGCCTCATTACTTCGATTTATACTTTAAAGGTAGACTTATATTCTAATGAAAAGCAATGAGAATATGAAAAATGTAAATAATGCGAAGCCTGGTGAGGTTGATCACCTACTACTTCCAAAACTTACAAAAGATGAAATAGATCTGGAAATTGATACCAATCGAGATGATGAGATGGTCAGGGACAAGCCCCCTCATCACGGTTAACTTTTACTCTTTGCTTTTTGGTTCGGACTTCTTTTCAGTTTTTGTCTCCGGCTTACTATCACTGGTTGCAGCTGGCTTTGCTCTCGAATCAGTTTTATAAAATCCACTTCCTTTAAAGACAATTCCTACATTGTTGTAAACCTTGCGAACCTCACCATTGCACTTTGGGCATTGCTCAATTGCGGCCTCAGTAAACGACTGAACCGCTTCAAATGAGTTTTCACACTCATTGCACAGGTACTCATAGGTTGGCATAGGAGATAATCTTAAGGAGGTGGCAAGATTAGGGCTAACCGAGAGGGAGAAGGTGGGCAATGAAGCGTGCTATTCATTTATTAACCATAATTTTTCTAACCTTTATCGCGATCTCACCTGCCGTAGCTACATCGGTTGTTAACACATCACCAACTGCGGGCTCGGTCCTAAGTGTTTCACCAACTGCAGTTACCGTAAAAGCAAATGCTAATCTTTTAGCTGGCGCAAATGATTTAACGGTAGTTGATCCAAATGGCACTCGAGTCGATGATGGATCAGTTCAAATTCAAGGCGCAGTTTTAATGGTTGGTTTAAAAGTATTAAAAAGTTCTGGTCTTTACACAGTTAATTACACATTAATGGCGATTGACGAGGAGCCAATTACTGGTTCATTCACATTTTTATATAACGCACCAGATGAAATGGCCTTGCCTACCCCAAGTCCAACCGAAACGGAATTAGCAACTTCTTCTGATGCAAATCACGTGACTGATATCTTTGTAATCGCATTAATGGTTTTCGCATTTGTGCTTTTGATATTTTTATCAAGATATGCAAAACAAACCTTCAATACACCATCCAAGCCTCGCAAGGTTTCAAAGCGTCCAAGTACTAGCAAAAAAATAATTAAATAATTAGGTGCATAGTTGATTGAAATTCTCTCACCTATAAGCAAAGGATTAATGCAGTTAGCTGGCGTGCTTAGTATCGGGCTTTTGCTTTCAATTTGTTTCCTAGACACAGACATAAAGGGCGCAGTAAAAAATATAAAATTAGTAAAAAAAGCTAAAACTTTAATTTTGGTTTGGCTACTTACAACATCCCTATTTATATTGGTTCAGATCTCTTATTTACTTGAGCAACCTTTTCTATCATCCTTTGATTTAACGGTGATTAGATCATATTTAACTCAAACCTCAATTGGTAAAAGTTACTTAATTCAAATGATCGGTCTTATCATCATTCTTTCTATACCGATAAGACGGATTCTGACTACTTATTTTTTATTGCTAATTTCTTTAGTTGTAATAATCGCGCCAGTTTTTCAAAGTCACGGCAGTTCATCCGGTAACCATGGCTTAGCAATCGGGGCATTGGTTGTTCATGTGATTGCCATCAGTTTTTGGGTTGGTGGGTTATTTGGCTTAACGCAGTTAGATAAAGCGCAAAAATTATTAGCCCTACCTAGATTTAGTGAAATTGCCCTTTGGAGTGCAATCACAGTTGTATTAACTGGAGCAGCTACTGCCTGGACAAGATTAGATACCATCGAATCTTGGCAAAGTAAGTACGGTGCAATCACTCTATTGAAAATATTTTTAGCAATAACCCTTATTGGTTTTGGTGCACTGCACCGTAGGTGGATTATTAAATCTGATTACCCTTCAATATTCAGATTAATTACAGCCGAGATAATCGTTATGTTTGTAACTATTTTTGTTGGAAGTTGGTTGTCAACTGTTGCACCACCAGATAGAGAAATAATTTCAACACCGGCATTATTAGTTACTGGCATTCCAATGCCGGAAGCACCAACACTTTCCCGAGTCTTACTTGCATATGATGCAGATGGTTTGATGTTGGCACTGATTATTTTTTCTGTTGCTTTGTATATAAAGGGTGTAGTAATTCTTAGCAGGCGTGGAGATAAATGGCCGGTTGGCCGGACGGTTGCATTCGCTTTAGGAATGAGTGCGGTTGATTTTGCAACTAGTGGCGGGCTTGGCGTTTATTCACACTTTGCATTTGCCAATCACATGCTGGCACATATGGTGCTGGGCATGATTGCTCCAATTGGAATTGTTTTGGGTGCTCCAATTACATTAGCTCTTCGAACGCTGCCAGGTGGGCGTAATAAAGAGGAACTTGGAATTCGTGGCGCTTTTATCACCCTACTTCATTCAAAGATTTCAAATTTTTATACAAATCCGGTGGTAGCACTTGCCATATTTGATGGTTCATTATTTGCACTTTATTTCACACCACTATTTAAGAATTTAATGCTTGGGCACAGCGGACATTTCTTTATGTCACTACATTTTTTACTTACTGGCATACTATTTTTCCAAGTAATAATTGGCATAGATCCAATGCCTCGCAAGGTTCCTTATCTTGTTAAAATCATAATTATCTTTGCAGCAATGAGTATTCATGCGTTTTTCTCAATCGCACTAATGTCTGCTTCAACTTTAATTGATGGTGGATATTTCGCATCACTAGAAAGGCCTTGGGCTACCGATCTATTAGTTGATCAAAAATTAGGCGGAGCGATTGGTTGGGCAATGGGTGAGATTCCAATTTTGCTTGCGTTAGTAGCAACCTTCATCCAGTGGTTAAAGGAAGATAAAAAAGAGACTGGCAGAATCGATCGGGCTGCCGACCGGGCTGCGGCCATGGGTGAAGATGACGAGCTTGCTCAGTACAACCGCTTTCTAAGTAAATTAAACCAACGAGACACGAACCAATAGAATTAATCCATGTCGATGAATTCAGATATGCCAGCATTATTTGGCGATGAATACCAAGCACTTCGCGAAAGTGTTTCTGCCCTTGCTGCTAAAAAAATTGCTCCATTTGCACATGATGTTGATGAGAACTCCCGTTATCCGCAAGAGGCAGCAGATGCATTGCAATCAGCTGGACTTGCTGCCGCACATGTTCCAGTTGAGTTTGGTGGGCAAGGTGCTGATGCACTCGCAGCAGTAATAATTATTGAAGAGATTGCTCGAGTTTGTGGTGCATCATCATTAATACCAGCGGTAAATAAATTAGGTTCTGTGCCATTAATGATTGCCGGTAATGCTGAGCAAAAGAAAAAGTATTTAACACAATTAGCAGCAGGTAAAGGTTTTTCCTATTGTCTATCTGAATCCGAGGCTGGATCTGATGCTGCTGCTATGAAAACTAAAGCGGTCAAAGATGGCGATAGTTGGGTAATTTCGGGCAGTAAAAAATGGATTTCAAATGCAGGCGTATCAGAGTTTTACACAGTCCTAGCTTCGACTGATCTAAGCAAAGGTGCAAAAGGAATTTCTGCATTTATTGTAGAAAAATCTGATCCAGGTGTTTCATTTGGTGCTCATGAAAAAAAGATGGGATTTCGTGGTTCACCCACTCGTGAGGTTTATTTTGATAATGTAAAAATTAATGATGATCGCAGGCTTGGCGAAATCGGAACTGGGTTTTCACTTGCAATGAAAACATTAGATCACACACGAATCACTATCGCCGCACAAGCTCTCGGTATTGCGCAAGGTGCATTTGATATTGCAAAGAAATATGCACACGAGCGCCAGCAATTTGGTAAACCAATTTTTGATTTTCAAGCCATTCAATTTATGTTGGCAGATATGGCAATGCAGATTGAGGCTGCTCGCCAATTAACATATGCAGCAGCTGTTAAAAGTGAGCGAGGTGAGAGTGACCTGACTTTCTTCTCAGCCGCTAGCAAATGCTTTGCCACTGATGTAGCAATGAAGGTAACAACAGATGCAGTTCAGGTTCTAGGTGGCTATGGATATGTCAGTGATTACCCAGTAGAGCGAATGATGCGCGATGCCAAGCTAACTCAGATTTATGAAGGTACTAACCAAATCCAACGAATAGTAATGGCGCGAAATTTAGATACTTTAACTAATTAAAATCTAACAATTATTTCTGGAGTCGCCGCCGCATTAACCTTCTGATCATGTTCTTCAACTGGCAATAATTCACTAGTTAACTCACTACGGTGGAGTAAGGCAATTTTCCAAGCTTTAGATTTTGCAAGCGCTCGATCGTAAGAACCACCACCTTGACCTAATCGACTACCAGTTCGATCAGCATGTAATGCCGGCACAATAATTACTTCAAGCTCGATATCTTCAGCATTGCCGATTGGCTCGTAACTTTTGCCATTCTTTTTTAATTTATCTTGTGATCCATCCCATAGCACCCATTCAAGATCATTATTCTTCAATAACCTAGGTAGGAATAGTTTCTTGCCTGCTGCAATTAATTTTTTGTTTAAATCACTAGTTTCAGGTTCAAATTCATATGAGATATATGAGGCAATGTTTTTAACATCTTTTATTTCACTTGCATTGAGAATATGTAGCCAGCTTTCATTTGTAAATCGATCCTGACGCTCTTTGCGATACTGCTTGCGCAGTTGTGCTTTATTTTCCTTATTACCCATGCCCCTTACCTTAATTTATGGCGGGGGCGAAGTAGGGTTTAGGTATGGAAGAAGCGATCTCTGTCGAGCAACTACTTGAGCGTCTACTTGGCTTAAGCACGCCGCTATCTGCTTTAGACCTACCGCTACTTGATGCACATGGAGCCACTTTGGCTAGTGACTTATTAGTAGATGACAAGGTTGTGATTAAAAGTGGTCAACGAGTTGGCTCAACACAGATAGCACTAGCTGCCTCGCTAGGTTTAGATCGCCTGCCATGTCGCCCACATCCTCGGGTAGTAATAATTAGTGCTGGTGATGACTTAGTTGAACCTGGAAGCACATTAGCAAGTGAAGAAGATGAGTATGAGAGTAATTCCTGGTTCTTAACTACCTTTGTTAGGGAAGCTGGAGCCCACGCATTTCGCGTTCACATAATTGCTGAAACAAGTGAGCAACTGCAAGCAATTATCGAGGATCAATTAGTAAGAGCAGATCTAATTGTTATAAGTGGTGAATCTAAAGATGAATCTTTTGATCTGATCACTTCGGTAATATCTAAGTTGGGTGAGATAACAACTGTTACACCAAATCTTGCTGAAAGCGGAAAGCATAATTATGGATTAATTGGTCCTGATAAAACTCCAGTTGTTACATTACCGGGGGACCCAATAGGTAATTACCTTTCAGCAGAATTATTTATTAGACCTATGATTTTAAAGATGCTTGCAAAATCTGAGATTTATCGGCCAGGCAAGAAAGCTAAGTTAAGCAAAGCCGTTAGCTCCACTTCAGGCAAAAGTAGTTATGTAAGAGCTGTCATTAATGAAGATGGTCAAGCAGTTCCACTAACACATCAAGATTTAATTTCCACTCTCTCAAACGCTACCTGCCTGATCTCGTTAGGTGAAAAGATTGAAAAAGTTGCTGCTGGTGAATCTGTGAACTTAGTAATGATTAATCAGGTTCAATCATGAGAAAGTTAGTCGAACACGAACTAACTTTGAAAGCAATTAGATTTAGAGATAAAGCCCAATGGGATTCAGTCAGAGCAGTTAATCGGGATTGGCTCTCACCATGGGAGGCAACCAGACCAAATATTGATCACAATTCCCCACTTCCTTCTTATTATGGAATGGTGATGCAACTTAATAAGGAAATGAAAGCACTTAGATCTATTTCTCTTGGAATTTGGTTAAAAGAAAATAATGAGCAGATATTAATTGGCCAGATAACACTTGGTGGAATAATTTTTGGTGCGATGCGAGGGGCTCATATTGGCTATTGGATTGATCAAAGATATTCCAATCGTGGCTATACCACTCGAGCAGTTAAATTACTTACAAAATTTGGTTTCGAAAATCTTAGATTGCACCGAATTGAAATTAATTTGCGACCAGAAAATGAGGCATCAAAACAGGTTGCAATAAAAGCTGGTTATTTGTTGGAGGGTGCTAGAAATAAATACCTGCATATTGCTGGTGATTGGCGCGATCACATAACTTTCGTAAAGGAAAACCCAGAAATCAAATAAAAGATAAGCAGGACATACCTACCTAATTCCCATCAAACCTAAGCCCTAACATTTATTGTTGTGCTTTATGGGTTCCGGTTTTATCTACTTAATCATCATGGGAATGTGGGCTGCCTACTTCCTACCGCAGTGGTTAAGCAATCATGAAGAAAATTCCGGCAAAGCTATTCAAAGATATAAAAATGCAATGCAAGTAGTCGCTGAAAATAATGGAGCAATTCAGAGTGAAGCTAAACTTGAAGATCAAAATAAGATTTTCTTACAACGCCGATTAATATTCGGTTCACTTTTTTCTCTTTACCTACTCTCATTAATTTCAGCAGGAATAGGTTTTCTTTCATTTACAACAACCTTTGTGCCGCTTTCTGCAACATTAATTTATTTTATAAATGTCAGAAAGCAAGTTGTTACGTCC
>Ga0209135_1000792_pt1 | contig 11375 bp, 8 predicted proteins | sample LauGreSBDMM110SD_4_FD_187570 | JGI IMG/M metagenome (GOLD analysis project Ga0209135, IMG submission 187570) | Freshwater lake microbial communities from Lake Michigan, USA - Su13.BD.MM110.SD (SPAdes) (version 3) | ecosystem: Environmental > Aquatic > Freshwater > Lake | place: Lake Michigan, USA... | reverse complement strand
TAATGGTCGCTGTTTGCGATAGATCAAGTAATGTGCGAGCTAAATTTGCATCTTTATTATCTAAACTCACGCCACCAATCAAGTCCGACTCATTCTCTTTCTTAGCCAAATAACGTGCTGAGGCGCTTGTTGCGCCCTTTTCTGATAATGCAAACACAGAAGAACCCCGTGCATCAGGGCGTATAAAGGCATCAGCATGCACTGAAATAAACAAGTCCGCCTGCATATTGCGGGCTTTAACCACACGACCATGCAATGGAATAAAGTAGTCGCCATCACGGGTTAAAACCCCGCGCATATTAGGCTCAGCATCAATGCGCTCTTTTAATTTTTTTGCGATGCCGAGAGTAATGTCCTTTTCGTTAGAGCCGCTAGCCCCTCTTGCACCAGGGTCTTCACCGCCGTGTCCTGCATCAATGGCAATAGTGATTAAGCGGCCAGTTTTATTAGTCGCTGGTTTATTAGTCATCAGCTTTTCAGAAGGCTTTTCAGTTGTTACTTCCACCACCGCTGGCACTTCAGTTGGCTTAGTCTCTGGCTTAACTTCAGCGGTGACTGGCGCAGTCTCGATTGGCTTACTTTCTAATACCGCAGGTGCCTCAGTTGGCCTTTCAGCTTTCGCAATGACACTTAAGATTGGGTCTTGTAATGGATAAACATCGAGTACCAGACGATGGTTATATTGCCCTGCTGGCTGCAACATAAAAATATTGGGCTTAATTTGCGTTTTTAAATCAATCACAACACGCACCACATTTGGTTTGAAGATGCCCACGCGCACTATTTTGATATAAGGATCATTGGGCGAAATAGCACTCGCCAAAGATTTGAGGTTCGCATTTAAATCCACACCTTCCAAATCCAACACTAAGCGATCTGGGTCTTTGAGCACCATCATTTTTTGGTTAATTTCGCTAGAGGCTTCGATGGTAATACGGGTGTAATCTGCCGCCGGCCAAACACGTGTGGCCGTGACGTTCACCAAAGGGCCAGCCGTTGCCGCGTTAAGGATAAAAAAAACTAAGATTAAGATTCTTGATAGCGTTCTAAACATGCTTTTCCTGCCCTTGTATTGCCAACTAAGCGCGCAATTCTGCCTTCGCCATTTAATTCTAAATAAACATCAATATCAGCCTGTGGGATTAAACTCCCTGCTTTATCAGGCCATTCAATTAAGCAAACCGAATGCGGATTGAAGTAATCTCTAAAGCCTGCAGCATCCCATTCTTCTTCATCCATAAAGCGATACAAATCGAAATGGTATAGATTAACAATCGTTTTGTTGCGCAAAACTTGATAAGGCTCAACCAGAGTATATGTTGGGCTTTTTACCTTACCTATAAAGCCCAAACCATTAAGACCGCCTCGAACTAAGGTGGTTTTACCTGCCCCTAAATCGCCATGCAAATAAACATTCACGCCAACTTCAAGCGTGCGTGCAAAATCCGCCCCTAGTTTAAGCGTTGCCTGTTCATCCGCTAGCTTAAGTGTAATATCATGCGTCATATGTTTGATGAAACCAATAATCTTGAAACTAACAATCTAAAAGCCCTTTCCGAAAGTATTAAGAGCTGGGGGAAAGCGTTGGGATTTAACCATGTGGGTATCACCGATACCGATTTGGCGAGTGCTGAGCCGCATTATCAAGCGTGGATTGAAAAAGGCTTTCATGGTGCTATGGATTATATGGCAAAACACGGCAATAAGCGCACCCAACCGGCCGAATTAGTCGCTGGCACCATGCGGGTGATTTCTGTTCGTATGGATTACCAACCGCCTCAGGCAAAGGATGCTGAAGCAGTTTTACAAGAAAGCGAGCAAGCTTTCATCTCGCGATATGCCCTTGGGCGCGATTATCACAAAGTGCTCCGGGGGCGCCTGCAACAGCTTTGTGACAAAATTCAAAGTGAATTACCTAAACACCAATTAAAAGAATTTCAATATCGCGTGTTTACCGATAGTGCGCCTGTTTTAGAAGTCGCTTTAGCGGAAAAAGCTGGCCTCGGTTGGCGTGGCAAACATACTTTACTGCTTTCTCGCGAAGCGGGCTCTTGGTTCTTTTTGGGCGAGATATACACTGACTTGCCCTTACCCATCGACACACCCACAGACAATCACTGCGGTACATGTACAGCTTGTATTGATATTTGCCCCACAAAAGCCATTGTGGCGCCTTATGAAGTGGATGCGCGCCGCTGTATTTCTTACCTGACTATCGAACTAAAAACCAGTATTCCTGAAGAGTTTAGACCGCTTATTGGCAATCGCATTTACGGTTGCGATGATTGCCAACTTACCTGCCCATGGAATCGTTTTGGGCAAATCACCCAGCAGGATGATTTTCATGTCAGACATGGTTTAGACGATATTTCATTGCTAGAGTTGTTTGCTTTGGATGAAGCCACCTTTAATGAAAAAATGGCTGGCAGTGCCATCTATCGCATTGGGCATGCGCAATGGCTAAGAAACCTTGCCATCGGCTTAGGTAATGCAACTAGCTCACCTGAGATTATTAATGCGCTTCAATCACGCGTTAATGACCCTTCAGCCTTGGTGCGAGAGCATGTGGCATGGGCATTACAACAGCATCACATCGCTGTATAATCGGGCGACTTATTATTAGAATGCTTCATCTAATGACTTCAACCATATATAAAAGGCTTTCTTACGCGCTATTTGGCGCACTTGCCATTTTTATCCTGCTAACCTTTAAGCAATATGGCGTGAGCAATGATGAGGAAGTTCAGCACATTTACGGCCGGCTACTGCTTAAGTTTTATAGCTCGGGGTTTGCAGACCAATCTGCTTTTGCCTACAAAAATCTTTATTTATATGGCGGATTTTTCGATTTAGTCGCCGCATCACTAGAAAAAATCCTTCCGATTTGGGTGTGGGATATTCGTCATCTACTTTCAGCGCTTTTTGGCTTAGCTGGCATTGTTGCGGTTTATAAAATTACCGAAAAATTAGCAGGTGAACGTGCTGCGATATTGGCCGCTCTTTTACTTGCACTCACGGGCGCTTGGTCTGGCGCTATGTTTACGCATACCAAAGATGTTTCATTCGGCGCATGTATGACTTGGGCGCTTTATTACACAACATTAATCGCAGACAAGCTAGACCGCATTCCACGCAACCTCAGCATTAAGCTTGGCATCGCGGTGGGCTTTGCTCTTGGCTTAAGAATTGGTGGCGCGTTTGCAGTGATTTATTTACTCCTTTTAGTCATCATTGCTAGCCTCATCCAAGCCCCAAGCCTCAAAGAAAAATTAAGCTTTTACACCAAGGCTTTCATTGGCTTATTACCAGCGGGCATTGTGGCTTTTGCGCTCATGGCTTTGTTTTGGCCTTGGACGATGATGGGCATAGATCATATTCTAATTGCCGCTCATTCTTTTTCGCACTTTGCATTCGACATGAGCACCATCGCAAACGGCCAATGGTTTAATATCGGCCATATTTCACGTTTTTATCTATTTGAGTATTTAGCGATTCGCTTGCCTGAAGTATTTTTATTAGGCCTGCTTGCGGGGCTCACTCTAAGCAGTGCTGCACTTTTGCGGATCAACACTCGCTTACGCACTTACTTTGCTGGCAAGTTACCTGAAATCACCCTTGCAATCACTTTACTCTTCCCTCTTCTATTTGTCCTTTACGACAGGCCAGCACTTTACAATGGGGTTAGACATTTTACTTTTGTTATTCCTTCACTCGCTATTTTTGCGAGCATTGGCTTATCAAATGTTTACCAGTCTTTAAAAAGTCATCCACGCTGGAAAATTATCTTGACTAGCATTTGCCTTTTATCAGCAATCAATACCTCTTACCTATTATTCAAACTGCACCCGTATCAATATATTTATTTCAATCATTTTGCTGGTAAAAGCCTGCAACAAGCTAGCCATGATTGGGAGGGCGATTACTGGTCTAGCAACCTTTTAGAGTCTAGTAAAATACTCACCAACTACATTAATACTGAGGAAGCTCGCCAAGCAAAGAAGCCAGATGAGCCATATTATGTAGCTGTCTGTGCCGAATCATTTCAAGGACAGGTGTATTTAGACAAGCGCTTTATTGTGACGAGAGACTGGGTACGTGCAGATTTTTACATTTCTGCAACCACCATGAATAATGATGCCATGTTGAACGGAAAAACGATAGGCACGATTGAGCGCCTAGGCGCCAAAATTGCAGTGGTGAAAGATAGGCGTAATTTAGTAGGTCAAGAACGTCGCCCTCACCAAGCCAAGTCTGATTAAGGAAAAAAATGACTGCTCGCCATACACAAAACCCACATATCACCGTCATCATCCCCGCGTTTAATGAATCTGCTGCGATCTCAAACACAGTTGCGAACATTGCGCATCACTTACAACAACTCAGCCCAAATTGGGATGTCGTGGTCATTGATGATGGCAGTAGCGACCAAACAGCCAATGTGGTTCGTGCATTAGCCAAAGAACTCAATACAACGCTAGTCCGGTTCTCGCGCAACTTCGGTAAAGAATACGCCATCACGGCTGGCTTAGAGAATTCCTCTGGCGAGATCGTGATTTGTATGGATGCTGACGGTCAACACTCATCAGAGTTACTGGCTCAAATGCTAGAAAAATGGCGCGAAGGCTACGACATGGTATACGCCGTTCGCCAAGACCGAGAAGTAGAATCAAAATTCAAACGCTGGGGCTCTAAGATTTTTTACGGCGCGATGAGCTTGAGCGGGCAAATTAATATTCCGCCTGACGCTGGTGATTTCCGTCTCATGGATAGACAAGTGGTCAATGCCCTCCTATCTCTCCCTGAGCGCAATCGCTTTATGAAGGGGATTTATGCATGGGTAGGTTATAAATCAATAGGCATCCCCTATTTTCCTTTAGACCGAACTCACGGCGAGACCACCTTCTCAAAACTCAAACTCATCCAACTCGCTTGGACAGGCATTACAAGCTTCTCCGTGATGCCACTTCGCCTGGCAAGTGCATCGGGCGCATCCTTAGCGTTCATTGCCTTCATCTACGGTATTTACGTGATCATTGACCGTCTCTTTTTTGCTGAGTCTGTGCCGGGTTGGCCAACTGTGGTTGCCAGCATGATGTTTTTTGCAGGCGTGCAGCTATTATTTATTGGGATTTTGGGGGAATACTTAGCTCGCGTATACGACGAAGTTAAAGGTCGTCCATCTTATATCGTGGCTGAAGTAACTAAGCCTAAAGTTGAAAAATCTGCTGCAAAACCCCGCGCCTCAAAAGCTAAAATTCAAGCGCCTGATGAGCAAGATTTATTAATCTAAATTCCAAAAGCAACATGTCTAACATTCATACGCAATCCGTTTCTTGGTTTACGATTGTCGGTGCCCTCGCCGCGCTGACACATTTCATTGTTGCAGTTGGCTTTGAGTATAGCGCATTACTAACACCCTCTCATGCCAACATTGCGGGCTTTATCGCTGCGTTTCCTGTGAGTTATATTGGTCATCGAAAATTCAGCTTCGCAAAACATACAGCCAAACATTCTGAAGCACTCCCTCGCTTTTTATCAGTTGCCGTGCTCGGCTTTTTAGCCAACCAAACTTTAGTCTTAAATGGACTTCAATATACCAAACTACCGTTTTGGTTGGTGTTAGGCCTTGTCATGGTGATAATCGCCATCAGCACTTACCTGCTTAGCCATCACTGGGCATTTAAAGGCGGTAAATGAAACTAATTTTGTGCGCTGACGACTTCGGGCAAAGTGAAGCGATAGACCAAGCAATTATCAAACTGATTAAAATGGGCAGATTAAGTGCGACGTCTTGCATGACACTAAGCCCACGATGGAATGAAGCCGCAAAGCAAATAACTCCCTACATTAGAAAAAAAGCCAGTATTGGACTTCATCTAGACCTCACCCACTTTGGTGACGCCATCAGTCATCCAAAATTGGTCCTATTGAGTATTGCACGACAACTTTCATTCGTGCTTATTAAGCAGAGCATCCATCAACAATTAGATTTTTTTGAAGCCGCCATTGGCACTGCGCCTGATTATGTAGATGGTCATCAACATGTTCATCAGCTCCCTCAAATTAGAGAGGCATTACTTGAGATATTGCTAACGAGATATGGCAAAAATTTACCTTGGTTACGCATTGCGAAGACCCCGACAGCAGATGGCATAAAAGGGTTGATTATTAGAGCTTTAGGTTCGAGCGCTTTTGAACAACGTGCCAAGGCGCTAGGATTTGTGTGTTCAGGTGATTTGCTTGGTGTTTACGGTTTTAATGGATCGAACGAAGAGTATCTAACCCGTTTTAAAGGGTGGTTAAAAGAAGTGAAAGTCGACGCAGTCACGCCAGTACTGATGTGTCACCCTGCAGTCGAAATGCCGTCCAATGAAGACGATGTCATTTATCAGGCACGAGTAAGAGAGTATGCTGTTTTAGCGAGCAATGAACTCACAGCAGAATTGAAGGGCTTTAGCTTAGTTACCCGCCCCAGTGACTAATTTCAAGCGCTAGCTTTGTGCAGGAACGACCGAAGTTAACTTTTTAACTTTCTTCGTCATTTTGATTTTTTTAACTGGCTTTTGCATCACACAATGTTCTGAACCATAATCGCCGCCACTCTCATCAGGCTCGTAATAGTGATTCGTATAAGCCCAACGTGTATTAGAGATTTTTTGAATATCAGCAATCCCCGTGCTGTATTCTGCACTTCGTCCATCGGAAAGGTTAAACGTCAAAGCTAACTTATTATCGCTTGCAATGGCTTGGCCTTTATAAACCAAAGCATTTTCAGTTTCCGTATTAAAGTCATACACAGCAAAGCTGCCGTGACTGCTGATGCGGTTAAGTTTTAAGGTCGCAACCACTTCATACTCACCAACTTTGTTATTCACACCTTTGCATGCGTAAACACCGCTAAAGTTCGGTCCAATATACTGCTCTTTTGCCTCAACATGACTTATAAAATTAAGACCAAGCGAAACTAAAGCTAACAAAAACGATTTTTTCATGCGAATTTCTTAGTTAGATTTAATAAAGAGCCATATTGTAGCGTGATGCAGACTAGCTTAGTAAATATCCTGCGATATCTTTTTAGATATGCGTTTTTACTTTGTTTTTGAGTGTGGGCTAGATTATCATAAGCGCTTCACTAGCCAGCTTAAAACTAGCCCGCTTAAATCATTAGCCAACTTAAATAAGTAGCTAGCATAGTCTAAGCAGTCTTTGCATGGTTTATTCTCAGGATTTTATGACGACTTCAAGTCCGCCCCCCTCACAGCAATCCATTTGGCGCTTCAGCGCTTTTAATTTTGTTCTATTGCTGTCGCTTTCGTTGTGGCTTTGGCAGCAAAACAAGCCTGTTGAGCTAACAGAACCTAAGCTTCCTGCAGATGGAAAATTACAATGCGTGTCTTACTCGCCCTATTACAAAAACGGCCAAACACCGCTCAATATTAAAACCCACATCACGCACGAACAAATCGACCAAGACCTAGCCAAGCTATCCACACAGTTCGCTTGTGTTCGGATTTATTCAGTTGACCAAGGTTTAGACTACGTGCCTGAAGCCGCTTCAAAACTAGGCATGAAAGTATATGTGGGCGCATGGATAGGATGGGTAAAAAAGCTAAATGAAAAAGAATTAAAGCTTGCCATTGAGGTGGCGAATAAATACCCAGATACTGTAAAAGCACTGATTATTGGCAATGAAGTTTTATTGCGTGGCGAACAAACAGAATCCGCCTTGAAGGCTTATATTTTAAGGGCAAAAGCGTCTACGCGAGTTCCAGTGACCTATGCCGACGTTTGGGAATTTTGGCGCAAACATCCAAAACTAGAAGAGTCTGTTGATTTCGTCACCGTCCATATCCTGCCCTATTGGGAAGATAAGCCTCAACCCATAGATCTTGCGGTTGATCACACCAGAAACGTGATGAATCAATTGAGAAAAGTCTTCAAAAAACCTATTCTCATCGGCGAAACTGGTTGGCCATCGCTAGGTCGTCAACGTGAGGGCTCAAAACCAAGCCTCATCAATCAAGCCCAATACATGCGTGGCTTTTTAACCATGGCCGATGAAAAGCATTGGAATTACAACCTCATCGAGGCTTTCGACCAACCTTGGAAACGCGCGCTTGAAGGCACTGCCGGTGGATATTGGGGAATCTTCGATGTGGATATGGCACCAAAGTTTGCATTTTCTGGCGGCGTTGCAGAAAGAGCAGATGGCCAATTACCTCTATTTGCAGGTCTTATAGGTGCGCTGTTATTTTTAGCCTGGTCTCTAAAGCTAAATATCCGCACCAAAAGTCATCTTATAAGTATGTCACTGCTCGGGGCGCTATTCGGCGTTAGCACACTATTGCAAGTAGAGTATCTTGCTATTGCTTGCAGAACACCTCAAGAATGGCTATCGCTTGGCGGCATCTTTTTCGTAGGCTTAATTAGCTTACTGAGCATCCCAGCTTATTTATTTAATGGGAATAAGGCGGCAAAAAACATCATTCAATTGTCTTTAACTATCTTTTTGCTAGCGGCCGTCATTTCGAATTACTTACTGAGCGTGGATGGACGTTATCGAGATTTTTCAATCACCTTATACGCGTTAACGGTTTTAGAGTTATCCATTGGCTTAAAATTACTGAAACAACGCACAAGTTTCAACATTTCAGCGTTTCGCTGGCTGGGAATTTTTCTGATTGCCACCGCAATATTTTGCTTGTACAAAGAACCTAGCAATGATTTAGCCTTCATTTGGCTGGCACTTTGCTCCCTGATTACCTGGGCTAATTGGCCAACTAAACGCACCTCTCCACTTTAATTCACGCTGTTAATTCATTAGAAATCTTTTATGCACCCATTTTTTAAGCGTTATATCAAGCCATTATTGTTTGCAACCTTGATTGCACTCATTCATTTTGGCATTTGGAGTATTTCTAATAGAGCCATTCCTACGATGAATGCACCAACCCTCGTTCATGGTTTTGCATATAGCGGATTCCAAGAAACCCAAAGTCCGCTTGAGAAGGACTATCCAAGCACCGCCGAGCTAGAGCAAGACTTAAAAATTCTAAGAACATTGACTAATCGTATTCGTATTTATGGCGCACTTGAAAACAGTGAAGTTACTGCGCTTGCCTCTAACCTAAACTTTGAAATCACTGCTGGTGCCTGGATCAATAACGACCTCAATGCAAATCAACGTGAGATTGATGCGCTTAAAGCAAAAATTAAGAATTACCCCCATATCGAACGCGCCATTGTAGGCAACGAGTCATTACTTCGTGAAGATGTGACCCCAGAAGATCTGATGAGCTATTTAGATGAGGTACGCTCAAAAACGACCTTGCCGATATCAACGGCAGAGCCTTGGCATATTTGGCTAAAAAACCCAGAGCTAGTTAAACATGTTGATTACATCGCTGTTCATCTTCTTCCCTACCACGAAGGCCTTGCTGTAGAAGACGCTGTAGATTATGCATTTACGCGCTACCAAGAGCTGATGGACACCTACCCGCGCAAAAAGATTGTGATTACGGAAATTGGCTGGCCTAGCCATGGCCCAACAATCGGCGCTTCAGTTGCTTCAGACGTCAATCAAGCGCGTTTTGTACGTGAATTTTTAGCGAAAACCGCACGTAAAAATTACGACTATTACCTCATGGAAGCCTTTGACCAGCCTTGGAAACAAAAACTAGAAGGCTGGGCTGGACCATATTGGGGAATGTTTGATGCAGAGCGCAATCTGAAATACTCACTTCAAGGGGCTGTAGCCAAAGATGACCGTTGGGAAGAAAAAGCATTATGGGCAAGCTTAATCGCCTTCTTTCCTATCCTTTTTATTGCTTACCGCTTTAGACATTGGGACTCAGGCGGCCGCTTCTCTATGGCTATCTTGCTTCAAGCTTGTATTACTACCCTAGTCGTCGCATGGAATTTGCCAGGTGATTATTACTACACTGTGCGTGAATTTGTAGTGCTGATTGCGTTGATTATCGGCATGGGGCTTACCTCTGCAGTCCTGATGATCTATGGGGTAGAGTTTAGTGAAGTCATGTTTAAAAGAAAATGGAATCGTACTTTTAAACGCGCAATTCCCGTGCCTACTCAACAAGAATTGTTTGTTTCTATCCACCTTGCTTGCTATAACGAACCACCTGCGATGGTCATTACAACCATTGAAAGTCTAGCCAAGCTCAATTACACAAACTATGAAGTCATTGTGGTGGATAACAACACCAAAGACGAAGCCAAATGGAAACCCATTGAAGAATATATGGCAAAGATGCCTGATAACTTCCGTTTCTTCCATTTGCCGCAATGGCCTGGCTTTAAAGCAGGCGCACTGAACTTTGCCCTTGAGCAGACCAACCCAAAAGCTGAAGTTGTTGGTGTGGTGGATGCTGATTACGAAGTTACGACAGATTGGCTTTCTGATCTAGTCCCGCATTTTGCTGATGCTAAAGTTGCCGTGGTTCAAGCACCTCAAGCACATCGTGATTGGGAACATAACTTCTTCCGCCGCATGAGCAATTGGGAGTTTGAAGGATTTTTCCGTATTGGCATGCACCACAGACATGAGCGCAATGCATTAATTCAGCACGGCACGATGACACTGGTTCGTTATCGCCCATTGGTAGACTTAGGTAAGTGGTCAGAATGGTGCATCTGTGAAGATACGGAGTTGGGTTTACGTTTGCTAGAAAACGGCTATGAACTTCGCTACATAGACGATACCTTTGGGAGAGGGCTAACCCCTTCAGACTTTAAAGCTTTGAAGTCACAGCGCTTCCGTTGGGCTTTCGGTGCGATGCAAATCCTAAAGCGACACTTCCCTAAATTGATTGGCGACTCAACGCTGACATTTGGTCAGCGCTATCACTTTTTAACAGGCTGGTTTGGCTGGTTGGGTGATGCATTACAGCTTATCTTCACTATCGGCTCTATCGCGTGGACTGCAGCGATGTTATTTGTACCGAGTGCATTTAGCTTGCCGGTATCCATCATGATTACGCCTATTCTGTGCTTCTTAGTCATTAAAGCAACACTTGGGCCCATCCTTTATCGCAAGACCATGAATTGCAGCTGGAAAGATATCTTTGGGGCATCACTTGCGAGTTTAGGTCTATCTCATGCAATTGCGCGAGGCGTAATGATGGGCATCATTAAAAAAGATGGAGTATTCAAGGTGACCGCAAAAGGCAAAGTGACCAACAATAAACTGCAGATTTTGAATCCAATTATTGAAGAAGTTACTTTACTGGCGTTGCTGATTATTTGCGGATTTGCTATGTTGATTTCTCGGGGCTTTACTAATCTAGATGCGCAACTTTGGGTCACCATGTTAGCTTTGCAAGCACTGCCTTACGGAAGTGCTTTAGCCTGTCAGATTA
>Ga0209135_1000785_pt1 | contig 11491 bp, 7 predicted proteins | sample LauGreSBDMM110SD_4_FD_187570 | JGI IMG/M metagenome (GOLD analysis project Ga0209135, IMG submission 187570) | Freshwater lake microbial communities from Lake Michigan, USA - Su13.BD.MM110.SD (SPAdes) (version 3) | ecosystem: Environmental > Aquatic > Freshwater > Lake | place: Lake Michigan, USA... | reverse complement strand
GTGTACGGTCGGATGCGTGGACTGGAACTACCTTCAAAGGACATTTTGGTCCAACTTATTACTCTTGGAATAGGGGAGAAATCCACTACGTGGTGTTAGATGATGTTTTTTATCTAGGTGCAGGAACTAAATACATCGGGCATTTGCCTGAGGAGCAATTGGCTTGGTTGGAGCAGGACCTTTCTTTTGTGGAAAAGGGTCGGACTGTGGTTATTTCTCTCCACATCCCAACTTATACTGGAGCAGTAACTCGCTATCCCAAAAATGATACGCTTGGAGGAACTGTCAGCAATAGAGAACATTTGTATCGAATGTTGGAAGGATATCAGGCACATATTCTTTCGGGTCACACCCATTTTAATGACAACATGATCCAAGGCAATATTTACGAACACTGCCATGGAACAGTTTGCGGGGCCTGGTGGTCAGGTCCAATTTGCCACGATGGTACACCTTCTGGTTATGCAGTCTATGAGGCTGCTGGTTCTGAACTTCGTTGGAAATACAAAGGAACAGGAATGGACATCACCGAGCAATTCCGTCTTTACCCCAAAGGATATCAAACCGATTTCCCGGATCATTTCTCTTTGAATTGCTGGAATTATGATCCCAAATGGGAAATTTCCTGGTATGAAAATGGGATTAAGGTGGGAGCACCTAAAAAAATAGTAGCGGTAGACCCTTGGAGCGTCGAATTGCATACGGGACCAACGCTCCCCCAAAGAAGAACTTGGGTTGAGCCCCAATTGACCGATCACTTATTTTTCTTTCAACCCAATTCAACCGAAAATCTAGTGGTAGAGGTGAAAGACCGATTTGGAAATAAGTATACGAAGAGAATATAAGTTCTCTTCGTATCTTTTTTTACCAAGCGATTCCGTAGTCGTCACCATAATTACTAGCTCCGCCCCAGAAGCTGCCATGCTTCCAATCAATCCAGATAGCGGTTAGGGGGCCAGAAGTTTTGTTCCAAAACTCCATGCTGTAGCCTCGCTTCAACAAGTCTCTGCGAACCCATTCAGGAGTGTCCTCTCTTAGCGTAATCGCTCCAGGTCGAATCTCATGATCACCAAAGCTACTTTGCATCTGGTAAGAGTTGAAGTTTGGAGCCTCTACTGCTTCTTGCACGTTCATGTCAAATTCCACCACGTTTAAAAAGAATTGCAATAAGTTTTGATCCTGAGAATCACCTCCCTGCACTGCAAAGGCAAGGTAGGGTTTTCCGTCCTTCAGAGCCATGCTTGGGGTGAGAGTTACCCGGGGTCTTTTCCCTGGCTCCGGCAGATTGTAAGGATTCAAGGTCTCGTCTAGTACAAAGCTTTGCATACGCTGGGAGAGCCCCACACCTGTATTGCCTGCAATCACGGCAGGTATCCACCCTCCAGAAGGTGTCACAGAGACTACCCAACCTTCTGCATCTGCTGCCTCCACGGTGGTAGTTCCTCTTTGAAAGTTTTCGATATAGCTTTCAGTAACTTCAGCGGGGGTCAAGGAAGCTGTAGCCTCTGATTTTTTAGTAAGTAGGTTTAAGTAAGGATTACTTCCTCCTTGAAATGGATAAGGATCTCCTGCACCGATTGTAGGGTTGTTGACCGATTCGATCAACTTGGCTCTTTCTTTAGCATATTCTTTGGAGAGCAGGCCTTTCATAGGCGATTGAACAAAGGCCGGATCTCCGTAGTAGAAGTCCCGATCTGCAAAGGCAAGGCTCATGGCCTGGTAGACGGTGTGAATGTAGGGAGTGGAGTTGTAGCCCATGGATTTGAGGTCAAAATTCTCCAGGATGTTGAGCGACTGTAGTAGGGCAGGACCCTGGGTCCATTCCTGCATTTTGTACACGTCAATGCCTCGGTAGTTGACCTGAAGGGGCTCCTCAATTTTCACCTTCCAGTTGGCTAGATCCGCCTCCGTAAATAATCCTCCTTGCTCCCGTGTACCACGTACGATTTCTTTGGCGATATCACCTTTGTAGAAACGATCATAGGCCGCATAGATGGCTTCTTTCCGTGATTTTTTAGCCTTCAATGCAGCACGTTCGGCTTCCACCAGTTTGAGTAGCATTTGGTACAGGTCCTGCTGAATGAAGATTTCCCCGGCCTCTGGAGCCTCTCTTTTTTCACCCAGGTGGGGGAGGAATACTTTCTTGGAATAGGGCCATTCCTTTATTTTGGATTTGTTGCTCTCGATGGCATTGGCCGTTTGTGCTTCGATGGGATAGCCCAAGGCAAGGTCCATGGCGGGCTGAAGTACTTGTTCCAAACTTAGGGTTCCAAACTCGGCCAGCATGGTCATAATTCCTCCAGGGGTACCTGGGGTAGTGGCGGCTAAAGGGCCAAATTGAGGAGGATAGTCCATTCCTTGACCCTTGTAAAAATCTACCGTAGCACCGGTTGGGGCTACACCCATGGCATTGATGGCAACTACTTTTTTAGTGTTTGGATTGTAGATCAACGCCTGCGTTTCTCCTCCCCAGGAAAGCACATCCCACATGGTGGATGTTGCGGCGATCATGGCACAGGCTGCATCTACGGCATTTCCACCTTTTTGAAAGATCATGGATCCAGCGGTAGCAGCAAGTGGCTTGCCAGTGATGGCTACCCATTTTTTACCGTGAAGAATAGGGCGGTTGTTGGGTGTAGTGCCAGCACCTAAACCAGGTAGACCTTGGGAGGATGCTGAAAATGACCATAAAAGACAAAAGAAGAAAGCCAATTTTTTCATATGCGAAAAGAAAGAAGAGTGTGAAATGAATTCCAATCAGGCGAGTTATAGCTTGGATTTATAACAGAAGGTCTTGCCTTAAGTTATCAACTTATGCAATCAATATAATTGGAATTTAGGCAGCTATACAAACTTATTTGCACCAATGGTATTATTCTTATGTAGTTTTCTTTTGGTATAGCTTCTTTCAAATATGCTACAGGGGGTGTGTGGAGTAGGCGTGATAAGCCCCTTTTAGCGGATTAATCAAGTTTTGAACTTACCTACACCATTCGAGGTTAATAGATGGGCATTTATCCCAAATTCCCGTATATTTGCCTATTCGGACTCTTTTCCGATGGCTTTTCTTCTCAAAAAATCACCTCAGCTTGAATTTTAATTCGTTTAATTTTGAGTCCTCTCTACAAGAAGGGCTTGATGCCATGGGTTTTGATACCCCAACCCCCATCCAGGAAATGGCGATTCCTGTTATTTTAGCTGGAAAAGACTTGATTGCCTGCGCACAAACAGGTACAGGTAAAACCGCCGCTTTTGTGTTGCCCATCCTAAATAAAATCACAAAATCTGGGACTAGCTCACTCAATACTTTGATTTTGGCCCCTACACGTGAGCTTGCCATTCAGATCGACCAACAGATTCAAGGTTTTTCCTATTTCTTGGGTGTAAGTTCAGTACCCATCTATGGTGGTGGAGATGGCATCGTCTGGGAGCAACAGAAGAAGGCCCTAGAAACAGGTGCCGAAATCGTGGTGGCTACACCAGGTCGTCTAATTGCCTTGTTGGCAGGTGGAAAAATTGATTTAAGCACCCTTGAGCACTTGGTTTTGGATGAAGCTGACCGCATGATGGACATGGGCTTTTCGGATGATATATTGAAAATTATCAATTACCTACCTCAAAACCGTCAGACGATCCTTTTTTCTGCAACTATGCCTCCAAAAATTCGTCAGTTCAGCATGAAAATTCTGAATAAGCCGGAGGAAATCTCTATTGCGATTGGTAAAACTGCTGCTGGGGTGACCCAATCCATGTATTCGGTGTATGATACTCAAAAGGAAGAATTGGTTCGTTACATTCTTTCTCAGAAAAATTACGAGGCAGTCATCGTTTTTTGTTCGACCAAGGATAAGGTTAAGGCCTTGCATAAGACCTTAAGAAAGAGCTTTGATATGGAAGCTTTCCACTCCGATTTGGAGCAAGTGGAGCGCGAAAAAATAATGTCGGCTTTCAAAAACAGGAAAGTTAAAATCCTGGTTGGTACGGATATCATCTCGCGAGGCATTGATGTGGTCGGCATTGAGCTAATCATCAACTACGATACTCCTGGTGATCCGGAAGATTACGTGCACCGCGTAGGCCGTACGGCAAGAGCAGATGCGAAAGGAGAGGCCATTACCTTTGTGAACCCTAAAGATCAGCCCAAGTTTGTGCGTATCGAGCAGTTGATAGGTATGTCAGTTACGAAGAATCCGCTTCCAGCTCAAATGGAAAAAGGACCTACTTTCGTTGGTGAAAAAGTCAAAGAAACAGCTCCTACTTCAGCAACTTCAACTTCCTCTCTAAAAAAGAAGAAGAAGAAAAAGAAGTCTCCTGCATCTTCTTCCTCTTTATCCCCTAGACCTTATGCCGAGCGCGCTACCGAACCTGTACCGGTGGTGGGAGTTTCGGAGCAAGAGGCTAGTGCAAGCAAATACGGGCAGCGAAAAAATGTGATCGAGCCTTAAAACCTCGCTTTCCTTCACTTCTTACTATTTTTTATCCTACGCATCCATTTGCCAAAAAGCTGAACTGATTTTGGGATGAGGTGAATTTCCATTTAGACTGTTTTAATTTAAGCCAATATGAATACCAAAGACCTTAATCAACTGATTCAAAGAGATTTATCCAAATTAATTGAGGAGTTGAAAGCCTATTCAGATGAGCGTAATCTCTGGTGCATTGACCAAGGGATTAACAATTCTGCTGGCAACTTGACGCTTCATCTGATTGGCAACGTGAAGCAGTTTTTTGGATTGGACTTGGTTGGTATCGCGTTTGAGCGAGATAGAGATAGTGAATTTGTACCGAGCCTGCTCACGAGAGACCACCTACTCCAAGAGTTGGAGGAGCTCAAAAAGATTTTAGAGCAAGCCCTGGTACCCATGGACCCCAATAAACTAGGTGATCAATCCATACATTCTTTCCTCGGCCATTCCATGACAGTAGGATATTTTTTAATTCACCTCTATGGTCATTTTAACTACCACCTCGGTCAAATAAATTACCACCGCCGCCTTTTAGATAAGGAATAGAGGTTTCTTAAGAAATCTTTTTGTCCAAGGTATACACCAGCCTGGAAATAGGATCCTTATGTTTGCCAAACTTTTTTTTGCTTGTATACTAGGGTGCATTGTGAGAGTCCCTTTCGAATTTATACGTTGTATTTCGACTAGGCTTAAAGGTTTTTAATCCTTCTGAAGTAGAAATACATACACAAGCTACTAGTGGCGGTCAGAAAATGCCACAGCGCATGTCCTTGCCAGATGGAGAGTGGATCACAATTCACTTTGGCCACATCCAAGGTGCGAACTTGTATTGCAATGGCCAACAGCACAAAGCTCAGAATAAGAAGAAGTGGGCTTCGTTGGGAACGGTATTGAACGAAATTACCAATGCCGAGCAGGAGTAATACGAAAAATAAAGAAGGCAGTAAAATAGCACTCGGAATTTGCAAGGCGAGTGGAAGAAATGCCGCAATGAGTAAAAGCATTCCTAGGACTAACCCAACCTGAATTTGTTTTGATAGCGCCTTTTTAACAAGTATCTGAACCATCCCGATGCAAATTAAACTGAGCGTAAGTCCATAGGTGGCATTCATGTCTACCCGTTGGCCGATCCAGGTGAGTGAAGCATGGAAAAATGCAGAACCAAAACTCAAATAGATAAAATTAGCAGCTAGGAGGACCGATAGGTAAGGAAAATTACGAACTGAATTGGCCTCCCGAACAGAAAAGAATTTCAAATCTTTTGTTGCCAGTTGAATGACCACTAAGCCATAGAAAAAATAAATCAGGTTGGAATAGGTATTGATGGGTTGGTGGAATAGCCTTTCAGGATGGTTAAACTCACAGTATTCCACTGTAATGGCGGACTGACTCACAAGCATCCCCGTCCACACACTGCTATCAAAAAGAAAATCTAAGGATAGCGCAACACCAAAAAGGAGGCCTGTACCAAGCAAAGCATTTCTTAAAAGTACTGTGTTAGACATGACTAGATAGCTTAAAAAAAGCATCCCAATTGCTTGGGATGCTTTTTTTATAATTTTAAGGATTTCCTTACTTTTTAATATTCTGGAATAAATCGATAGGAGTAGCTTTTACCTTTTCCTCAAAGGCTTTCCAATCTCCTTGGATGAAGGCCTCTACCTTTGCAATAGCTTCAGCAACTGACTCCTTCGCTTGAGCAAGCAAGCGCTCCTCAGTTGCTCCCGGTGCGGTATAGCTAGAGTTTGCATAGCTTCTTGGATCAAACATTCGGCTCATCGTGGTAGGGAAGAGGTTTCTTACAATTCCTTGTCCTTCTACCTTTGGTCCAGTGAATGCTTCACGCGCTGTATCCAGTTTCTTCTTGATATCCTTAGCAGCGGTTTCCAGCGCTTTTGCATCATCGGTCTTCACGTCCTTAATCAGTGAATTTACCTTATCGATTGCCTTCTGAGCTTCGTCTAATTTTTTGGTAGTCGCTGTCACTTCAGAAGAAATTGCTTCTACCTTTTTCAAGAAGTTATCCTTGGCTTGTAGGTCTGTAAGAACAGGCTTGATGCGTGGATCTGCATGTACCGTGATGGAAGTTTCAGATGACTCTCCTCCATATTCCATCACTACTTTGTAGGTACCAGGAATCGCATCTCCACCACTTGGTTCAAAGAATCCTCGGCTTCTACCTCCGCCGCCTTGTCCTCCACCTTGACCACCGCCCCAGCCGCCGGTCATTTCAGCAGTAGATTTACGGTCTAGGTTCCAAAGAACTCGGTTTACTCCTTTGCTTGGTAGCGTCTTCAAAGTTCTGATTTGCTCTCCAGAAGCACTATAGATTTTGACGGTTAAGGAATCCAGTTTTTCTTTTTCATCCTGGATCAAGTAGCTCAATCGTCCACCAAAAACTCTGTTTTCACCAGCATACTTTGCGGAAGCCATGAAGCGTTCGCCATGAGGCTGCTGGATTTCAGCTTGGTAGGCATCTGGAGCCGGGAAGGCAGTGATTTTTCCTACAGGAGCCTTACCTGCATTTTTTGCAAATGCACGAAGTGGACGGATGTCGTCTAGCACGTAGATTGCGCGTCCAAAGGTTCCAATTACTAAATCTGCCTCACGCTCTTGGATGGTCATGTCGTAGGTAGAAACGGCTTTTGGATAGCCATGTTCCCACTTGTTCCAAGTTTTGGCTTTATCCAAAGAAACATAGAGCCCAAACTCAGTGCCCAAGAAAACCAAGTTTGGTTCAGTTGGATCTTGTTTGATGGATAAGGTAAAGCCCCAAACCTTGGAATCATCTGCGATTCGGGTGAAGGTTTTTCCATAATCCGCACTGTGGTACGCATAGGCAGCAAAGTCATTATTTCTATAGTTGTTGGCTACTACCCATACTTCACCGGCAGCAAAGGTAGAGGCTTGAACTTGTGGGATCCAGGATGCTTTTGGAAGCCCGGTAAGTTTAGCAGCTACATTAGTCCATGTTTTGCCTCCATCCTGAGTTACTTGCAGGTTGCCATCATCTGTACCAACCCAGATGACATTCTTGTCTACAGGGGATGGAGCAATTGCTATAATAGTGGTATGATTTTCAGCTCCGGTGATGTCAAAGGTCAAACCACCTGTTTTTTGTTGGCGCTGCTTGGTGGAATCGTTGGTGGTCAAATCAGGTGAGATGATTTCCCAGGTTTCACCAGAATCTTTGGACTTATGCAAAAACTGAGAAGCATAATAGACCGTATTGACATCATGAGGATCCTGTGCGATAGCGGCATTCCAATTGTAGCGAAGGAATACATCCTTATCTGGATGTGTTGGACGAACTGTACGATTGTGACCAGTGAGCTTATCAAATCGGCTTACATTCCCTCCTTGAGACATGGTGTAGCCATATCTTGAGTTGGCAGGGTGGGATACCACGTCAAATCCATCTCCGAAGGAAACTTCTTGCCAGTAGGTGTTTCGAATTCCATCACCTCTCCAGAGGTAAGAAGGTCCTGTCCAAGATCCATTGTCTTGCATGCCGCCATAGACATTGTATGGTACCTCGTTGTCTACATTGATGTGGTAAAACTGACCTACAGTGATTCCTTCTGCAAAAAACCAGGTTTTACCCATGTCTCTAGAAACATTCAATCCTCCGTCGTTGCCATTGATTAGCAGCGATGGATCGTTGGGGTTGATGTACCAAGCGTGGTGGTCGGGGTGCACTCCTGAGTAGGAAAGCAATTCTCTGAAACTTTTCCCTCCATCCTCGGTGATCCCTACTCGGGAATACAGCGTATATACTCTGTTTTCATTTTTAGGATCCGCATGAATTTCGAAGTAATAAAAAGGTCTATCCCCAATTTCAGCTTTATCGTTGATCATGGTGAACTTTCCACCTCCGTCTTCAGAAACATAAAGGGCATTTTTAGAAGATTCAATAAGCGCATATACCTTGCTGCTATTCGCTTTGGAAATAGCCAAGCCCATTCTCCCTAAGTTACCTTTAGGCAATCCATTTTCTTCTGCGGATAATTTTTTCCAATTGTCTCCACCGTCCTGAGTTACATAAAGTCCTGAGCTAGCTCCTCCAGACTCAAAAAACCAAGGGTAGCGTCTGTGTTCCCACATGTTGACAAAGATTTTGTTTGGGTTGTTGGGATCCATGATCATTTCTCCAACACCAGTTTTGTTGTCTACATATAAGATTTTTTTCCAGGTTTTTCCTCCATCGGTGGTCTTGTACACGCCACGATCTTCTTGGGTTCCCCAAGGCGAGCCGATGGCACCAACAAAAACGGTATTTGGGTCATCTGGGTGAACGATGATTCGGTGGATGGCACGGGTTTTTTCAAGACCCATCTGTTGCCAGGTCTTGCCTGCATCCATGGATCGGTATACCCCATAGCCCATGTTCAAGGAGTTTCTCGGGTTTCCTTCTCCAGTACCCACCCAAATGATATTTGGATTTTTCTGATAGATGGAAATGGCACCTATGGAATGTACCTTTTCATTATCAAAAATCGGCTCCCAAGTGATGCCACCAGAAGTAGACTTCCAAAGGCCGCCAGAGGCAGATCCGGCATACATAATTGTGGGGTTATCGTGTACAGCATCAATGGCAGTAATTCTACCGCTCATCGCACCTGGGCCGATGCTTCGCGCTTTCATGGATTTAAAAACGTCCATGTTGACCTGCTGTGCCTGAACGCTCATTTGGAGTACAGCGAGGAAAATCAAGAGAACTAATTTTTTCATGTGACTAGAGTGTGGTTTTCAATAGGGCTAATTAAACCATTTTTACTGATTTTCAATTCTAATTTTTTTTCAGTGGCGATGTAAAAAATTGAATAGGTGTCTTATTTTTTTGTTCATGGTTTGGGTAAGGGATTGTTTTTTATGTTCTTTCGAAAAAATTAATTACCAATGGGAACATATACAATCAAGTCCTTGCTAGGACTTTTCTTTTTTGTGGGCATGGGCACCCTTAGTGCTCAAAATGGTCGTTTTCAACAGGCAGTTTCCTACCGCATGCAGGTGGATATGGATGTGGAGACCAATCGATATAAGGGTAGTCAGGTACTTGCGTACACCAATAACTCTCCAGATACCTTAACTCGCGTATTTTACCATTTGTATTACAATGCCTTCCAACCCGGCAGCGCGATGGATGTTCGTTCAAGAACTATTGTTGACCCTGACCAACGGGTTAAAGATCGAATTTCAAAATTGACTCCTGAAGAAATCGGATTTCTCCATACGACTAAGCTGACCATGAACGGTAAAGACGTAGTCTTCAAGGAGGTGGGAACGATATTGGAAGTAGAATTGGCTCAGCCAATTTTACCGAATAGTACGGTCCAATTTGAGATGAACTTTGAAGGCCAGGTACCGCTTCAAGTAAGACGATCTGGTCGAGATTCTCAAGAGGGGGTGCGTTATTCCATGTCACAATGGTATCCCAAGATGGCCAATTATGACGAACAAGGTTGGCATGCTAACCCCTATGTAGGCAGAGAATTTTATGGGATTTGGGGAGATTTTGATGTGAAAATCACTATTGATAAAACCTATACATTAGGAGGCACAGGATACCTTCAAAACCCCAACCAAATCGGCCATGGGTATCAGGATGAGGGAGTAAAAGTTTCTGAACCGAAAGGAAAAACATTGACTTGGCATTTTGTAGCACCCCAAGTGCATGATTTTATGTGGGCGGCAGACAACAAATACCAACACGATAAGATGCAGATGCCAAATGGCATCACTGTACATCACTTTTACATTCCGGGTGAGAAGACCACTGAAAACTGGGAGAAGTTAAAGGAGTTTACACCCAAGGCCATTGATTACTTATCACAAAAATTCGGGCAATACCCCTACAAGCAATTTTCTGTGGTTCAAGGAGGAGATGGGGGAATGGAATATGCCATGTCTACCTTGATTACTGGGGAGCGTGCCTTACCGAGCTTAGTAGGGGTGATGGTGCACGAATTGGCGCACAGCTGGTTTCATGGAGTCTTGGCTTCCAACGAATCCTTGTACCCTTGGATGGATGAAGGCTTCACTTCCTATGCAACAAATTTGGCGATGGCATCGATTTTTCAGTCGAACACAGTTCCTCAGCGTAGTTCCTATGGTGGGTATTACCGATTGGTGAAATCGGGATTAGAAGAGCCCATGTCAACCCATTCGGATCACTATCAGACTAATACTGCCTACGGTGCTGCAGCCTACTCAAAAGGTGCTGTTTTTCTAGCTCAGTTGGGTTATGTATTAGGTGAAGAGGTACGGGACCGCGCCATGCTTCGCTATTGGAATACCTGGAAATTCAAACACCCCAATGTAAATGACCTGGTTCGGGTGATGGAAAAAGAAAGTGGGTTGGAACTAGATTGGTACAAAGAGTACTTTGTGTATTCAACCAAGACGATCGATTATGCGGTCAAAGAAGTAAAGGCATCCGAAGAAGGTACCTCAATCACTTTGGAACGAGTAGGAGCCATGCCTATGCCAGTGGATTTGATGATTACCTACAAAGATGGAACCAAAGAGTTGGTTTACCTGCCTTTGGAAATCATGCGTGGGGAGAAAAAATTGGAGGCAAATGCTCCCAGTCTTGTGTTGAGACAAGATTGGCCTTGGACACATCCTACCCAAACGATCAATTTAAAAAGAGCAATGGATAGCATTAAATCGGTAGAGATTGATCCGAGCAAGCGTATGGCAGACGTACAAGTAGAAAATAATAAAGTGGAGTTTTAGGTCTCCACTTGAATTTAAGGGCATAAAAAAAAGGTGGGTTAACCCACCTTTTTTATTTTTGGAATCAACCAGCGTTCTTCTTATCCTGTACTTGAGTACGGATTGCTTGCGCTAGGTTTTTCAAATCCTGCATACCTTTTCTAACACGGGTACCTGCAGCTTGATTTCCTTTGTCGTAGAACTTTTCGAAGTCAGCTTCCAAGCTCATTACTAGATTTTTTACGTCGCTAAATTTGCTCATAGTAAAAGTTTTTAAGGGTTGATGATAAGTTTATAAAATCTAATAT
>Ga0209135_1000783_pt1 | contig 11508 bp, 2 predicted proteins | sample LauGreSBDMM110SD_4_FD_187570 | JGI IMG/M metagenome (GOLD analysis project Ga0209135, IMG submission 187570) | Freshwater lake microbial communities from Lake Michigan, USA - Su13.BD.MM110.SD (SPAdes) (version 3) | ecosystem: Environmental > Aquatic > Freshwater > Lake | place: Lake Michigan, USA... | reverse complement strand
TGCTTATATACTTCGTAATGTAAGTATATTTTAAATACAATTATTATAATATAATTTTTTATAAATTCAACTACAAAAAATTATATCAGAAATCTATCAATCCATTCATTATTAATTAAACGCACTCAGAATTTGTGTTCCTGAAATATCTATCGAAATACCTTTCGTTCCATAACTAGTATTCGTAATATCAAATAACGATAATAATTTTCCGGCAGTTCCAAGACCATTAAACCATATAGAGAAAGTAGCATTATTTGTTACACTAATTGGGGTTTTCGATATAATATACTGACTTGCCGTATTTGCCGCCGTATTTCCATATGCCGTACCAGTATTTTGAACTGTCATTGCTCCTGTTCCTGCAACATAATTATTTGTAGCAGTTGTAATGCTTACATTTCCAACCATGGAAGCATCATATCCCCAATTCACTACATTCGGTACTCTTTTATTGAAACTACGGTCAAACGTATACATTACTGTAGGATTCATATATAAGTATTCTCCCGAAATACTAGGTATTGGAATCAGATTTTGTTGTATGATTTTATTCGTACCACTTATATTCAATGAAATACCTCTTGCATCATTAGCATATGGAATATCAAACAATGTCTTGAATTCACCAGAAATACCAGTGGTTTGAAACCATATTGAAATTGTCATAGAAGACGAACTAGTAATTGTATCTCCCAAATAAGCATATTGGTCAGAAGAATATACATCAGAACTATTCGTATTTGTTACAGATAATCCAGACCCACCATTCACATTTGGTATATTTCTAGAAATATATGAACCTCCAACTAATGTTCCGTAATTATTAGCAATTCCTCCTGCATAATTTGTGATTGTACCATTACTACTACTATCAAATGTATAATAAACCGCCATAGCAGTATCAGTAACTGGTGCATATGTAGGTCCATAATAGAAATAAGGAGTTAAATCAGATTGTACATATCCAGCCGTACTTAAATTGGTCTGTGTAAATCCACTAGCAATTAATTGTGTAATAGTATATCCCGCTGCAATAAAATCGGTTTTAAAGAATCCAACATTTGTTAATTGAGATAATCCAAATCCAGAATTAGATAAATCCACCAATGTATATCCTGCAGTAACTAAACTAGAAGTACTTATGTTAGAATTACTGAAATCCGCAGCAACATACCCTCCGAATTTTATTTGTGGTAGAGTATATCCAGAATAAGATAAATCTAAAATTGTATAAGAAGCATCATGTAATATCTGTACTGTAATAGAAGCAATATCAAAATCGGATTTCAGATAAACCCTATCTAAATCTAATAAACTATATCCAATCGTTAATAATTGTGTAACAGTATATCCTGCAGTACGTAAATCGGAAACCGTTTTAGAAGCACCTACAAAATCAGATTTTACAAATCCAATACCATATAATTGCGACAATGTATATCCTGCACTTAATAATGTAGTTATACTATATCCTGCAGAATATAATTGACTTAATGTAATTCCAGCCGTATTGAATTCTGTACTTGTAATTCCTGCAGTAGATAATTGCGACAAAGTATATCCAGCATTTAATAAACTAGTTATGGTATATCCTGCACTATGTAACATAAACGAACTTACATTCGCACTACTGAAATCTGTACTTGTAAATAATCCAATATCTAATTGTTTCAATGTATATTGCGCGGTCAATAAATCAGATACTTTGTAAGTTGCATTATATAAAGTAGTAATACTAACATTTGCAGCAGAGAAATCAGTATTGATGAATCCAGCGTTCTTGATTTGTCTTAATCCAAATCCATTATTTGAAAAATCAGCAATTGTATAATTAGCGTCGTGTAAATCTGCCAAAGTGAATTGTTGTAGATATAAATTCATAAAAGAATATCCTGCAGATTTCAAATTAGAAGCAGTATAACCTGCACTAACGAAATCTGGTTTATAAAATCCAACTTTATCGATTTGTTTCAATGAATATCCGATATTAACAAAATCAGTTATATTATAACTAGCATCTACCATTTGAGTGACTAGTATATTCGAATTACTGAAATCGGTAATTGTAAATCCAAGATTTTTCAGATTATATAAAGAAAATCCGGCTTTCACTAATTGAGAGAATGTGAATTGTTTTTGGATAATTAATTGGGATGCTAATTCATGTAAATCATCATTATCATATCCAATTGATTTCATATCGGGAACAGTAAATCCAGCATTAAATAATTTATATGCATTAAATCCTGTTGCTTCGTAATCATTTTTCATAAAAGTGAATCCGTTTAATTGGGTTAATGTGAATAAGAATCCACCGCTTTCTACAAATTGAACAATCTTGAAAGTAAATCCAGCAGTAACTAAATCTGATAATGCGTATCCGGCTTTTACTAAATCATCTGAAGTAAATCCAACATTTCTCAAACGTGCGGCAGTTACTCCAGCTGCAGAAAAATCCGATAAATTATATCCAACACCATCTAATTGGATTAATGAATATCCTGCATCTAGTAAATCACTCACTGTATAATCTGCATCATACATTTCAAATGCTGTGAAATGTTGATTATATAAATCAGTACTAGTGAACCCAATATTTTTGAGAGTTGTGGCACTATATCCTGCTGCACTAAAATCCTGAGCAAAAAATCCAATATTATTCATTTGTAGAATAGTATATCCTGCATTTGATAAATCGGTTATAGTATAAGAAGCAGTATATAATGCTTGTATTGTTATTCCTGCATTTGAAAAATCTGCTACAAAATAATTATTTGGTGTTGGTATATTCATTTGTTTTAGAGAAAATCCTGCATTTAATAAATCAGTAACTGAATAAGAAGCATCATGTAATCCACGAACTGAAATTCCGGCAGCACTAAAATCTAGTAATTTATAATTATTCGGATACTCTAATTTCATTTGTTGTAAAGTATATCCTGCATTTGATAAATCCGATATAGAAAATGCCGCATCATGTAAGTTCTGTACTATAATTCCTGCATTTGAAAATTCACTTTGAATATATCCTGCACCATTTAATTGTTTTAAACTAAATCCAGCATTTGATAAATCTGCAACAGAAAATGACGCATCACGTAAAGACCTGGTCGTTATTCTGGCATTTGAAAAATCGACTTGAATATATCCTGCACCATTTAATTGTTTGAGAGAAAATCCGGAATTTGATAAATCTGTAATAGAAAAGGAAGCATCGCGTAAGGCGAATGGTGTGATTCCAGCATTGGAGAAATCGGTTACTAAATATCCTGCCCCATTTATTTGTTTTAGAGAAAATCCGGCATTTGATACATCTGTTACAGAATACCCGGCATCCCGTAGATTTTTAACGGTGATTCCAGAATTAGAGAAATCCGTGGCGGTAAATCCACCTCCATTCATTTGTCTTAAACTAAATCCTACAAAAGATAAATCAGGAATAGTATATCCACCAGTTACTCGTAAAGTTTGCACAGTAACACCTGCATTTGAAAAATCTAGAGCCAAAAATCCAATTGTTTTCATTTGCGACAAAGAATATTGTTGAGATAATAAATCCGTAATTGTATAACCGACACTACGTAATTGTTGAATAGTGATTCTAGCATTAGAGAAATCAGTTTGTACAAATCCAGTATTATCTAATTGGTATAGTGTATATCCCGCACTAGATAAATCTGCGATGGTATATGATGCATCATATAAAGAACGTACACTAACATTTGCAGAAGTGAAATTCGCGGCAGTGAAATTATATGATTTCATTTGTTGTAAAGTATATCCTGAATTTGATAAATCAAGTACAGTGAATTTAACAGTATTTGTAGCTCCGAAAACACTGAAATCATTAACAGTATATCCTACATTTTGCATTTGTGAAATGGTATATCCAGCACTTGATAAATCAGTCACTGTATATCCGGCATCATGTAATTGTTGTACAGTGACTTTAGCATTTGAAAAATCGACAAGTTTTAATCCAAGTGGTTTTACATCTGATAAAGTATATTGTTGATTTAATAAATCCGATAAAGAATATTTTGATGAGAATAATTGTTGTATCGTTATACTTGCATTTGTAAAATCCGTTTTAACAAATCCTACATTATTTATTTGTTTTAAAGTATATCCTGCATTTGATAAATCTGGAATAGTAAAGGATGCATTATATAATGTTCGTGCAGTAATATTCGCAGAACTGAAATCAGCCAACAAATAACTATTAGGAAATGGTAAATTCATTTGTGCTAGTGAATATTTAGCATTTGATAAATCAGTTACAGTATATCCTGCATCATATAAATTCTGTATAGTAATACCAGCATTCGAGAAATCAGATTGGACTATTCCTGCATTTGTATATTTCATTTGTGAAATCGAATATCCCGCATTTGATAAATCTGTTACAGAAAATCCTGCATTATATAAATTACGAATACTTACAGAAGCATTTGAAAAATCGGCCAACAAATAACTATTAGGAAATGGTAAATTCATTTGTGATAAATAATAGTTGGCATTTGATAATTCAGTTACAGTATATCCAGCATTATATAGGTCTTGAATTGTAATACCTGCATTTGAGAAATCCGATTGTATAATTCCAGAGTTTGTATATTTCATTTGTTGTAAAGTATATCCAACGTTTGATAAATCTGTTACAGAAAATCCCGCATTATATAAATTACGAATACTTACTCCTGCGTTTGAGAAATCAGCCAACAAATAACTAGTAGTACCATCAGTAAAAGGTAATTTCATTTGTGATAATGTATATTTGGCATTTGATAAATCTCTAACAGTATATCCAGAATTATATAGATTCTGAACATTTATACCAGCTGCAGAGAAATCCGTTTGTAAATATCCTACACCATTTATTTGAGAGAGTGAATATCCGATTTCTAATAATTTCGCAACAGAAAATGAAGCATCATGTAATGACTTGACCGAAATTCCGATATTTGAGAAATCGGTTTGTATAAATCCATTTGGGAAATTCAATTGAGATAAAGTATATCCTGCATTTGATAAATCAGTTATAGAAAAAGAAGCATCATATAAATTCTTTGGACTAATATTTGCAGTAATATATTGTGATTTTATATATCCACCTGAACCACCTACAAAAGGTAAATTCAATTGTGATAAAGAATATCCTTGGACTAATAAATCCGTTACAGTATAGCTAGCATCATGTAATTGTTGAACCGTTATTCCATTATTCGAAAAATCAGTTTGATAATATCCAACTCCATTTAATTGTTTCAAGGTATATCCATAGGAAAATAATTCAGGAATTGTATAAACATATCCTTGATTTGATAAATCAATTACAGTGAAAGAAAAATCGCGTAAATCAGATGGTTGTATTCCAGCATTACTGAAATCTATATATTTATATCCAATATTATTTAAATCACTAACACTATATCCTTGTGATAATAAATCGACAATAGTATAACTTGCATCATATAAATGTTGAATAGTAATTCCAGCATCTGTAAAATTATTCTTAGAATATCCTAATCGATTTAATTGTGGTAAACTATATCCCATTTGATAAACATCAATTAATAAATATCCAGCACTATATAATGCCCGTTGGTCATATCCTGCCGCACTGAAATCATGGATTGTAAACCCGATTTTATTCATATTACGTAACGTATATCCAGCATTTGATAAATCCATTACAGTATAACTAGCATCATGTAATTGTTGAATCGTTACTTTAGCAACCGTGAAATTCGTAGAAGTAAATCCAACATTATTTATTTGTTGTAAAGTATATCCTGCATTTAATAAATCTGCAATTGTAAATCCTTCTGATTTTAATATTGAAGGAGTATATCCAGCAGATTTTAAACTGGCAGCAGTTATTCCAGCCGCAATAAAATCTGCTTTTGTATATCCTGCAGATGCTAATTGACTTAAAGGCCACAAATCATTTGATAAATCCAATACAGTGAATCCTAAGTCATGTAATGCTTGTGCCGAATATCCAACTGCACTGAAATCATATATTGTGAATCCAGTTGTATTCATTTGTTGAATAGTATATCCAATTGCAGACAAATCAGTGATTGTATATCCTGCTCTATATAAATTATCAATGTATATTCTTGCATTTGAGAAATCAGTTTGAACATATCCTATTCCATTCATTTGTGCTAATGAATATCCTTTTGAAATCAAATCAGAAACACTAGTAGCGGAAGTATTATATAAATCACGAATTGTATATCCTGCAGCAGAAAAATCAGTCTGTACATACCCTGATTGCATCATTTGAACTAGATTATATCCTATATTCGAAACATCAAAAATACTGAAACTAGCATCGCGTAAATTACGAAGACTTACATTTGCTGCAGAAAAATCGGTTTGAACAAAACCAATATTTCTCATTTGTTTTAATGTATATTTCGCATTAGATAAATCGGTAACGGTGAATGAAGCATCGTATAGTTTATTAATAGTAACATTTGCTGCCGAAAAATCCGTTTGTAAAAACCCACTATTATTTGTTGTAAATGGAAGATTTAATTGCGACAATGAATAATTAGCATTGGACAAATCGGTTACTGTAAATCCAGCTTTTTTCAAATTTGGTATAGTAATACCAACTGATGAAAAATCCGTTTGAACAAAACCAATACGATTCATTTGTGATAAATTATATAATTGATTTGATAAATCAGTCACTGAAAATCCAGCATCGCGTAATTGTTTTACACTTATTTTTGCAGCAGAAAAATCAGTTTGGACAAATCCAATATTATTTAAATCCGATATATTATATTTTTGGGCAGATAAATCGGAAATAGTATATCCAGATTGTTTTAATTGTATTGGAAGATATCCAGCATTAGATAAATCGTTTTTAATGAAACCAAGATTCTTTATATGGGACAAAGTGAAATTCGCTTCGATAAATTGACTAACTGTATAACTTCTAGAAAATAAGGAAGTAGCTAATCCTACAATATCTGTATTAGAATATCCAGTATATAATAAATTAGGAACAGTGAAACTAGCATCATATAACTGCAAAATATTATATCCAGAATTTGTGAAATCACTTTTTAAAAACCCTTTACCATTCATATCTGCCAAAGTATAACGTACACTTCCTCCAGAATTATCAGATAATTGTTTAACAGTAAATCCAGCAGTAACTAAATCTTTTAAAGCATAACCACTCATTGAAACAGTAGTTGGAACTACTAGATTATCAATTGTAGCAGGACCAACTAAATTAAATGCAATACCATTAATTTGAATTAATTTATATCCTGAATTAATGATATCAATAATAGTATATCCAGCACTAGCAACATCATATGCAGTAAATCCTTGTGCTTTTAATTCAGAAGCTTGGTAATTATTATCTCTTAATGTTTTAGCATCGATTCCTGCCAAATTAAAATCGTTTTTATTAAATCCAACATTATCTATTTGATATACTGTAAATCCCAATCCTAACATTTGTAATACAGTAAATTGTCCAGTTGCAACTAATTGTGCTGGAGAAACATTCGCATTTTTATAATCAATTTGTCGATAACCCATATTCGTTAATTGATTCAAAGGAACTCCTTGACTAATTAAAGAGGCTAAACTAAATCCCGCGGTTTTCAATTGTGTTACACCAATATTGGCAGCACTAAAATCGGTAAAAGTAAATCCAACATTGGAAAACTGTGAAATAGTATATCCTTGGGTTAATAAATCAGATACGGAAAAATTCGCATCTTTTAATTGTTGAACAGTAATTTTGGCAGCACTAAAATCCAAATAAGTGAATCCAATGTTATTTAAATCGGAAATGGAATATCTTTGATTTGATAAATCTAAAATCGTATAACTAGAATCACGTAACATTTTAGGAGTAACATCACTATTTGAAAAATCGGGTTTATAAAAACCAATATTTTTCAATTGAGGTAAAGTATAAGATGCCGATAAAAGTTGTGCAATAGTATATCCTCCATTTTTCAGATTAGTTAAAGTAACACCAATTGATTTTAAATAGGTGGCTGTAAATCCTGCATTATATAAATTCGTTACTGTATATCCTTGACTAGTGAAATTCGCAGCAGTTAATCCTGGAACAGCTAATTGAGAAAGAGTAAATCCACTAGTAATTAAATTTTGAACAGTATAACCGGAACTAACTAAATCAGCAACTGTATATCCTGCTGCAGTAAAATCAGCAGGCGTTAATCCAATATTTGTTAAATTCACTAATGGAAATCCACCATCTACTAATTCAGATAATGTAAATCCAATTTGATATAATTGTGTGGCAGTATAACCAGCATATTTTAATTCAGATACATTAAATCCATTACCATTACCACCATTATATAATTGCGACAAAGTGAATAATCCAGATTGTTTTAATGTATATACTGCATTACTACGATTACTTGATTGTAGACCAGCATTTAAAATATCTAAACTACTTAACGCAGCAAGAGCAGACGAAGGATAATTCGCGGAAATAATATCGAGAGGAGTATATCCAGCATTAGATAAATCGGTAACACTTGCATTACAATACTTTAATTCAACTGCTGTGAATCCTGCCGTATGTAAATCAGTTAAACTATATCCTACTGTTACTAATTGATAAGCAAGTGTAGTTAAGTCATTGGCTTTATAACCCGAATTCAAAATATCATATACAGATATACCAGCATCAAACATTTCAGTTAAGGTATATCCAGCCAAAATAATATTAAACACTGGATAAATACCAGATAAATTTGTAATGGTATATCCTGCTCGTCTAGCATTTGTAGCACTATATCCCTGTGAATATAAATAAGAAGGACTATAAACAGATAAATCAGGAACACCTAAACTTGCAACTTCTTCCTGGGTAAATCCTCCATTAGATAAATCTTTTAATGAAAACCCGATATTATATAATTCAAAAACAGAGAAACTAGCATCATGTAAATTAGTAACGGTATATCCAGCTTGAACCATGTTAATTAATGTATTGGAAATATCATTAGCACCATATCCTGCTTGAATTAAATTCTTTGCAGTAAACCCTGCTAATTTAAGTTCCGTTAAATTAAACCCTAATTGGAGAATTAAACTGAGTTTATTTAAATCAACTGTACTCATGTGAATATATTAAAACATTACAAAATCTACTATACGTATAAAATTACGCAAAAACACACACATAGATTATCTAAAGATGAATTTCATTTATATATTTTTTTTAGTTGGTTAGTTTGTTTTTTATATAAAAAAGAAAAAGAAACAAACTATATATTTACTTACCCATTAACCGCTAAAGAACTAATTGCTGAAACAATTTCAGCTAATGTAAATCCTGCATTACGTAATTCAGTAGAATTAAATCCAGCACGAGCTAAATCTAATGCACTATATCCTGCTTGTTGTAAAGCACTTGCAGTTAATGTACGATTATTAGCTACATTAAATCCAGCATTAACAATATTTGTTGCAGTTAATCCGGCCGCTCTTAATTCACTTGCACTATATCCTTTACTTACAATCGCATTTAATGCCATAGAAGCATCTATTAATGCAATTGCAGAATTCACAATATCCGTGAATGAATATCCTGCATTACGTAAAATAGATACCGATACACCAGCTAATGCTAATTGTATAGAACTAGCTCCATTTTGTGCTAATTGTAAAACGGTATATCCACTTCTTAATAATTGTGTTACAGTGAATCCGGCATTAATTAAAGATAATAGAGAAACTCCTGAACTACTATAATTTGCGGAAGTATAAGAACTATTCGATAAATCAATCAATACAAATGGTGGTACAATTTCTGCAACAGTATATGTTGCAGTATAAAATTGACTTACCGTATATCCAGCAGTTTTCATATCAGTTACAAAAAATCCACCATTTTTCAAATCTAATGCCGAATATCCAAGTGATTTCATTTGTACTACACTATAATTCGCTTGGAATAAATCGGTAGTACGAATATTTGCAGCAGATAAATCCGTTAATGTATATCCAACACTACTTATATCATTCAAAGTATATGCCGTTAATATATTAGGAATACTAAAATTAACGGATTTAAATTGAGCGACAGTATATCCTGCAGATTGTAATTGTATGCAATTATAACTTCCATCTTTTAAAGTTTGTAAACTAAAAGACATATCACGTAATCTAGTAGCAGTAAATCCAGCTACATTTAATTGATATGCAGAGAATTGTGCATAAATCAAATCCGCAAGCGAATAACCATAATTTGTATATAAATCAATTGCAGTATAACCAGCAGCAACATACTGAGAAGCATTATATCCAAGTCGATTTAAATCTTGAATAGTAAAAGAAGCATCTAATAAATTTTGAATAGAATATCCACCTTTTTGTAATTGTTGAGCACTATAATATGGCGCTAATTGGGTAGCTGTAAATCCACCACTATTTCTCAATACTTTTGTTGGAATATTAGCAGTACGTGCATCTTGTAAAGTATATCCTCCATCTAATAATTGTGCCCATGAGAATCCAACATTATAAATTAATCCAATACTTACATTTAAAGAACGATAATATGCAACCGTATAATTTGTAGTAAATGGTGAGGTATTTTGATGAGTAGTATCTGTATCTGAAATTAAATATATTTTAATACGATAACTTCTAGGTGGAACTGGATTAGTAAGATTCACGATTTTCTCTTGATTTGGAGCAGGTTTAATTGTCAACAAAAAACTAATAGAATCGCCATCATATAATGGAACTGGTTGCATATCTGCCGATGCTGAAATCTGAGTAAAACGATTTGGGTCTGTACTACCAATTTGATTCATTAATTCTCTAGTGAGATTATTCGAAGTAATTGTATATCTGGTCATATATTTATATCCACTAATATCTGTTAATAATGCGGGATGTGTTCCATTAATAGAAGATACACTATATAACGCATGTGAAATATCATACCAAGAATGTCCAGGTGCAGAACCATCACATTGGTCTTGAATATTATCTTCTAAGGATTGTTTATTATTGAAAAAATCTACACCACTATATGTTCCAAATAATTCTTGGGCTAAATAACGAATAAAATCATCTTTCACAAACATTTTTGTAGGTGAATACTGAGTTCCATCTCTTTCCATGGTAGAAATTGGATTTACAGATAAGAGTCCAGAAGATAAATCTTGATCCATCATTGCATTTGCAGGATTTAAATCGAAAAATGCAGGCCAATATTGCATATTCACATAATACTTCATATCTTGTCCAGATAAATCGTTGATATTGATAGCATCTGTTTGAAATTGAAATATATTTCGGAGATCACTTGTTTTCATATAAAAAACTCCAGTGGAACTTGCGTCTAGTGTTGCAATTTGTTCTGCAGGTATAGTAGCAAGTAAAGAAGCATATGCTTTAGAATGTAGTTGTTTTAGAACGAAATCAATGTTCCCCGACATATAGTATATATATTGCTATACTCATTTATCA
>Ga0209135_1000770_pt1 | contig 11619 bp, 8 predicted proteins | sample LauGreSBDMM110SD_4_FD_187570 | JGI IMG/M metagenome (GOLD analysis project Ga0209135, IMG submission 187570) | Freshwater lake microbial communities from Lake Michigan, USA - Su13.BD.MM110.SD (SPAdes) (version 3) | ecosystem: Environmental > Aquatic > Freshwater > Lake | place: Lake Michigan, USA... | reverse complement strand
CAATTCTTTTCCTTCAATTTCAATTACGCGTGATGTGCCGCGCAGTGCAGCGCCAATACTTGCAGGTGATAACGAAATAAATTCAACGCTAACAGGGATAGTTGTCTCTTCTGGCTCTAAGAAAAGATCTAAAGATAAAATTGCTGCATGTTCCATTAAATTTATTAACAATGATGGAGCAATGATTGGAAGGTCGCCAATACCGATTGCAACAGAGGTGTCGCCGGGGCGCACGACCATTTCCGTTAAGCCAACAGCACCAATGACCTCTTCAGCAGGATGCATTGTTATCGCACCTGCCCAATTTTAACTAGATCCTTTGACATCGCACAAAACACTATCGCTAAAACAGGGTTTCTGGCTCTCCTAAGGGCGTTTCAACAGTTAACTCTTTTCCATTATTTGCCACGCTATTCACCGCATCAGAAACTGGGCGAGCAATCACTATGGATTCAGGCTGTTCGACAACCATTAAAGATTTCAATTCATTCACATCAGTATTTCGGGGGTTGAGCCATAAATCCCAGCGGTCAGGTGGCATAAAAACTGGCATGCGGCTATGAATAGCTTCTAATTCGCCGTGTGCTTCTTGGGTAATAATTGATGCAGTTTCAATTACCTCGCCATTTGGTGATCTCCAACTGCTCCAAATGCCGGCGATCGGAAGTTGGAGGCCATCACGGGCGGAAATATAGAAAGGTTGCTTAGGTCGGTATTGGCCTAGCGCAGTTGCCCATTCGTAATATCCCGATGCAGGAATTAAACAGCGGGTGGATCTAAAAGCATTTCTAAATGTTGGCTTCTCATGAATAGATTCACTGCGGGCATTGATTGCTCGAGATTGCGAGGCGCGTGCTTCTTGCATGTTAGTTAACCATGGACCAATTAATCCCCATGAGACTGTTGCTAATGCTTTTTCACTTTTAATGTCTTTGCCGGAAAAGTCATTGGCGCGCACTATATAAATCGGATTTGTCGGCGCGATATTCCAATTAAGTGGCAGTGAGCTTTGCGGCGATGTGCCGGTGACCTCAAACTGCTCCATGAGTTCGCGCATATCGGCTGTTTGCGCATAGCGGCCACACATAATTCAAGGGTATCGCAGGTATCGGCACGGGTTAGAATAAGGCGATGACAAACAACGCTCACTGGCCAGCGATTTATCGCGGCGCAACATCAGTTGATATCAGCGTTGTCATTCCTGGATCCAAATCTGTCACCAACCGTGCTTTGATTTTGGCTGCCCAAGCAAAGAGCCCCTCAACATTGCGTCGCCCCCTTGTCTCACGCGATAGCGAGCTAATGGTTGCTGGCTTACGGGCGCTAGGGATTGGAATCGAAGAAAGAACAACAGTTGTCGATGGAAATGAAGAGCTGCAGTGGATTATCACACCAGCGCCAATGAAGGGCGGGGTGCGGGTAGATGTGGGAAATGCGGGAACGGTAATGCGCTTCTTGCCTCCACTTGCCGCCCTTGCAGACGGTGGAGTTACTTTTGATGGTGATCCACGATCATATGAACGTCCGCTAGGGCCAGTAATCAAAGCACTGGAAGAGCTTGGCGTATCAATTGATCATGAAGACCGCTATAGCTTGCCTTTGAAATTAAATGGCACCGGAAAAGTTGGCGGCGGCGAGATAACTATTGATGCCAGCGAATCCAGTCAATTTCTCTCAGCATTGCTTTTAGTAGGACCAAGTTTTACAAATGGCATAACTGTTAAGCACAAGGGTGGTTCATTGCCATCAATGCCTCATATTGAAATGACCGTTGACATGTTGCGCCAATTTGGAGCAACGGTCGAGGTTGATGAAGCTGCACAAACATGGAGTGTTAAGCCTGGCAATCTGCACGGCTTAGATCTAGTTATTGAGCCAGATCTTTCTAACGCGGCACCATTTCTTTCAATGGCGATGGTGTGTGGTGGGCGAGTGGCAATTGCTGATTGGCCGGTGAAAACCACACAACCTGGGGATCATTTGCGAACAATTCTTTCGGATATGGGCGCGGAATTTTCTTTTGGTGATAACGGTCTAACAATTATTGGTACTGGCACAATTCATGGAATTGATGCTGATCTTCATGATGTCGGTGAATTAACCCCTTCAATTGCAGCACTGGCTGCCCTTGCTGATTCACCATCACATTTGCGCGGAATTGGTCATTTGCGCAAACATGAGACTGATCGTTTAGCGGCGCTTACTCGCGAGATAAACGCTCTAGGTGGCAATGTCACTGAAGAAGAGACTGCTTTGCATATAACCCCAGCACCATTACACGGCGGGGTTTTTCACACATACGAGGATCACCGATTAGCAACAGCAGGTGCTGTCTTAGGACTAGTGGTTGAAGGAATCGAAGTTGAAAATATTGCGACTACCCGAAAGACCTTGCCAGATTTCCCAGGACTCTGGAGCTCACTTTTACTATGAGTCCACGCGAATACGACGAGTCAGATGCGCGAGTTCGCCCATCACGGAGCACCCGCCCACGAAGTAAAGATCGTCCATCGCATAGTGATGCAATTTCAGCGTTAGTGACAACTGTTGATCGCGGGCGTCAGACATGTATTACTGAAGACGGAACTATCGTCACAGCAATGCGTGCACGAGAACTTGGACCAAAGTCAGTTGTCACTGGTGACAATGTTTCTATCGTTGGTGATGTCACCGGATCCGAAGGCTCTCTCGCGCGAATTGTTGCGGTGCAAGATCGTCGAAATTCACTCAGTCGCACAGTTGATGATGCCGCTCAGGTAGAACGCACAATCGTTGCAAATATTGATCAATTAGTAATCGTTGTTGCAGCAGCAAACCCAGAGCCTCGTCGTGGCCTGATCGATCGCTTCTTAGTTTCAGCATTTACAGAAGGAATTGTTCCAAAGATTGTTGTTACCAAAACAGATATCAGTGAAGTTCCTCCATTTCTTGCAGAGTATGCCGAGCTTGATATTGAAATCATTCACACCGCAATTAAAAGTGATTCACGTGCCAAGGATTTAGCAAAGTTGCATCAAGTACTCGAAGGCAAAATATCTGTTCTTGTTGGGCATTCTGGTGTTGGTAAATCAACACTTATTAACGCACTTGTGCCAGAAGCTGATCGCGTTACAGGTGATGTGAATGAAGCAACTGGTCGTGGTCGTCACACCTCCTCTAGTGCAATAGCGCTGCCACTAGTCGATAGCGATGGATGGATTATCGACACACCTGGTATTCGTGCATTTGGACTCAGTCATATTGATAATCAACGAATTGTTGATGCTTTTAGCGATTTATCTGAAGTTGCTGCTAACTGCCTATCTAACTGTTCGCACTCAGAGAGTTCTTGCAAACTAGATGCATATGCAAGCCCTGAAGGGGTTCCAAATGCCCACCGAACAGCGCGTCTGGCAAGTCTGCGATCTTTGCTGGCGGTCAAAGATTCACCTGCTGTATTAGTCGAGGAATAGACTAAGGCCACCATGAGTAACGAGATGAGTTCAATTGATCTGCAAGATGATCTTGCACTTGCTCACGCATTAGCTGATCTAGCAGATGCCATATCTCTTGATCGCTACCAGGCACAAGATTTAGTGATTACAACCAAGCCCGATAACACACCTGTAACTGATGCCGATCGCGCAGTTGAAACTGCAATTCGGGAAGCACTAGCCACGCATCGTCACACAGATGGCTTAGTTGGCGAGGAGTTTGGAAGTGATAAAGGAACAACTGGTCGCTATTGGGTGATTGATCCGATTGATGGTACAAAAAACTTTATGCGCGGGGTTCCAACCTGGGCAACATTGATCGCACTTGTTCAAGTTGATGCATCTGGTGTGGAAGAAGTTGTTGTTGGTATAGCTAGCGCACCAGCACTTGCCAGACGCTGGTCAGCTGCTAAAGGGCATGGCGCATTTGTGAGATTTATTGCTGGAAATATTGATGATGTGTCAGAGGAGTTTGACGCATCATCTAGTGAAAAGAAGATTTCAGTATCAAAGGTTGGAGCACTCTCTGATGCGTCAATTTCTTACTCAGATTTTGTTGGTTGGGGAGATCGCCTAGAGCCTTTCCAGAAAATGCTTGCTACTGCTTGGCGCACACGAGGTATTGGGGATTTTTGGTCACATATGTTGGTTGCTGAAGGGGCTGTAGACATTGCAATTGAGCCAAAGTTGGCGGTGTGGGATATGGCAGCACTAGATATTATTGTTCGAGAAGCTGGCGGCACATTTACTAATACAGCAGGGCAGAACGGTCCATTTGGTGGGAGTGGAGTTTCTACAAATGGGTTGCTGCACAATGCAGTAATCAACGGATTAAATCCATAAAAGGACATCATGAGCCAAATAATCGAGCCCGTAACACTTTCTATTCAAGGCATGACCTGTTCATCATGCGTGAATGCTGTGGAAAAGGCGCTCAATAAGGTCGAGGGTGTGAGTGCGACCATCAATTTTGCGACTGAGACCGCTCACATTTTGGCTCCGGCAGATATGAATCCTAAGGATTTAATCAAGGTTGTAGAAAAAGCAGGATACGAAGCATCTTTGTTAGTAGATGCGCAATCTGTCACATTACACAGCAAGAAATCTGCTCGTGCATTTTTCTTCGCATTTATTTTTGCAGTACCTGCTGTGGCTATTTCAATGATCATGAGCTGGCATCATCAAATTGATATGTGGGTTCATCAGATTTTGGACAACTTTGGTCTGCCACATCCTTTGTATTCAGCAACTGCGTGGGTGGCAATCGCACTTAGTGCACCTGTTGTTTTACTTGTTGGATATCCAATTCACAAAGCTGCCTTTAGAAACCTTATGCATCCAACGATGGACAACTTAATTTCTATGGGTTCAATAGCTGCATTTGGTTGGTCTATTTATGCAAATGCAACTGGTGCGGGGGATGTCTACACTGAAGTTGCAGCAGGAGTAATTTTCTTTGTAATTCTGGGTCGTTACCTAGAAACGCGTGCAAAGGCAAAAGCCAGCAGCGCACTGACTTCATTGCTAGCACTTGGTAGTAAAGAGGTAACAATTGTTCGTGGGGGATTCCCGCTCATTGTCCCAATTGAACAGTTGCAAATTGGTGATGAATTTGAAGTGCGCCCTGGAGATCGCATTGCAACAGATGGAATTGTTGTTCAGGGTGAATCAGCGGTAGATAACTCAATGCTAACTGGTGAAACAAAGCCGGTTGATGTTCGTCCAGGATCATCAGTTATTGGTGCATCGGTTAATCACAATGGTCGCTTAATTGTGCGCGCCACACGAGTTGGAAGCGACACCGAGCTTGCTCGAATCACCGCAATGGTTATTAGCGCCCAAGGAACTAAAGCTCCTATTCAGCGCTTGGCTGATCGCATCAGTGCTGTCTTTGTTCCTATTGTTACGGTGATTGCAATCGGAACCTTTGCTGGCTGGTATTTCACGGGTTCATCACTTACTAAGTCAATTTCAATTGCAATCACCGTATTGGTTATTGCCTGCCCATGTGCACTTGGTTTAGCAACACCTGTCGCACTTCTTGTCGCATCTGGTCGCGGCGCAGCACGAGGCATTGTTCTGCGTGAGCCACGAGTTCTAGAGGTTGCCCGCAAAGTCGATGTAGTTTTATTTGATAAAACAGGCACGCTGACTGAAGGTGTAATGCTTGTCCAAGAAGCCATGATTTCTACTGCAGCAGGTGCCGTTCTTGGACGTTCCTTCGCAGAAATCGTGACCGCTGAGAACATACTTGCCTCTGCTGGTGCGATTGAATCTCAAAATAATCATCCTATTGCGCTGTCTATTACAAAGTACGCACTTGCCAATGCTGGGCAAGCAACATCATCACGCCCAACATTTGCGGTTACTGATTTCTCTGTCACTCCAGGATCAGGTGCTGCAGGTCGTGTTTCAATCGGAGGACAATCACCAGTTGTGCTGATTGGCTCACCCGCAGCAGTTGCTCACAGCTCAACAGAGTTTCATGTGGAGATTAAATCTGCCATAGAGCGCGGGCAAGCTGCCGGATTAACTCTGGCAGTTCTTGCATGGGATGGTGTGGCAGTAGCAGTCTTTGCCATCGGTGATCAACTTAAATCAGATGCCGCACAAACTGTCACCACTCTTCAAGGCATGGGAATTACTCCATGGCTTGTAACAGGGGACAGCAGTGAGGTTGCAGCATCTGTTGCAACAACAGTTGGAATTGATGCAGCACATGTTGTTTCGCACGCGATGCCAGAAACAAAACTTGAAATTGTTGAACGCATGAAGAGCCAAGGCCACACCGTGCTAATGATTGGTGATGGAATCAATGATGCTGCAGCACTTACCGCCGCAGACCTTTCCATGGCCATGGGTACCGGAACTGACACAGCGATTAACAGCGCCGACATTACGTTGATGAACACAGGGCTGGGTAGCGTTATTTCAGCGCTCAAGCTCTCAAAGAAGACACTCCGGATCATCCGCTTAAACATGGGTTGGGCCTTCATTTATAACGTTATTGGATTGCCGATTGCAGCAGCTGGGTTGTTGTCGCCCCTATATGCCGCAGCCGCTATGGCCGCGAGCAGCGTCCTTGTCGTAACAAATTCACTGCGCATTAAATAAAAAAGCCCCTCGAAAGGGGCCTTCTTATATCTAGTAGCGGGGGCAGGATTTGAACCTACGACCTCTGGGTTATGAGCCCAGCGAGCTACCGAGCTGCTCCACCCCGCGTCGGTGGTGCAATCTTAGGCGCATCAATAGATAAAGACCAAATCCAAGTATTTATCTATTTACCTTGTGCATTGATTGCAGCATCAAGTGCCGATTTCAATCGCTTTTGAGCCTTGTCGTATGCAGCAAAGTCTCCCTTAGCAAGAGCAGCTAATCCATCGGCATATGCCTTCTTCGCACTTGCAAGTGAGTTAGCAAGTGATGAATTTGTTGTAACTCCAGTTGTTCCATTTGTAGAAGTTCCACCTGCAGTAGTTCCGGAGTTTCCACCAAATACCTGATCAAGTGCTCCCTTCAATGTGTCGTCATAACCAATTTGATCACCAAAGGAAACAAGAACTTTTTGTAGTAATGGATATGCAGCAGTGTTTGAAGTTGCGCGAACATATACAGGTTGAACATATAACAAGCCGCCACCAACTGGCAGCGTGAGTAAGTTACCTAGTACTACATCTGATCCACCTTGGCGGAGCAATGACAATGAGTTTGCAACTTCAGGTTTTGCTTCGAAGTTAGATGCAACCTGTGAAGGACCTGCAACGTTTGTGCTTCGAGGCAATTGCAATACGGTTATTTTTCCGTAGTTGGGGCCTGAATCAGAGTTAACAACTGCAAAGGCTGAAAGGTTTTCACGACCACCGCGTGGTACGAATGGAGTAGTCAAAGCAAACTCTGGCTTATCCTCACCTGGCATCTGAAGAGTTAAGTAATAAGGAGGTTGCGCACCTGCGTTAGCTCCAAATGTTGATGGATCACGTGGAACGCGCCAGAAGTCCTGACCACCGTAGAAAGCCGCTGCTGTTGTTACGTGATAAGAACTGAGGATTTCACGCTGCACACGGAACATATCTTCTGGGTAGCGAATGTGCTCCAAAAGTTCCTTTGAAATAGCCTTCTTCGGCTGCACTGTCCCAGGAAAAGCCTTGCTCCAGGTCTTCAAGACCGGATCTTTCTCATCCCATTGGTACAAAATTACTTCACCACTATAGGCATCAACGGTCGCCTTTACAGAGTTACGAATGTAGTTGATATTTTCATTACCTTGCGCAGTTATTGATGTTGAGTTAGTTGTTAATGCATCAGAGGTAGCGCTAGAAAGTGTTGTCTGACGTGAGTATGGGTAGCCAGCACTGGTTGTATAACCATCAATAATCCAAAGGACTCGACCATTAACGATCGCTGGGTATGAATCTCCATCAAGAGTTAACCAAGGTGCAACCTTGGCAACGCGATCACGGGGATTACGTTCAAAGAGAATCTTTGAATCCTTGTTGATCAATGATGAGAGAAGAATGCGCTGCTCTTGATACTTCAGAGCAAATACAAGCTTATTGAGCAATGAGCCAACGGGAACTCCACCAGAACCAGAGTATGTGTAGTTCTTTTGCCCGTTTGCAGATGCATCATCGGGATAATCAAATTCAACTGGTGAGTCTGTCTTTACACCACCGATGATTGAGTAATCAGGAACATTTTCACCAAAGTAGATACGAGGTTCAAATTCGCCCAGACCCTTTGTAGGTGGCAAATCACCAACAACAAAGGAAGGCTTTCCATCAGCATCACGAGTATTACCAAATGCCGCTACAAAACCGAATCCGTGCGTGTATACAAGGTGATCATTAATCCAGTTACGTGATGGATTTCCATCAATATTTAACTCACGCACTGCAACGAGTGCATCGCGCTTAACGCCATCTACCGTATAACGGTCTACATCTAGCGAATCAGGGAAGGTGTAGTACGGCTTAATCTGCTGAAGTTGACGAAATGTTGCAGCAACAACATTGGGGTCCATCAAGCGAATATTTGCAATTGTCGCTGCGTCATTAGTGAGCTGGCCAGCTGATGTGGAAAGGGTTGCCTGGTAATCGGTAACTGTCACATCTTCTAGGCCATAGGCAGCGCGGGTTGCATCAATGTTGCGCTGAATAAACTCAGCCTCTTTTGCAGACTCACTTGGCTTTACCTGAAAAGTTTGGATTGCTGCTGGATAAAGGCCTGCGATTAAGACCGATGAGATAACTAGCAAGGCAGTTCCTGCAGCCGGCAGTACCCATGAGCGGCGAACAATGTTTGCAAAAAACAGTAGCGAACAAACAATGGCAATTCCAGTCAAAATCGCCTTTGCAGGAAGTACTGCGTTTACATCTGTATAGGTAAGACCGGTAATCAGCTTGCTATCTTTCAAAGCTAACGCAAAGCGATCAAACCAATATGCAACCGCCTTGAGCAATACAACTAAACCAAGAAGCACAGATAATTGAACTCGAGCTGCAACGGTTGTTCGATCCTCACGGACCTGTAAACGAATTCCACCATACAAGTAGTGCACCGCTACGGAAGCAATAATAGATAGAACTAGAGTTGAAATTCCCCACCCGATAAGTGTTTGCCAGAATGGAAGACGGAAAGCAAAGAAGGAAATATCCATATTAAATTGTGGATCTTTCACACCGAATTCAGTGGAGTTTCTAAAGAGCAACCAGGTACTCCACAATGTTGACCCTGAAGTTCCTGCAAAGTAGAACAACGCCAAGAATCCGGCCATAAATACTCCGCGACGGATTGGCTCGATCTGTGAGCGATATCGTTCTAGGTTGTCAGCTTCAATAGTCATTGGCACATACAGCGGGCGACGCTTGTATGCCAACAAAACATTGAACATAACAAAGAGTGCGGTGGTTAAACCGATCACAGCAAAGAGCATTGCTTTGGTTCCAAGGACTGTTGACCAAGTGCTTGTGAAGTTAACCGACTTAAACCACAACCAGTCTGCATAAAAACCACTTACCGCGGTGAAGACCGCTCCTAGAATCACAAGGATTCCGATTGTCAGAGTCAGCGGGCTCTTGCGTCCGCGGAAATTCAAAGTGGGGCGTTGGAACTGGGGGTTATTGGTCATGGCACAAAACTATCGCAAGGGCATTGGGGCTACCAATTCAATCCATGTGTGGCTCAAAGTTGCACAAAATGGACAGGAGTTAAGCGCGGGTCCGCTCCAGGTATGAAACGGCTTGCGCCAAGGTTGCAACGGTTATGACCTTAATTCCTTCAGGGACATTGGCAATCTCTTCGGCGTTGCCGACCGGGGCAAAGAAGATGGTGGCCCCAGCTTTTTTGGCAGAAAGTATCTTTTCGTTGATACCACCAATCGGGCCAACAACGCCTCGAATATCAATTGTCCCAGTGCCTGCAACATGTCGACCCTGCATCAAATCTATTTCAGTCAACAATTCCACTAGCCCAATGGAAAATACCAGCCCACCACTGGGTCCACCTGTTTTTGAAACTTTGAATTTAATTTTCTTGGGATCTAAAGCATCTGCGCGAGCCTTACTAATCATTGAATCTTTCGATGTCGAATCATCAATGGGTGCCATGACTTCAGGATGTGATTGCAAGTAATTAACCGCAGCAATGATTGCGTTATCTTGCGAACCAACCATGTCGGCTTTTGCTTGCTTGCTTTCCTCTTCTGCACTAGTTCCTGGTGGGTAGATCGCAGATTTTGGATATACCGCCCGCTCTGAACTGATCCATGAGTAAATGAGTTCAGGTCCAAAAATCCAGGCATCTGGATTAGTGACCCGAATAGACATTAAATCAATGCGACCAGTTGCTGGGTAAGAATCGAGATCTTTGATGGTGATGACACCCTTAAATATATCTTGAGCTTGACCCGGCAACACAATTGCAAAAGGTAACGGAGCAACAGTAGCGAGTAGAAAGAAGATTCCTATGGTCGCTGTAACAACTTTAGGAAGGGGAGAAAATCGCACTGGATAGCTCGAACTAGTTTGCGTCTGGACGAATCACTGAAATGCGTGAAGGTTTTTGTGTGAGAGGAGCAGAGTTGAAATCGATTTCTTCAGGGACATCTACCGATTCCCCATCGGTAGCCACATCGCGGGCTTGTGAATCACGCAGAGAATCCTGAAAACGTTGGAACTGGCCTACGGAGCGTTGAGTCTCTTGCTGATACTTTCCTTGAAACTTTGACACCCAAGTGACATAGCCAAGTGCGCCAATTAAGCCCATGGCTGGAACTACCCACCAGATGAGAGCCGAAAATGCATTGGACATGTCCGTACTGTACTAGTTCGCTTACATCTGCGCGTAACCAACTAAGCCGCAGCGCAATGATGTGCATCAGGTGGGAAAAAATCTCCCTGCAAAATTGTTCCAATGCTGGCAGGATTCAACTATGTCACCATTTGGTTTCACACCAGGAAACTCTGAGGACCCTAACGAGCCTGTGGATTTTGCTGCCATGATGGAACAGATGCAACAACAGATTCAAGAACAATTTTCAAAGCTTGGAATTAATGGTCCTGGATTTACCGGATCAACAGAAGCCCTACCTAAGAATATTGTCAGAGACACTGCAAAGAAATTTACAACTGCGCAAGGCTCTTCTCCAATTGGTGCAAATGATGTTGCAGAGATTGAGCAAGCAGTTTCTATTGCAGAGTTATGGCTTGATGAAGCTACCTTTTTCCCTAAATCGCCAAACACTGGAAATGTGGCGCTAGCCCGCACAGATTGGGTTGACACAACATTGGCAGGTTGGCAAACAACAGTTGAACCACTGGCACTTGGTCTGTCCTCTGCAATTGGTGAACTACTCAACCAAGCATCCTTTGGGGAAGGTGAAGCGGCTGAAACCTCAGCCGATGAGCAACCTCAGATGCAGATTCCCGTAGGGATGATCTCTGCACTTTTGAACTCATTTATTGGCTCCTTGATTGCAACGCAATTGGGCCAAGCAATTGGTGGGTTAGCAGGAAAGGTGACTGGGGCTCATGATGTGGGCTTGCCGCTAGTGGATTCTGCCTATCCAACCCTTATTCCTCAGAATATTAAGGAATGGGCAACAGATTTAGAAATTCCAATGGATGAGGTTCGAATCTTCCATGCACTG
>Ga0209135_1000767_pt1 | contig 11639 bp, 10 predicted proteins | sample LauGreSBDMM110SD_4_FD_187570 | JGI IMG/M metagenome (GOLD analysis project Ga0209135, IMG submission 187570) | Freshwater lake microbial communities from Lake Michigan, USA - Su13.BD.MM110.SD (SPAdes) (version 3) | ecosystem: Environmental > Aquatic > Freshwater > Lake | place: Lake Michigan... | reverse complement strand
CGCATTCGCCTTTACGCCGTTTCGAGTGCTAGCGCTAAAGTCGCAGCCGCTGCGTCTTGCCAAGCCGCCTTCACGGTTAAGCGTGGGCCCTGCTCAGAAAAGACCAGTGGCAGCATCGACAATGACACTCCAACCAACGCACCTAGCTTGACGCGGGGTGCCTGTGCCGCCACGCGCACAATAACGGGGTCTTTTGCTTGCTTGGTACTGACGTGTACGAGGGTATCAGAGCCCAAGTTTTCAAGATGAACCACAACTCCTTGCAGCACAGCTTGCTCGGCTGACACAAGTGAACACTGCTCGCTTCTAAAGGCAACCACAACTCCTAGCCCGTGTGGTGCGTCCACGCTCAGATCCAGATAGCTTCGGCTAAGCGTCTTGTGCTCAGTCTCTGAGATTTCAAGTGTGCCTTCGCGAACCCAGCCCTGAAGCATATTGATACGCGGGCTGCCTACAAATTCAGCCACGCGCAAGTCAGTCGGATTACGATAAATTTCGTCGGGTGTGTCGTACTGAAGAATTGAGCCTTCCATCATCACAGCGATGCGATCTGACATCGTCAGTGCTTCGGCCTGATCGTGCGTAACATACAAGAACGTTGCGCCGAGCGTGCGATGCAGCTGAGACAGTTCGCTACGCATGTGCACGCGTAATTTCGCGTCAAGATTAGATAAAGGCTCATCCATCAAAAATGCTTCGGGCTTGCGTACCATGGCGCGCCCGAGCGCGACACGCTGACGCTGCCCACCTGATAACTGAGCTGGCTTGCGTGGCAGTAACGCTTCAATACCAAGCGTCGCGGCTACCTCGTGGATATCTTGACGAATCTCTCGTTCGATTTTTTGTTGCAGACGACTGAACAGACGCACACCGGGCAGCCGTTGCCAGGCATTCAGGCGGCGCATACGCAGTGGCACAGCAATATTGTCGTAAACACTCAAATGCGGATAAAGCGCGTAAGACTGAAACACCATTGCAAGGTCTCGGTCTTTAGGCAGCAGACGCGTCACATCGTGCTGACCCACCACAATCGAGCCACGCTCAGCAACATCGAGACCTGCGATCAAACGAAGCAACGTTGATTTGCCACAGCCAGAGGGGCCGAGCAAAGACACGAACTCACCATCTTTGATCGTTAACGAGATGTCTTGTAAGACAGACGTGGCGCCAAAAGACTTTGATATTTTTTGAATGACGATTGCGGACATGTTGCACACCTAAAATACAAAGTGGGCAAACCATAGCAAGCGCATGTGACGAATGGGTTGCACTGCAGCATCTTTTCTTAAAGTGCTGTCACAACGACGTCATGCAGCGCGCTACGTCAAACCATATTCAAACGACGAATACGTTGCGCAACGACTGCCGCGACAAGTGCCTTGAGTACATCGCCAGGTAAAAAAACCACCATCGCCCAGCAGGCTTTGGTCAGGCCCATTTTTGTGACGAGTGCCAGCCATGGGATGCCGATTGCGTATACCAACACGATTCCACCCACGATCGCTGCCAACGTATAACGCGCGACTTGCCACTTCGGATTTGCCTGAAGCGCCTCGTGCGAGCTTGAGTCTGCCTTTAACTTACTATCACGATTCAGCACAAGCGCCAGCCAACCAGTCACGACAGCGCCTGGAATCATGCCTAACAAAAACCCAGCCGTCGGGCCTGCCAACACAGCCAAGCCGGCTCGTCCACCTGGCAATACCGGCAGGCCCAACAAAGCAATCATCACATAGAGCACTAGCACGAGCCCTGCTCGCTTTGGGCCTAAGATTAAGCCCGCCAGCATCACACCAAAGGTTTGTAAAGTAATCGGCACTGGCACCAACGGCATCGGAATCGGGGGCACCAAGCCCAAGGCAATGATGAGCGCCGTGAATAAAGCAATCAAGACAATATCTTTTGTTTTCACATCAACCTCTGTTGGTTATCGGTATCAGCCGCGCGCATCGATCGCCTCAGCAATCTCTTCAGCACGGCGCAAGGTACGCAACAGCATGGGCACACCCATCGTCAGTGGGCTAGGCGTTAAGCCCCGCGCGAGCTGCGCCTCACGAATATCCTGCCACTGCACAGCGAGTTCAGGGATCAAGCGCAGTGTCAGCCCAACGCCTAACGCGATTCGATCGGCATTTACCCAACCTAATCGTTGAAACGGCCACAGCAACCACACGACGACTTGCATCATTTGCGTAAGCGGCGTGGTCATCGTGACGACTAACGCGGCTAGCACCAGCGTCAATAGTCGCAAAACCATTTCAAGCGCTTGCAGCAAGCCCTGAGACCAAACAGACAAACCGCCCAACACCAGCAACATCCAAACGAGTGGACTTAGCTGCTGCCAGACTTGCCGCAGCGACGCACCTGCGCAGCTTACCAATAAACACACCAGGACACACGCCACCAATAAAAGCAGCGGCGAATGCACCCACATCAGTGCACTACTGCTCAACGCCAACATCGCTAACTTTAGTCCAGCGGGTGTGCGGTGCAACCAGGTGTTGCCGGGTAAATAAAGTGATCCAAGCATTTTTCTATGTAAATGTTAAGTGTTTGGTGTTTGGTGTTTGGTGTTTGGTATTTTATTTTTGATATTTGATATTTGAAGTCAAGTACTCAGCGCTGAGCTGTCTAAACATCAGGAACAATGCGCTCGATACCACGCTAACGCCTCAGTTGGCGCACCATCAAAGGCTAAGCGTCCTTGATCAATCACCAAGACACGGTTCATTTGCTGCATCAGGGTCAGATCGTGACTCACCACCAAGGCGGGTTGCGGCAAAACTGCTAGATGCTGTTCAAACCGATTACGCAGGCGCAAATCAAGCTGTGTGGTGGGTTCGTCAAAAACCAATATCTCTGGCTCGGTGGCGAGCACCGCAGCCAAGGCGACTAATTGACGCTCGCCGCCCGACAGCGTGTGCACGCTGCGCTCGGTTAAGTGACCCACGCCAAGGCGTTCTAGGGCGGCCTGAGCCCGCAAAGCTCGCCGTTTGGGATCAGGTTCACGCTGCTTGAGCCCGAATTCAATATCTTCGTGCACCACCGGAAACACAATCTGGTTCTCGGGGTTCTGAAAGACAAACCCAACCTTTCGGCGAACCGCCCCGACCTCCCGTGCAGTATCGAGCCCATCCACCCACACTTGACCGGTTTTGGGCAAAAGCAGGCCGTTGATCAACCTCGCCAACGAGCTTTTGCCCGAGCCATTGGGCCCAACCACCCCGATACGGTGCTCGGAAAGCTTCAAGCTCAGGTCGGTGAGCACCAATTGGCGTTCTCGCTCGACAGAAACGTTTTTAAACTCGATTAACATGGTGAACGATTATGCCCGATAACGTTCGGTAAACACTTATTGCATCGTAAAATGCTTATTGGCGTTGGGCAGCGCTTGTTATAAAGACCGTTTGGCCATCACCGGCGCAAATCCTAGTTTTGCCAAGTGTTTCTAGTGTTTTACCGAGCTGGCTCGAACTTCTACTCATTTGCCTAGAACTTTTTTAGATTTTTGTACTCGAACAAACAATATGAAAAAAATCATCAAAACCGACGCAGAATGGAAAGCCCAGCTTTCATCTGAAGAGTATTACGTGGCTCGCCAAAAAGGTACCGAGCGGCCGTTTACAGGCCGTTATTGGGATCACAACGAACCCGGCGTTTATCGCTGCGTAGGCTGTAGCACCGCACTGTTTGCCTCTGATACTAAATTTGACGCAGGCTGTGGTTGGCCAAGCTATTTTGTCGCCATCGACAGCGAGAACGTGCGTGAAGAAACCGACAGCACACATGGCATGCTGCGCACTGAAGTATTGTGCAATGTCTGCGACAGCCATCTAGGTCATGTGTTTCCGGATGGCCCCCCACCGACTGGTTTGCGCTACTGCATCAACTCAGTTTCACTGACCTTTGAGCCACTCGCACCTTAAGCTTATCTACGCCCCAAGCGGCGTGGCTTTACAAAGCAACCCATGAAAAAATTTCTCTTCGATCTGTTTCCGCTGATTTTATTTTTTGCGGCCTACAAGTTTGCCGACATCTATGTTGCCACTGGCGTTGCAATGGCCGCCGCGATCTTGCAAATTCTGTGGATCAAGCTAACACGCAAGCCCATTGAAGGCATGCACTGGATCAATCTTGGCGTGATCGTGGTGTTTGGCGGCGCCACTCTTTGGTTTAAAGACGACGCCTTTATTAAATGGAAGCCGACCATGTTGTACTGGCTGTTTGGCGGCGTATTGTTAATCAGCCAACTGTTTTTAGGCCGCAACCTGATGCAAAAGCTGCTCGGTGAAAAAATCTCAATGGCGACTGCAGCCTGGAACCGCCTCAACTTAAGCTGGGCGTTGTTCTTTATTACCGCCGGGGCCATCAATCTCTTTGTCGCGTTTTCAGGCTACTTCACCACAGATCAATGGGTCAACTTTAAAGTGTTTGGGCTGATGGGCTTGCTGATTGCGTTTGTGATCGGGCAGTCGGTTTGGCTAGGCAAGCACATGGACACCAAAGAGGGCGACCCCAAGCCATGATCTCTTCAACGCCCCGCTCTGACACCTATCCAGTCAATCCCCATTTGACGCTGTTACAAGAGCGCCTGACCGTGCTCAACGCCACTGAACTCACGATTCAAGACGAGTCGCATTTGCACGCTGGACACGCCGGCAATCCAGGCGGGGCCAGCCATTTTCGAGCCACTATTGTGGCCGAGTGTTTTTCTAACCGGCCGATGGTTGCGCAACATCGTCTGGTGTATGATCTTTTGCGCGATTTAATCCCACACCCGATTCACGCACTTGCGCTAACGACTCGGGCGCCCTCCAAAGGAAATCCATGAAACGTATCATTATGCTCGCCGCCTCATTGGCGCTTGCAGCCCCACTCTATGCACAGAATGTGGCAACCGTAAACGGTAAAGCCATTACGCAAGAAAGCGTCGATCAGTTTGTCAAACTGCTGATCAGTCAGGGCCAGGGCGCCTCTGACACCCCTCAGTTGCGCGAACAAGTCAAAGAAGAGTTGATCAATCGCCAGGTGATGGTGCAAGCCGCTGAGCAAGCCGGCATCGCCAAAGACCCGACCGTTGCGATTCAACTTGAGTTAAGTCGCCAAGGGATTATGGTTCAAGCCTTGATGACCGACTATGTCAAAAAGAATCCCGTCACTGAGGCGACTGCAAAAGCCGAATACAACAAACTCAAAAAAGCCGAAGACGGTAAGTTTGAATACAACGTGCGTCACATTTTGGTAGACGACGAAAAAGTAGCCAATGATATGCAGGCAAAACTTAAAGCCAAATCGGCTAAGTTTGAAGACTTGGCTAAGCAATCGAAAGACACTGGCTCTGCCGAAAAGGGTGGTGACCTTGGTTGGGCACCTAACACCAACTACGTTGAGCCCTTTGCTAAAGCAGTTGCTGCAACCAAGAAGGGTCAACTGGCCAGCGCACCTGTACAGTCACAATACGGCTGGCACGTGATTGAAGTCATCGACATGCGCCCCATTGAGTTTCCTCCGTTTGAGCAAGTTCGCCCACAACTTGAAGAAATGATGAAACAAACTGCACTGACCACCTTTCAGGCTGAACTGCGCGGTAAAGCGACGATCAAGTAAGTGATGCGATCGGTTGACGGCCCTGGCGGGGGCGTCAACAACAGACGTCATAAGCGTCAAGATTGAACGAACAAAGCCCCCAGTGATGGCTGAATCAGCAATCACTGGGGGCTTCTCGTTTTTGATCCTACACGCAACAGCGATGGCAACAAGAGTCGCAATTGCGCGACAAAACGTCTTTACGCTTGCGTCAACAACGCCCGCAAACCGTCTTCATCCAGCACGACCACACCTAATTCACGCGCCTTTTCAAGTTTGCTGCCCGCATCAATGCCCGCGACCACAAACGATGTTTTTCTAGAAACCGAACCCGTCACTTTGCCCCCTGCGGCGACGATTAGGCTTGAAGCCTCTTCGCGTGACCACACGGGTAACGTCCCCGTCAACACAAAGGTTTTACCCGACAAGCCGGCGCTGCGCGCAGCCACTTCGGCCTGAGGTTCAACCCCTTGCGCACGCAAAGCATGCACGATCTCTTGGTTGTGCGTTTCGGCAAAAAAACGAGCGATCGAACCTGCCACCACGGGCCCCACATCATTGACGCCTAACAAGGCATCCACGCTCGCCGCCATCACGCTCTCGATCGAGCCAAAATGCAAGGCCAGATCACGCGCAGTGGTTTCGCCCACATGGCGAATCCCTAAGGCAAAAATCAAACGCCCAAGCGGGGGTTGCTTCGCCTGCTGTATTGCTGCAATCAAATTGTCTGCTGACTTTTGCCCCATGCGTTCAAAGCCCGCAAGCTCAGAGGCTTGTAAGGTGAAGATATCGGCAAGCGAATGAATCCGCGCGCGGTCGACGAGTTGTTCAACTAATTTTTCACCTAGGCCCTCGATATCAAGTGCTTTGCGACCGGCTGCGTGAATCAAACTTTGTTTACGTTGTGCGGCACAAAATAAGCCACCGGTGCAACGCGCAATCGCCTCGTCTTCAAGACGTTCAATCGCCGAACCGCACACTGGGCACGCGGTCACCATCACAAATTGCAGTGCAAACGCTGGGCGCTTTTCAAGTACAGGCCCAACCACTTCGGGGATGACGTCGCCCGCGCGACGCACAATCACCGTATCACCCGCGCGCACGTCTTTACGACGAATTTCATCTTCGTTATGCAAGGTGGCGTTGGTGACCGTGACGCCACCAACAAATACCGGTGCCAAGCGCGCCACAGGCGTAATCGCGCCCGTGCGGCCCACCTGCACTTCGATATCGAGCAAGGTGGTAAACGCCTCTTGCGCAGCAAACTTATGTGCAATCGCAAAGCGTGGCGCACGCGCGACAAAGCCCAACATGCGTTGGGCATCAAGATCGTTGACTTTATAGACGACGCCATCGATATCGTAGGGCAGGCTCGCGCGACGCGCACCGACTTGTTCGTAATAACGCAACAAGTCAGCAGCACCTTGCGCCACGACGTGCTGCGTCACATTCACCGGTAAACCTAAGCGCGCCATCCAGTCAAGCATGTCGCTGTGTTGGCCTAATTGCAAACCACCCACATCGCCCCAACCGTAGGCAAAAAACCTAAGCGGCCGTTGCGCTGTGATGCGAGGATCGAGTTGTCGCAAACTACCGGCCGCAGCGTTACGCGGATTGACAAAGATTTTTTCACCACGCGTGCGTTGGGCTTCATTCAACGACGCAAAATCAGCGAGGTTCATAAATACCTCTCCGCGCACTTCGAGCACCTCAGGTATCTCGTGAGGTTCGCCCGTTAAGCGCAACGGAATCGACTTGATCGTGCGAATGTTACTCGTGACGTCTTCACCGGTTTGCCCATCACCGCGCGTGGCAGCCTGCACCAACGCACCGCGCTCGTAGCGCAAGTTAATCGCCAACCCATCAAGTTTAAGTTCGCAAAAATAGTCAACCTGTTGATTGCCACTGAGCTTACCCGCTGCCTTGAGTGTGTCGGCCACACGCTTATCAAACGCAATCACGTCTTCAGGCTCAAAGGCGTTACCCAGCGATAACATCAGCACAGCATGGGTGACACTACCAAAGGCCGTCAAGGGGGCTGCACCCACGCGCTGCGTGGGTGATTCGGGCGTAATCAGTTCGGGGGAGCTGGCTTCAAGCGCCTGCAACTCACGCATCAACAGGTCGTACTGGGCGTCGCTGGTCTGAGGCGCATCCTGCACGTAATACGCGTGATTATGTCGCTCGATCTCGTTGCGCAGCCAGGCTGCGCGCGTAAGGGCTTCTGTCATACACCGCCCAACAAGCGTTAAACAAATACGCGCAAGGCGCGCGCACCACCTGCATTCAAACCAGCGTGCTCAAGATTGACGTAGACTGCTTTGAGTTGCTCGTCGATTAAAAACTCGGCGCCAGGCTGTAGCGCACGATCCTGATCATCAACTAGCTCAGCGCCTAAACGCCGTGCAAGTTCTTGGCCGATCTCAGCCATACGCCCAAACGCGCGTGTATCGACGGGGCTCCGCGGAACATCCAATAACAAACTTAAGCGATCGACCCCGGCCATCCCTGCGTCAAACGATTCTTCGTCGGCGCGTGAAAGCGTAAAACAGACAAATCCATGATCACCGCACCAGGCAAAACGCCCTTGGTAGGGAACAAAACCCATCGCTTGTGCTGCGCTACTGACATCTGCCACTGAACGCACCCCAGCCAGCAGCAAGGTCAAGCCCACCTGCGTATCGAGCCCCTCGCAGACCTGGTCTAAGCGCTGTGCAAGCTCAACCACTTGTTGTTGCTCGGGCGCCTCGAGCGTGCACTCGAGCTGATCGGCTAAGGTTTGCGCGCGCGTAAAAATTTGCGACCATTCGATCGCGTTTAAAGCACCACTACGGTTCGCTAACAGGATGGCTAACTGAACCGAAATATATTGATCTTGCGGGTCAATCTGCAAAGAAAGCTGACCTTGTACATTTTGCGCAAAGACCCTAACTGCTTTGCGACCGGCGACGCGCAAGGGCATGAGTAAGGACTCCAAATCTTCGCCCGCCATGGGCCCCTGAAATGTCAGCTCGATGACCGCCTCGGTGGCTGAGTCAGGTTCAAGCGCATCGGTGTCGGTTGCGCCCTGAGCGCCACCGGTAAACGGCAAGACCACTGCCCCACCCCCCAAGCCAGGCTCGCGCCGCCCACTTGGACTAGAGCTTGGCTCACCCAAAAGGGGATCTTGATCAATTTTAGGTAGCTCAGCCTGCATGCGCCTGCGCACACGTAAATCTTGAATCCAATTAAAGCCCAGCAGCAGTAAAATAACGGCTGCGCCCAAAATAATCAGATAGATCTGCAACTCACTCATCTGTAGATCCTAGAATTAAGCCGCTTCGGCTGCAAGTTGCAGCGCCGATTCAATGTCAACTGCCACAATTCTTGATACGCCTTGCTCTTGCATCGTGACACCAATCAATTGTCGTGCCATTTGCATTGCAATTTTATTATGCGAAATAAATAGAAACTGCGTGTGCTCTGCCATACTACCTACCAAGTTAGCATAACGCTCAGTGTTCGCGTCATCAAGTGGTGCGTCCACCTCGTCAAGCAAGCAAAACGGTGCTGGGTTCAGTTTAAACAAAGCAAACACCAGCGCGGTTGCGGTCAGGGCCTTTTCTCCGCCCGACAGCAGATGAATTGAGGTGTTGCGTTTTCCGGGTGGCTGAGCCATCACCTGCACGCCGGCGTCTAAGATCTCGTCGCCGGTCATGATGAGCCGGGCCTCGCCCCCACCAAAAAGCTTTGGAAACAACTCGCCGAAGTGCGTGTTGACTTCGTTAAAAGTCGTTTGCAGCAAATCGCGGGTTTCACGATCGATTTTATGGATCGCATCTTCGAGCGTATTGATGGCCGTTTGCAGGTCTAAGAATTGCGCATCAAGATAACCTTTACGTTCGCGCGATTCATTCAATTCGTCAAGCGCGGCTAAGTTCACCGACCCCAGGCTTTCGATTTTTTTAGTCACGCGTTGCACTTCGGTTTGCAACCATGCGGGGCGAGACCACTCTTCGGGCTGATCGACCAAAGAAGCCTGTACCGCCGCACGATCAACCTGGCGCTCGTTGAGTTGCTCGGCAAACTGTTCAGCGGCCAAGCGGGCGGCTTGCTCTTGCAGCTGCAGCTGCATGATGCGTTCGCGGCGCGGCTCAAGCGAGCGCTCAATCGTCAGCCGCTCTTCATCGGCTTCGCGTAACTGCGCTGCCAGGGTGTCCATCATGATGCGTACTCGCCCCAACGCTTCTTCGCGCTCGGCACGCAACTCAAGCGCCTCTTGCAAGCCGGCTTCGGCTGCTGCAGCATCGAGTGTTGTCAGATCAGATTCAAGCGTGATGAGTTCTTGTTGTGCACGCGTATTTTGTTCGGTCGCGACTTGCAAATTACGTTGCAACTCGGCAATGCGTGCGCGAATACCGCGCTCGTTGAACTCAGCTTCTTGGGCACCACGCTCTTGGTCGCGCAGGCGATCGCGGGCTGTTTGTGCCTCATCGGCCAACGCTTCGCCCGCCATTTCAGCCTCAGAGTAGGCCTCTTGCAACGTAGCAATTTCGGCGTCGAGCTCTTCGAAGCGCGTCTCAGCTTCGATTTTGGTGGCGTGTAATTCTTCTTGTTGCGAGGCCACTTCGGCCAAGTCTTGCTCAAGCCGACCTGAGCGTTCACGGGTTTGTTCAACCTGTTGCAGCAGACGTGTGTGCTCAAGCTGCAAATCGTGTAAGCGGCGGGTAATTTCACCGACGCGCTGACGCAGGGGCGGCAAAGCTTGCGAAACCTGTTGCCACGCGGCTTCGGCCTGCACCACCGCCGAGCGCGACTGATCGGCAATCATTTGCCGAGCCTTGATTTCGCGCTGCAGGTTTTCGATTTCTTGCTGACGCGCCAGTAAACCTGCTTGTTCAGAGTCTGGGGCGTAAAACCGCACGCTGTGGGAATCGACCAAATGCCCACCCTGCACCACCAGCAAGGCACCCGCAGGCAGTGTGGCTCGCAGGGCTAAAGCTTCGGTCATATCTTTTGCGACAAAGACGTGTCCAAGCCATGACTGCAGCAAGGTGCGAAGCTCTGGATCACTGATACGCAACAACGACGTCAACGGTGTAAAGCCCGTTGGTGCAGCCGCAGCCGCAGCCGCCACCGGCAATTGATAAAAAGCCAGACGCGCGGGTGGCGCGTCAACCGCGAAGGCACGCGCCCAATCCAGATTGCGCACCTCAAGGCCCGTCATGCGCTCATTGAGCACCGCCTCGATCGCGGTCTCCCAACCAGGCTCGACCTGTAGCTTTTGCCACAAGCGACCCAAGGTCGTGAGTTCATGCTTAGCGAGCCACGGCTCAAGCGCCCCTTTCTTTTGTACATCTTCTTGCAGGCGCACCAAGGCCGACAAGCGGGCGTCTAAGCGCGCCAACGCCTCGGCTTCAGTCAACGCTGTTTGCTGTGCCTGATTACGCTGAGCGTCGGCCTGCGGCAAGCGGTCTTCAAGCTCAAGGAGTTTGCCTTGCGCTTCTTCGAGAAGCTCTTCAGAAGAGCTCTTGTCACCAGTTAATTGCTCGAGCGCAGCCAAATCAGGAGACTCGACACCTTTTAATTCTTGTTGCAGACGTTCGCGACGTAGCTCAAGCACTTGCAGTTGGCGATCAGAATCGCGCTGCGTTTGCGCCGCCAACGCCAAGCTTTGTTCGACCCGCGCCAACGTGATGCGCATCTCTTCGCGCATGGCTGCCGCCGCGCGCACACGGGTTTCAATTTCAGGCAAACCGGCTTGGGCCGCCAATGCCAAATCGCGCGCCTCTTCAGAGCGCGCTGCGCTGGTGGCAAGTTCATCTTCGCCATCCAATATTTGTTGCTGGCAATGCTCGCGTTGAGACTCCCATTCAGTAATTTGTACCTGCAATTGCGCGCGTCGGGTTTGCACTCGGTTACGCGACTCAACCACGTGCCGGATCTCAGCTTCTAGGCTGCTCACTTTGGCATTCGCTTCATACAAAGCCCCCTGCTCAGCGTGCACGGCATCACCGGCCGCGTAATGCGCTTGGCGTCGCGATTCAAGCACGACCTCACTGGCCCGTAGGCCA
>Ga0209135_1000760_pt1 | contig 11661 bp, 13 predicted proteins | sample LauGreSBDMM110SD_4_FD_187570 | JGI IMG/M metagenome (GOLD analysis project Ga0209135, IMG submission 187570) | Freshwater lake microbial communities from Lake Michigan, USA - Su13.BD.MM110.SD (SPAdes) (version 3) | ecosystem: Environmental > Aquatic > Freshwater > Lake | place: Lake Michigan... | reverse complement strand
GCTCAATCACCGACTTGCGGATCGTCACCGCGTCCTCTTGGTTCGAACCCTCGAGCGTCCCGATGGCGACCACCATGTTCCGGCCGTGCGGACGCTTCTCCATCTCGCACCATCGGAACCCGCACGTCTGCGTGACGGGCTGCTGCATGTTGTACCCGGTGAAACTGGTCGCCTCGGCGCGTCGAGCGTGCTGGAGCGAAGCGGAGTGCATGACCGCCTTGAAGTGGTTGCACATGTTCGTCTGCTTGACTCCGTGGTTGTGCTTGGCGTGCGGGATCAGGCTCGGGAGCACGCCCTGCATGAGTGCGGGGTGGATGTCCGAGTGCGTCGCGCCTGGCGGGGCATCCCACGCCGACGGGCACATGTGCACGGCGTCGCTGTTCATCTCATCCACATCCATGAATTCGATGACGCCCAGGTCCATCAGGTGGAGGAAATCGGTTTTGTTGTCGGCGGACGCTACCAACCACTGTCGAAGCGCGTCGAGATCGAACACGGGCTTGTGCAGTCGACCCCCGTCGCACCGTACAAACACCGCGGGCTGAAAGCGCGCGCCGAGTCGGCCGACGACGCGCAGTTCTCGTTCGACATGCACGCCCAGCCCCATGAACGGCCGGTACACCATCTTCTCGCTTCCGTACCTGATCACCGCGCGAGTGCGCCGAAGTCGCCTCACAGTGTCGCGCATCGCGATCGCATCGGCGCACCACCCGCTCGGAACGCCGTTGACGTACACCACCACCGAATCTCGCGCGCCGATACTCAGGCCGAGCATGGCAACCACCAACATCGGATCCACGTCGACGGTGAGGCGAGTGCAGTGGTTCGGAGACATGTCCAGACCGACCCGCGCGGTGCTCGGCGTGTCCGCGCCGCATATGAAGCCCGAGCACGTCGGATGGTGGCGCCGCTTCCCGGGCGTGCTCCCGGACTCGTGCTGGAACTTGATGATGAGCTTCTTCTGCAGGTAGTTGGGATACGACCGTCGAAGTTCCGCCTCACGCACGAGCTGCTTGTTCGCCGACGTGTAGAACTGCGCTATGACTGCGTCGTCGAAGAGCACGGATCGAGTGCTCGCCTTGGTACCGCTCTCGCTCGACTTGACGTTGGTTTCCAGAACGGCTCGACGAGGCAGCACGGCTTCGGCGCTTCGCGCCTTGCGCATATCCTCCGCCTTCTTACCGACGTCGAGATAGAGGACGTGAGCAATGTGCTTGAACAGAAGGCGCCGCGTGAAGGCGTACACCTCCATCTCCGGCGTTCTGACGCGCATCCCGCGCATGTCCATCTTCTCCGTGGCCGGAATGAGCCCGAACATCGTCGCGAGAGCATTCATCACCATGCGCCTGCGCGCCGGCGGCCCCCGCTGGGGCGTGAATGGAACAAAAGCGTCCGGCCTCGCTGCCCCGCGGGGGCCTGAGCACCTGATGAGTCCGAGTCGCGTGAGTCCCGTGTCGTCGTCCTCGAAAGATCCGAGCGACGGACTCGACTCGAGATGCGGAAAGAACTCTTTCAGGAGAAAGGCGCGGTGCGTCTCCGGTCCGTGGGCTCTCGCCTGCTCGCATGCGAATGGGAGTTTGGCAACCTCCGAACCGGGACGCGTGCACGGCATGGCCATCATGCAGAACTGGCGAATGTTCTCGACGATGCTGCGAGCGTGCTCCTTCTCGGCCGCCGGCACTGCAAGCCCCTCGTCGTACACGTCGCACATGTCGACGGCTCCTGACAGAAGCATGTCGATGTCCCTCGCGGTCACGCGCCGTCGAGATTCGTCCAGGTGGAACAGGACCGTGTCCAGGAACACGGCGATGGGCATGAGGCCTTGCATCCGACGCTGTTCCGAGCTGCGCTCCTGGTTGGTGACCGTGGTCTCGTCGGACGGGATCTGGACGAAGATGCCGCGGTTGGGAATGACGGCGATGCGCAGCGAGCGGACCGTCGAACCGAACGCCCTCGAGGAGGCGTACGTGCCGTGGTTGCGGATGCGCAGCACTTCCGTGAATGGTTGGGACAGGATCAGTGCGACGACGGTACCTGAAGGCTTGCGCGAACACACGATTCGATTCGTCGCGTCCTCGAGACAATGGGTGTACAGGTACTCCTTCCCGTTGAACATGAAGAGCCCACCGCTCCCATCAGAATCGGTCATGCTCATAAACGAGCCGTTCATCATGGGGATATTCAGTCGAATCTGTGCAGAGTCTCCGACTTTTGCCGCATTCCCCGCGCACAGAGCCGATCCGTCCTGCTGATTCGCGATCAGTTGCTGGACAAAGGCGAGTGAGATGCGGTTCGTGTGGCACATGTACGCATTCATATCGGGAAGGTTGTCGGTGTCGCACGCCGCCTCTGCATTCCCTGGGAAGTTCTTTGCATTGGCGCGCAGAGCCGTCATGCCGATGGTGCACAGTTGACCAGAGTTGCATCGCCGCAGCATGTCGGCGGTATAGAGCTCGATTCCCAGCGCGCGATTGAAAAGTGGCAGGATGCTGTGGAAATTCGCACTGTTCGTCAGCGCGATCGGATGTCGCAGGGCGAACATGTCAGCCATACTCCGCGACACCTCTCGAGACGCGTCGCGAAACGCGAGGTCGTCCATTGATCTCTCTCTCTCTCTTTCTCTCTCGTAACTCTTTCTCGTAACGGGGTGCACACAACCATCCTCACATAAATTCACTCCACCTCACATTTTGGCCCTCATTTTTTAGGGGGGATGTACAAGCGTATCGGAATCTCAAAGAGACCACTCAAACAAAGGACATGGCAACTTCATACATGAAAAGCAGGCGGTACGGCGACGTCATACCGACGTTGTCCGCGAACGGCCTTGCGGCCCTTGTCATGCTGAACCCGACCGTGGATATGCTGTACGTATCCGATCGATCGTTCATGGAGGTACCGGAGTCGATAGCGAGACCTACATCAACTTCTCCGGAAGAATGCGCCTCCTCTCCGAACGCATTGCGGCTCTATGACAACGAGGAGATCACCCTCGTGGCACTCTCGTGCACTCTGAACCTGAAGCTCAACGTGGTGAAGGTGCACAGACTCTTTGAGCGCGAACATGCGATGGGTGCGGCGACATTTGAGTCATGCAGAGCCGGAGTGAACACCGCGGTGCTGATGTGCATCGGCGGGAGTGCACGCGTTCGTGCGATCCACACGGACCTACAAGAAGACGTCGGGAACGTGGACATTGGACACTGCGACATGATGATATTGGACAGATCGGACTTTGAGTGGCTCGTTCTCCATTTCCAAGCCATCTCCGGGACACCTGCGCTGCTGCTCTGTCTCGACACCCAGGGGGGCGAAGCCCCCCTGATGCACCCCCCCCAGGGGGGCTTTGCCCCCCTGCAGCCCTCACTATAGAGAATCGAATCGATAGAGTCCCTTCAACGGGGAACCCCACATTACAATTCTATTCGCCCTCGTCCCGGAGCCACGGCTTCGAACGTGAGATCCGTGCATGGATTCGGGTGATTCAGGACCTCGTCGAGGTGCTGGATGCAGAATGAAGCAGTGTCGTTGAACGTGCGCGCGCGAGTGTACCACGGAAGCATCGTCAGCATGGGCCACGATACCCTGCTCACGTCGACGGGAGTGTAGTGCACCGTGACACGCTCGTGACGCTTGCGCTTGATCGGGTAGGTGCGCGCCGTCTGCCCATGCACGCAGTGCGTAGGTGGCTGCGCGAGTTCATGTGTCGACATCTCCTGCCCGAACACCTGTCGGGTGTTTCCCACATGCAGCAGTAGAGCAGAAAGAACACATCATACTGCGCCACGCCGCCGTTGAAAGCGAAGAGACGAAAGAGAAGAAGGAAGGATCACCTGGTAGATGGAAGGATTGATCATGTGGAACACTTCGCCTGTATTCTGATCGGTGACGACGATGATTCGATAGTCATCTCGACCGACGTGCACGGACGAGAGACACAATGATTCTCGTTCGGACATGACATTCTTGATCCTATCCACGATGGCTTTCACCTCGTGTCTGTAGAGCTCGCCGCAGAGTGAGACAACGGCAATTGCTGCGAGCAACACAAGGAGAGACTTGCACAGCGTTCGAGCCCTCCGCCGTCTCCGTCGCTTCTTGAAGATGCTCTCACCGAGCTCGAGTGAGTTGGCGATGGTGCTCGCGTTCGAGACCGGCCGCATCATCCGCTTCCGTGCCGAGTCGAACGCTTGTATAAGCACATCTCAACCGGTGTCAATAGTCGACGTCTCTATGGATGATGGGTTTCGAGGACGCGATGAGGGCTTCTTCGAGGAGCGACATCTGGACGAGGCTGAGGAGCGCGCGGCTGAGTTCTGCAGACTCCCTGGAGATCAGCTTCCATATCCAGCAGAGCAGGCGACTGGAGATGTCGGACCGTGTTTCGCGTGCACGTATGGAGCGTCCATGAGCGCAGAGGGGGCTGGTGTGCAGAAAGGAGCCAGGTGCACTCAGGGACTCGCGGTCCACCTCGTTGCACCTTGAAACTGAGATCCAGCCGCCTGTTCGCAGGCACGTGTTCAACGAGATGGTGGGCATTATTCAGTCGACATACGGGACGACGGACAACCAGACTCTTGTAAACATGGTGCACGAGTTTTACTGCAATGAGATTCAGAGGTACTACAATTACCCAGATTGGAGCGAGCGGAGCATATGGGAGCACATCCACATGCACATGCAGTCGGAGCACGTGCAGACGAGTGAGGCGATTCAGACAATGACGATGGCGATGGAGCATCTTCGCAACGCGGGAATGTGCACTCGAGACGGCGAGCGCGTGTCACTCGACCACAAAGCCACTCGACTCTATCTGGAGCTCGTCAAGTCACGAGATGCCATCATCAATAGTAAATTTAAACGAAAATCAGTTTGAGTCTCCGTATACAGAATGGGCAAAAGGCCGACGAGGCGGCGACCCAACGCCGGGAGACCATTGGTACGTACCATACGGTGCGATCGCGTTGTGATGGGGATGAGTGGGCGCTGTCATCGCGACAGCGGGGGTGTAGAAGGGGGCGCGCGCTGTCCGCTCCAACTTGCGTCGGATGTCGATGGCGAACGACATGATCTCACGAGCCTCCTCCATCGAAGCGCATGACAGTGTGATGGAGACGCACGGGGTTGTATCGGGTGAAGGAGGCGGGGGCGATCCAGAAGTCCCCACTCCATTCTGTTCCATGGATGAAACGTGCGTCCCCACAGACGGATGAGCGATGCCGTGGACGATTCCGTGGAAGAGGCCCGCATTCTGATGCTGGACGCTGACTGGATGCGCCTTCTCCGAGAACAAGACGTCATCGGACGGCGCTTCCGAGGTGGTGTTCTGCTTCATATTGAACTCCCATTTCTTGGCCATCGACGCAGCGGTGGCAACGACAGCCATATACGAACTCCCGCGCTTGACTCCGTCGTTGATGGGCATGATCTTCGGCTCCGATGAGGACACGACGTGCGTTACTTCGCAAGCGAGCGTCGGTCCGAGACGTCCGAGAATGACGTCCTTTGAGTCCATGGGTGCGTATCCTGTTTGGTTGCAGAGAGTCCGTACGCACGCACCTCACACGCACAGGGCGGTGGTGTGGAATGTGTCGGGAACGAACAATCACATCGAAACCCAAATCTGCGCACCTCGGCCGTGATGTGTGCAGTGCGTCACGTCGTACAGAGCGAAGCGCCTCGCGGGATCGATGCACTCGAATTCGCAGCGGATCGCACATGCTGTTCCACGCTCGTCGCTCCATATGTTGTCCTTGGGAGATGCCGTTTTGCTCATGAGGAAGGCACCGAGCGTGTCGGTGGGTTGACTGCACATCCACTGCACGAACTCTATGGTGGCGTCCGAGCGGGAAGGATCGGCGAGTTCGGATCGCTCGATGGCGAAGAAGACGGCCAGTGGGGAGGCTGTCTGACTCGCGTCGCGACGCAGAATGTGCGTGATGCGCTGGTCGTTGCGCATGTCGGCGATTGCGCCGAGCACGAGCGTGTTGATGTTCACGCCATTCTCGTGTTTTGTACCGCTCATGATGCTCGAATGTTTCTCGAGAATGAGATGGAAGAGCGCGATGGAGACGATCTTGCTAAAGTCTGATATGAGGTCTCGGATGGCAGAACGCGCCTCGTGGTTGAAGCGCATCTGTGGAGTCATAAACTGCAAGTCGCTGCTGCAGAGCAGGTCGAAGAATTCGGTCTGCTCGCGCATCGTCAAGACGCACCGCGTCCGTTTCGCGCTCGGATTGTAGAATGATGCGAGCGAGCGAGCGACGTACCTGCCGCCCTCAGGCTCTTTCAGCTTTCTCCCATACAACAAGACAATTCATCAAAACGTAGGTACATGCGAACATACCTGCGCTTCGCACTCTCAGCTATGGCTTGTATCGATTCATCCATGATCCCGCTGATCGCCGCCCGTCGGCAAGATTCACCCGAATGACACTCGTACATGCTCGTGTACGTCATGTCTCTAATACCAACGGCTTTGTTACAGGTCTCGACGGAGTCGTACATGGGAGGCGTTGCTCTCGACTCTCGACAAGGAGGACTCGACATTCAAAACAGAGCCTTCATGTCGACGAAAGCGCTGGATACACGCCACCCATCGAGCGACGACTGGTTGAACTGAAGAGCTCCCCGGAACATCTTGGACATGTTGGTGACTTTGGACACGTTCCACATCCCGATCGGCTGATTGAACGCTCGGGCGCCCTCGAACATCTGGGACATGTTGGTGACGTTGGACACGTCCCAATTGCTGATGTCATCGTTGAAGTCATCTTGGTATCGGAACAATCTCGACATGTCGGTGACACGGGACACGTTCCACATGCCAATCTCGCCAAAGACGCGCCGACACGCCTTTCTGTAGAATGGACTGCACCATGTCTGTACTTTGCATCGCAGCAGTAGATTCTGATTGTCGTCGATGACGTCGGATATCAGATGCGGGATCATGTCGGCGTTCTTGTCAAGAATTTTGCAGAAGATACTCACTGGACCCTCGGGCGCGAATGTGAAGATCAGACGAAGTTTCTCCAGGGGCGCTCCGTTGCGGAGACCGTTCACAATAACCCTGTACCATTCGTTGAATGTAGTACTCGGGCTGACGCGGCGCGACCCGTACATACGTTTATGGTATTCCCGTCGAATGTCGTCTAAAAGGAACTCGGCCTTCATTCTTTGGGTCACATGTGCATCGAAAATTCCTTCGCGATGGATCGATTCGAGTGGGTGAGCCTTGCTCGCCTGAGCGATGACGGTGTTTAGACCCGAGCCAATATACCACCGCTGGATGGATTCCGCCACGTCGTCCACCTTCACCCCCCTCTTCATCTGCTTCCACCGACCGACGCAGCTCTCGCACGAAGCACGTGTATATACAAAAATCCACATGTATATACTTTCCATACAGAGGGGTGGAGAGAGAATTCTACGCGACGCGCCGCCGATATGAGCATCCATCAACAGCATTCCGATCCGGTTGCTCGCGGGCCCGAGTTTGAGCGCGTGAGGGTGCATCTCGATCGTCTCGTCACGCGGCATGTCATCGCCAAGACGGCGAACGACGTGCTGACGTACACCATCAGCTTCACCGTATCCCACATGGTGGCCCGCGAGCTCAGCCTCCTCGAGACGGCTCGCGGGGAGCGATGGTGGCCGATGATGGCCACCGTCATCGTCACCGTCGTCGCGTTGATCCCGCTCGCGTTGACAAGCGGCACCTTGGCACGCATCGACAGGCAGCGTGAGATGCTGCGCGAACGGCTCAAGATCATCGACATGAAGTACGTCAAGTCGGGGGGGCGAGGCGTACCCGCGCCCCTCCAAGCATCTGGCTTTCTTCTGTAACCCAGTTGTGTGAATGTACATTGACACACACTGAGCCCCAAGCCCCTCCGTGGGGTTTTTTTTCTGAACACGTGTACCCTCTCGTCGAGCCCCCCTCGCCTCAAGGAGGAACCATTCCGATGAACGACTTGAGACTCCCGTTCGACTTGGTTCGTCACATAGGCGCAAACCTCGATCAAGCTTCGTACAGCAACTTGCGTCTCGTGTCGGCGGACGCGAAGCGCGCACTTCCAAAAGCTCATCGCGCCCCTTCATGCACGCACATGAGCCCGGTCGACGTGCTCATACGGAACGTGCGCGCGTGCCATCCGGGCGGATGGGAGTCCATCCGCGCCCACGTCATACAGCGCTTTGCCGTGAGCGGCTCGCGGTACGGTGTCGACAACGCAAGTCCCATTGTAGTGTGCGCGCTCAGAGACAACAAGATGGACCTCCGCCAAGTCAGGGACCTCTTTACGCGCGCGCACTGGGTGGCCATGACCAGCGCATTGTTTACATCTCTCCTGTCAAGCATCTACGACGATCGGGCGACAGTACCGATCCTCCGAGGCATGACCGAACCCGATCTCACCGCGGCTTTAGCATCAATATGGAACTGGTGAACCACCTGCACCCCGCCGCCAGCCCCCTCGCTCTGAATCATGCCGTCGAATGGCTGTGGTGGAGAAGGATGTCGAAGTGCTGCCCGGGATCTCCTTGTGAAAGCGCCTTGCCGATCACCTTCGAGTCGTAGTGCTCGCGCTTGTACTGGATCATGAACTGGAGAAACTCGGCGAGTGCATCTTGAGACGGTGTCGGCGCATTGCTCGTGAATGCACTCTTGAGCTCTTTGGCTTTGGATCGATCGAGTTGCAGAACAGCAACCACAGCGTCGCAGAGCTCGCCGAGCTTCTTGTCCATGAGGAATTCGTCGCTCTTGGAGTCGCCCTTACTCGCCCCTTCCCGAATCTCTTGAAGATCACTCTTCACTTGATCGATGTTGTAATTGTACTTGCGAACCGTGAGCACGTTCTTCAGCTTTGGTTGTCCGTTGCGCGTGAACGTCTTTGCGCCCTCGGCCGGATCGGGCAGCTCCCAGACGACTGTGTCGCCGGGCAGAATGGTGTCGTTGCCTGTGTTGAAGATGGTGTCCGATCCGGAGACTCGTACGGCGAGAGAGAGGGATCTGTTCTCAAAGTCTCTCTTCGACTTCTCCCCCTGCGCCACGCCCACCATCCACATGTTCTTCTCGAGTCTGCGCAGGTACCTCCTCCGTTTCCTCGGGTCGCGCTCGTTCCGAAACACGTCCGCGCTGATTTCGTTCTCCAGCGAAAGGCCGTTCACGCTGCTCGCGACCGTCACGCTCGGGTTGTTCTTGCCCGACTGCTGGACGGCTCCCCCCTGCCTCGCGCCGCGCTTGGCGAACACGAGCTCGCCGCGCATAAGCGCAAAGTTCTCCTCCGCGATGCTCGGGTAGATGGTCTCGTTCGCTTTGCGGTGCATGCGCAAGGCGACGTCGTACGCATCGATGGCCGAGTTGATGATGATGGACGCCTGCGGCGTCACCTTCGACACACCGCCGGTCCCCCCGGACAGAATGCTCGCATTTCCATTCGTGGACATCCTTCTCTTCTTCCTTCGCTCACTCTTCCTCCTTTACACACTACCCATAGCTATGCTTATACTCGGAGGGGGCTTGGTGCCCTCGCTCTAGTATTCTTCGCCGCTGCTCGAATACGGATCATCGCTGTCGGAGCAGGACGTGTGCGCCGCGTCGTCGTCGCGAACGTGCCTGCGCCTCTCTCTCGGCACTTCCTCGCGCTTCATCATCCTGTAGCGCTGGATGAGACCCGCTCGATGTCCAACGACCAGAATAAGAACGTACAACGCGGTCGATGTCCAAATCAGAGCGCGCAGTGTTGAGAAGAGTCCGTTGACGGAGCACGCGGGATTGCTGTCGTTCTCGATCGCGCGCGTGAGTTTCTCGATCGGCACGACGATGATGGCACCCGTCACCGCGAGGTCAGTGGCCAGCGTGATTGTTCCGAGCAAAATCGCAATCATCGGTTTCGTCACGTTGTTCCATCGAGTCACATGGGGTATGTGCCGAGCCCGAGCCCGCTTCGATGAAGCCTTGGCAATGTAGTGGATGCTCACGAATATCAGTGCGATGGTTCCGACGATCCCGCTGATCGAGATGGAGCTCACGGTCCGCTTTACGACAGATTGCGCGAGCACTCCCGCGACTGCGACTTCCTTGTCGCTCGTCACGTTCAGGAACACGCACTCATTCACCCGATTGTAGATTGAGCTTGCATGCACCGCACCCCATATCTTCACAAAGAGATAGGCCAGTGAGAAAATGAACATAAAGTTGCCAGTGGACAACATCTCGTCGTTGTCACTCTCCCTGCGGAATGTTTATACTCAGGTGGGGGCCGAGCACCCCCCTGAACTCTCAAACACTCAAACGACAATCTCAGAGGAGATCCACGCATGCGTCCCATCCGTTCCCACTGGAATATCAAGCTTTGTCGCCCTCACTTCCCCCAAGTCGCGTGCAAACAAACCGAAAATGGGATTTCTTGCGAGGACCCATCAGCCTCGACTGTCGGAGGGCTTTGGATCACGCATGCGTCCCATCCGTTCCCACTGGAATATCAAGCTTTGTCGCCTTCACTCTCCCCAAGTCGCGTGCAAACAAACCGAAAATGGGGTTTCTTGCGAGGACCCATCAGCCTCGGCTGTCGGCTCGGCTCTCGAGATTGATGGAGTGATTCACAATCGCGCACCGTAAGAACGAATCACCATCGGCGTTTGTTCAAGTGTTTTCCTTTTCCCACTATGGGACCATATGGACACACACTTTGACGGGGGGTGGAGGGGGGAACCTCCCATTGTTGGAGTCTTTCCCGAATCGGACCATATAGAAGAAAACGCCATCGGCGATTTCTAGAGTGACTCGGCTCTCAGGGTCGATGGAGTGAATGACGATCGCGCATCGTAGGGACAAAACACAATCGGCGATTGTTGGAGTCTTTCCCACTATCGAACCAAAGGAGCAATCTGATGCGATCGGTACATGTTCGAGTGTTTCCCTACTATGGGACCAGAGGATCAAATCGCCATCGGTGCTTGTTGTGCTCATTGTTGTAGTGATTCTCGATTGCGCACCGCAGGGACGAATCACCATCGGCATCTGCTGGAGTCTTGCTCCATATGCGACCGCAGGAACAATTACCATCGGCCGTTGTTGGAGTCTTTCTCCATGTGGGACCATAGGAACAAAACGCCATCGGCAACTGCTGGAGCGACTTGGCTCTCAGGATCGACAGAGTGATTCACGATCGCGCATCGCAGGGACGAATCACCATCGGCCGTTGTTGGAGTGTTTCTCTCAATATGGGACCGTAGGAACAATCACCATCAGCCGTTGTTGGAGTCTTTCTCCATATCGAACCATAGGAACAAAACGCCATCGGTAACTGCTGAAGCGACTCGGCTCTCAGGATCGATGGAGTGTTTCTCCATATGGGACCGCAGGAACAAACACCATCGGCCGTTGTTGGAGTCTCTCTACATATCCCACATAGACCATAGAAACAAAACGCCATCGGCAACTGCTGGAGCGACTCGGCTCTCAGAATTGATGGAGTGATCCACAATAGCGCACCTCAGGGACGATTCACCATCGGCGTTTGCTGGAGTATTTCTCATATGAGACCGTAGGAACATTCGCCATCGGCGTTTGCTGGATCAACTCGGCTCTCAGACTCGATGGAGTGATTTACGATAGCGCACCTCAGGGACCAATCACCATCGGCGACTGTAAGAGTC
>Ga0209135_1000757_pt1 | contig 11672 bp, 13 predicted proteins | sample LauGreSBDMM110SD_4_FD_187570 | JGI IMG/M metagenome (GOLD analysis project Ga0209135, IMG submission 187570) | Freshwater lake microbial communities from Lake Michigan, USA - Su13.BD.MM110.SD (SPAdes) (version 3) | ecosystem: Environmental > Aquatic > Freshwater > Lake | place: Lake Michigan... | reverse complement strand
ATCTGAGATAGATGCCTTCTGTGCCGTCATTGGTGAAACCAACACAAGCGTTGCACCACCAACCTTTTCAATCCGCATTAGCCTTGAGCAATCGCAATCCATCTTGTCAGATCCATCGATTGGCCTTGATTGGACTCGCCTCGTACATGGCGATCAAAAATTTGAAATTTTTTCTCCAATTAAGGGCGGAGATACCTTCACCTGCTCTTCAACTATTGAGAGTTATCGCGTAGCTGCAGGTAACGAGATCGTGACAGTGCGATCAGATCTCAAATCTGGATCTGCGATTGCGCTCTCTTCATGGTCAACTCTGGTGGTGCGCGCATGATTGAAGTCGGAGCGGCTCTTCCTACCCACACTTTTACAATTAATCGTGAATTACTTAAGGCGTATGCAGATGCAAGCGGAGATCAGAACCCCATCCACCAGAATGAAGAGTTCGCGCTCTCGGTTGGTCTTCCTAACGTAATTGCCCATGGAATGTTAACGATGGCTCTGGTTGGAAAATTTGTCACTGATTGGGCAGGCGGATCAAGCAACGTTACTCATTACGGCGCTCGCTTCATTAAGCCAGTGATTGTTCCGGCCAATACAGATGTAGACCTCACGGTTTCTGCCGTCATTAGCGCACTAGAAGATGGCTCGGTCACCTTGGATTTAACTGCAACATCTGCCGGCATAAAGGTTTTAGGCATGGCTAAGGCGGTTGTAAAGAAGTGAGCGCTCCGGATTCGGTAAAGGCACTCGCAGATGCTCGCCTAGAAGCACGTGCGGCAAAAGATTGGGCCCGCTCTGATCAGCTGCGGGATCAAATTGCCGCTGCCGGTTTTGAAGTTGTAGATGTTGCCGGTAGCTACGAACTAAAAGCCAAGAAGCCTTACATCACTCTTGCCTACCCCCGCGATATTCGAAGCATTGATCTTAAAAATGATGTCACCGTTGGATTAATTGTCGAAGGATTTACAGAGGATGCGCTCGAGACCGTAAAAGCCATCAAGGCAAATAGTGATTGTGCTGTGGCCATTATTGCAATTGGTGATGCTGGGTCATTATCTGAAGAGATAGATAAGCGGACATATTTAGTCTCAGTTAACCCAGGTGCTGCGTGGGGAGATTGTGCAAATGTTTTTCTTGAAAAGGTTGAGAGCAAGTATGTAGTGATCATGGATCCTTCAACACGATTTACTGGTGATGCTATTACTCCTGTGGTTACAGAACTCGACAAGGGTGAATACGTCGCAGTTGGTTGGCGTGGGGGATTGATTAACACTGAAGATGAATGGCGAAGTGTCGATGACAGAGGCATTGGCGAAGTTGATGTTCTCTTCTCCTACTTCATGGCATTTAACCGTGAAGCGATGATCGAAGTTGGTGGATTTAATCCTCGTGCTCTCTATTATCGAAATGCAGATATCGAATACTCACTCAAGATCCGCCAAGCTCGGGGCAGGTTGCTGCAGATGGAGCTTCCTCTCACACAAGAACGTCACCATGGTTATCACGATGTCGATCCCGAATTCCGCGATCTGCAATCCAAGAAGAATTACGACCGTATCTTGGATAAGTACAGAGGTAAAAGCGCAATTTTGTCTCCGCGCAGGTAATCTTTCTACATGACCGAGTTATCCCAATACACCAGCCTTCGCGTGGGTGGCCCGGCTACAAAAATTGTCCAGGTATCAACTGAAGCTCAAATTATTGCCGCCATTGAAGAAGCAGGCGATACGCCAATCTTGATTATGGGCGGCGGCACAAATGTACTTATTGCAGATAAAGGCTTTGACGGCACCGTTATTCGAATCTCAAATAATTCTGTGCAATCCGAAGTAGATGCATGTAGTGGCGCAACGCTGACTATCGGCGCCGGTGAAGATTGGGACCTATTTGTCCAAACGACAATTAATAGTGGCTTTGCTGGTCTTGAAACCTTAAGCGGAATTCCTGGCACAGTCGGTGCTGCACCGATCCAAAATATTGGCGCATATGGCCATGAAGTTTCAGAGTTCATTACACGAGTACGCACCTATGATCGTCAAGAAAAAGCAATTAAAACTTTTACAAATAGTCAGTGTGAATTTTCATATCGAAACTCCCACTTCAAGGCTCATCCTGGTCGATACGTTATTTTAGAAGTCCAGTTCCAGATTCGTATCGGTGAAGAGAGTGATCCAATTACCTATCTCGAACTTTCAAGAAAGTTGGGTGTACAGCTGGGTGATAAAGCACCAGTAGCTGCAACCCGAGCGGCTGTTCTAGAACTTCGCGCGAGTAAGGGAATGTTGTTATCGGCTGACGATCATGATTCTTGGTCTGCGGGATCCTTCTTCACTAATCCAATAATTTCTCAGCAAGAAGCGGACGCACTCCCTGATGCTGCGCCAAAGTGGCCTCTCATTAATGGGCGAGTAAAGATCTCTGCTGCATGGTTGATTGAAAATTCAGGAATGCATAAGGGCGATGAAGTTGGCGGTGCCAGAATTTCGACAAAGCATGTTTTGGCTTTAACTAATGCAGGTGATGCGACAGCATCAGATATTGCAGAGCTAGCTAAGCGCGCGCGAGATCTTGTGAAAGAGAAGTTTGGAATAACACTTGTTGCAGAGGTAAATCTTGTTGGAGTAGAGATTTAACCTTCTGTAAGGAGTTTTTTAATTCGACCGATTCCTTCGACGATATCTTCATCGCTTGTCGCATATGAAAAACGTAGATAACCAGATGGTCCAAAAGCCTCACCAGGAACTGCTGCAACCTCAACTTCTTCGAGAATCAGTGTTGCTAACTCTGCTGAAGTCTTTGGTGTCTTTCCGCGAATAGTCTTACCAAGTACACCCTTGACTGATGGATATACGTAAAAAGCACCTTGTGGGACAGGACAGACAAACCCTGGAATCTCGTTAAGCAGATCGACGATGAGTGCGCGGCGACGATTAAAGGCAACGCCCATTTCGTGAACTGCTGTGAGATCTCCAGTGAGAGCAGCAATTGCTGCACGCTGTGAAACGTTAGAAACATTTGAGCTTAGGTGAGATTGCAAGTTAGTTGCGGCCTTGATGACATCTTTAGGCCCGATCATCCAACCTACGCGCCAACCTGTCATGGCATATGTCTTTGCAACACCGTTAATAATGATGCAGGTATCGGCTAGTTCTGGAACAAGTACAGGAAGTGAAGGTGCCGTAGCGCCGTCATAGAGAAGGTGCTCATAGATCTCATCTGAGATGATCCAAATGTTATGTGCTAACGCCCACTCAGCGATCGCCTTAGCCTGGGCTGGTGTGTAGACAGATCCAGTTGGATTTGATGGCGAACAGAAGAGAAGTGCCTTTGTCTTTGGTGTTCGTGCCGCCTCAAGTTGTTCCACCGTTACCAAATAGTTCTGAGTTTCATCTGCGAAAATTTCAACTGATACGCCGCCAGCTAATTTGATGCACTCTGGATATGTAGTCCAGTAAGGGGATGGAAGAAGAACTTCATCACCTGGATCAATAATGGTTGCAAAAGCTTGATAGACAGCTTGCTTGCCACCGTTGGTAACAAGTACCTGATCAACTGTGATCTCGTAATTGGAATCGCGCTTTGTCTTTTCAACAATTGCCTGACGCATCTCCGGTAGCCCAGCAGCCGGCGTGTAGCGATGATTTGCAACAACCTTTGTCGCTGCTGCAGCGGCTTCAACAACGTAGGCAGGAGTAGGAAAATCTGGTTCGCCAGCGCCAAAGCCAATCACTGGACGGCCGGCAGCTTTCAATGCCTTCGCCTTTGCATCTACTGCAAGGGTGGCCGATTCCGTGATTGCTGCTATTCGGGCTGCGACTCTGCTCATGGAGGTAAGTCTGCCGTATCGCGGCCTCTGCGCACGCTCAGTTTTACCTGAGGCCATCTCTGCCCCTACACTTCAACGCTCACGACAAAGAAGGTCTGCCTTGGCATGCCTACTTGTCGCGAAGGGCAGTAGCTCAATTGGCTAGAGTTGCCGTCTCCAAAGCGGCCGGTTGGGGGTTCGAGTCCCTCCTGCCCTGCAAGTGTTTTACCGAAGAAGTACGAGAGAGAAAGGAAGAACGATGACAGAGTCAGTTGAATCGACCGAGCAGAAGCTTGGTCCTTTGGCGCGCGTTGGACTTTTCTATCGCCAAATTCTTTCAGAGCTTAAGAAAGTTGTATGGCCTACACGCAAGCAACTTTCAACATACACAGCCGTTGTTCTTGTATTCGTTCTATTCATCATTGCAGTCGTCTCCCTACTCGACTTGGTACTTACCAAGATCGTGTTCTGGGTATTCGGGTAGCGGTAATTAGGTAAAGGTTGGAAGAGATCACAATGAGCGACGATGTAAAGCCAGACGCCTTCGAAGCAGCACTTGCTGCCAACGCGGATGAGCTTGCCCAGCCTGTAATCGAAACCCCTCAATCAGAAGTTATTGGGGCAGAGGTTGTCGAGACAGTTGCTGCTGAGATTTCATCTGTGGATGATCTCGCGCTCGCAAGCGATGAAGATGGCGATATCGAGTCAGATGAGAACGATCCCAACGCAGAATTCCGCCGCACACTTCGCGCAGCCATTGGTGACTGGTATGTCGTCCACTCTTACGCTGGATACGAGAAGAAGGTCAAGGGCAACCTGGTCAACCGTATTCAGTCACTGAACATGGAAGATTACATTTTCCAGATCGAAGTTCCTGAAGAAGAAGTCATGGAGATCAAGAACGGGCAGCGTAAGCAGGTTAAGCGCAATATCTACCCAGGTTACGTTCTCGTTCGCATGGAGCTCACAGATGAATCTTGGTCTGCAGTGCGTAACACACCAGGTGTGACAGGTTTTGTTGGTAACGCTCATCACCCAAGTCCATTAAGCATGGTTGAAGTTGAGAAGATTCTTGCTCCACGTCCAGTGAAGAAGTCAGACAAGCTAGATATCAAGGTTATTGATTTCGAAGTTGGAGAATCAGTAACTGTGATGGATGGTCCATTTGCGACACTTCCAGCATCGATCTCAGAGATCATGCCAGAGCAGGCAAAACTCAAAGTTCTCGTATCCATCTTTGGACGCGAAACCCCTGTAGAACTTTCATTCCATCAAGTCCAGAAGATTTAACGAAAAAAGAAAAAGGAAAAGGTAGAAAAAATGGCACCAAAGAAAAAGGCAACTGGATTCATCAAGCTGCAGATCCAAGCAGGAGCGGCTACACCTGCTCCTCCAGTAGGTCCTGCCCTTGGTCAGCATGGTGTGAACATCATGGAATTCGTCAAGGCATATAACGCTGCGACTGAAAGCCAAAAGGGTCAGATCATCCCTGTAGAAATTACTGTCTACGAGGATCGTTCATTTACCTTCATCACAAAGACACCTCCAGCATCACGCCTTATCTTGAAGGCTGCCGGAGTCGACAAGGGATCAGCGATTCCTCACAAGACTAAGGTTGCAAATATCACCATGGCGCAGGTCAAGGAGATTGCAACAACAAAGATGGCAGATCTCAATGCAAATGACATTGAGGCAGCAGCGAAGATCATCGCGGGTACAGCTCGCTCAATGGGAATCACTGTTTCGGCCTAATAAATAAAGTTTCTCGGGGCCAAATCGGTCTTGAGATGTGGGAGAACCTCGCTGGTTCGCTAACCACAACCACTACATCAACTCATACGAGTTGGCGAAAGAGGAAGAAATGAAGCGCTCAAAGAAATATATCGCGGCAGCTGAAAAGGTAAAGCAAGATCACCTCTACACACCGCTTGAGGCAGTAACACTTGCCAAAGAGACATCAGTAACTAAGTACGACTCAACTATTGAAGTTGCACTCGTTCTTGGTGTTGATCCAAAGAAAGCCGACCAGGCAATTCGCGGAACAGTAAACCTTCCACACGGAACCGGTAAGACTGCTCGCGTTCTTGTATTTGCAAACGGTGAGCGTGCTGAAGAAGCTCGTGCAGCTGGTGCAGATATCGTCGGTGGAGATGAATTGATCGACGAAGTTTCAAAGGGCCGTTTGGACTTTGATGCAGTTGTCGCAACACCAGATTTGATGGCCAAGGTTGGTCGTCTTGGTAAGGTTCTTGGAACACGTGGCTTAATGCCAAACCCAAAGACAGGCACAGTGACAACAGATGTCACGAAGGCTGTTAAGGACATCAAGGGTGGAAAGATTGAATTCCGCGTTGATAAGAACTCAAACCTTCACTACATCATCGGCAAGGTTTCATTCACAGCTGAGCAGCTTGCAGATAACTACGCATCAGCAATGGATGAAGTACTTCGCGCAAAGCCAAACTCGTCAAAGGGTCGCTATGTTCAGAAGGCTGTTATCTCAACTTCGATGGGACCTGGAATCGCAGTTGATCCCAACCTCGTTCGTGAGCCATCAGCTAACTAATTTCTTCCAGCAATACCCGGCTATCTTGAGACTTGCTCGTTAAAGTCTCTGCGATTAGCCGGGTATTGCTTTGCGACCGAGAAGAAGCGAAGCGGAGAAATCGTGCTTCACCCTCGATTTCGCAGCTAGCTTCGAACGGGAATTTGACCCGAAAAGCGGGGAAGCCTTAAGGTTGCCCCATAACCAAAGACCGCAGGTCTGGCTCGCAAGAACCAGATAATTGAGGAATCTCAGCCCGCGTAGGTGTTCACGATAATCCGTGCGCTCTTACGCGTCACGGATTTTTTCTTTTATATCCCAAAGTCACAATGTAAAAGGAAAGGTGAACCGAATGGCTCGCCCAGATAAAGAAGCAGCAGTTGCAGAACTGACGGAAGACTTCCGTACAGCTAATGCGACATACCTCACCGAATATCGCGGTCTTACCGTGACTTCGATGAAGCAATTGCGTCGCTCACTTGGTGCTGACACCAAGTACGCAGTTGTAAAGAACACCCTTACAAAGATTGCAGCAAAAGGCGCTGGTGTTGAGATCACGGATGATCTTCTCGCTGGTCCGTCTGCTCTTGCTTTCGTCAAGGGAGATCCAATTGATGCAGCTCGTCATCTCAAGAACTTCCAGAAGGAGAACCCACTTCTTATCATCAAGGGTGGAATCTACGAAGGAAAGCTTGTAACAACAGCTGAAATCATGAAGCTTGCAGATCTTGAATCTCGCGAGGTTCTCTTGGCAAAGCTTGCTGGTGCAATGAAGGGATCGCTTGCTAAGGCAGCGCGAGTCTTCGATGCACTTCGCATCAAGATGGAAGCTAGTGCTCCGGCAATGTCCGAGCCATCAAATAAGAGTGCTGTGTCCGAGGTTCCAGCTCCAGCTGTGACTGAAGACGTTGTGGTTGAAACCCCAGCAGCAACACCAGAAGAAACACCAGAAGTTGTCGCTGAAGTGACCGAACCTGTTGCAGTCGATGCTGTGGCAGAGGTTCCAGTTCAAGATGCGAACACCCCAGAAACTCCAGCGGAATAAGAAAAGGATAAATAAAAATGGCAAAGCTCTCACAAGCAGATTTGATGTCACAGTTCAAGGAAATGTCACTTGTTGAACTCTCAGAGTTCGTCAAGGCATTTGAAACAGAATTCGATGTCACAGCAGCAGCTCCAGTAGCAGCTGCAGCAGCAGGCGGCGCAGCAGGCGGCGCAGCAGAGGCAGCACAGGATGAGTTCACACTCATTCTCGAAGAGGCTGGATCACAGAAGATTGCTGTCATCAAGGAAGTTCGCAATATCAATTCAAGCCTTGGCTTGAAGGAAGCGAAGGATCTTGTAGATGGAACTCCTGCAACCCTGATCGAAAAGGGCAAGAAGGAAGATGTAGACAAGGCAAAGGCAGCTCTCGAAGCAGCTGGCGCAAAGGTCACCGTCAAGTAATTTCTTTACGTTTAAACCCCAGTCGGGCCGGCTGCGAAATCCCCAAGAAGGATTTCTCCGCCAGCACCGGCTGGGGTTTATTCAATTCAGGGCCCAATGGATGTGGGTTAAGCGTGGGCGGACAGGATCCGGCTTTTAGGGCGACTCTTAATGTCATTGACGACAGTAATAAAAATCGCCTAACGTATACAGATGACGGCAACGGCAGAAAAGACAAACATTGAAATTGTTTGTGCCGGAATAATTGTTGCTGATCTCTTTCTCCCTCCAATAGACAAGCTTCCTGATGAGGGTGAGTTGATAAAAATCGAGGAACCAGCTCATCAAGTGGGAGGTTGCGCTTCCAACACTGCGATTGCATTATCAAAACTAGGAAAGAAAGCCGGAATTATTGGAATGGTTGGTTCTGATTCTATTGGCGAACAACTTATTGAATTACTTATAAATGAAAAAATAAATACCAACGCAGTCTTTAAAACCAAAGAAGCATCAACGTCGCAAACAGTTATCGTCCCAGTAAAAAATCAAGATCGAAGATATATTCACTATCCTGGGGCGAATTCTAGAATAAGTGTTTCTGATATAGACAATGGCCTTCATGGTTACTCATATCCAAATCAGAAGAAGATATTGATATTTGGTGGGTATTTGCTGATGCCAAATATTGATTCAAAAGAACTTGCAGACTTTTTTAAGAAATTAAAAGATCAAAATTACATAATAATCCTAGATATTGCAGTCACTAATAATCAAACAGGTGTTAGTGACAAGGTAAAGGATGTTTTACCATTTGTTGACTACTTCTTTCCTAATGTAGATGAATCATTTCAAATTACTAATCTAGAAAAACCTCAAGATCAAGCCAAGTGTTTTATGGACTGGGGGGTAAAAGCTACTGCTATAACCTGTGGAACAAAGGGTGTTTTTTATAAAGATCTAGAAAGCGTTTACCAACTTGAACCTTACAAAATTAATTTTGTGGACGGTTCTGGATCTGGCGATGCATTCACAGCGGGTATGGCAATTGGGATTAGCGAATCATGGCCCACGTTAGATTCATTAAAGTTTGGGGCAGTTTTGGGAGCATCTGTTTGCCAGGGGCTTGGCTGCAATACAACGTTATTTTCTAGAGATGAAGCACTGAATGAGATGTCGAAAATTCAAGTTAAGAGCCTAGTATGACACTACATTCTCTTTCATCAATATTGAAGAGTGCAGTCAAAGGTAATTATGCTGTTGGCTACTTTGAAAGTTGGGATAGCTACTCATTTGAAGCAATTCTAGAAACAGCAGAAGAAGAAAAATCACCAATAATTATGGGATTTGGTGCGACAATGCTGGAAGACAATTGGTTAAACAAAAATGGCATTGAATTCTTAGCTGCTAGTGGCCGAGCCTTACTAAAGGATGCAAAAGTACCCGTTGCGTTCTTATTGAATGAGACACACACCTTGGAACAAGCAATAAAGGGAATCGAAGTTGGATTTAACACAGTAATGATTGATAGTCACAGGTGGGAAGTTGATAAAGCAAAGAAGGAAGTGAAAGCACTAGTCGATATTGCCCACAAAAACAATGTTCAAGTAGAAGCTGAGTTTGGAAGTTTGCCAGATTATTTAGGAGGAGAAATAGTCGATGCAAAGTCCTATATGACCGATCCAGCGGAAGCAAAGAAATTTGTCGAAGAGACTGGAATTGATTGTCTAGCGGTTGCCATCGGAAACGTTCATCTTTTGACAAAAGGAAGTGCAAAGATTGATATTCAAAGACTTAAAGAGATAAGGAGTCAGGTAAGCCTGCCGATAGCCATACATGGTGGAACAGGTTTTCCGGATAATCAAATAAAAGAGGCCATCGCAAACGGCGTTGCCAAATTTAATGTTGGAACGCGGTTGAAAACAGATTTCCTTAAATCTGTAACAGAATATGTAACAAGTTTAGATGAAAATTGTTTCGTTCACGATATAGTTGGCTCTCATAAGAAAAGTGATTTTCTAGAAGTTGGTAAAGATTCAATAAAGGCAAATGTGCGAAAATTTATAAAACTTTATGGCTCTGGAGGAATGGCTTAATTATGACTACTCGAGAAATTGATTTAAAGGCACAAGATACCGAATTATTGATTTCTCTTTTTAAAGATATAATTCGACTTAGGAAATTTGAAGACAAAGTTTATCAACTATTTCTCAAAGGCGAATTACCAGGAACTATTCACCAGTATCAAGGACAAGAAGCTGTTGCCGTTGGAATTTGTTCAGTCCTTGAAAAAAGCGATTGGATCACTTCAACTCACAGACCACACGGGCATGCAATTGCAAAAGGTGTAACAATGCGTGACGCCATGGCAGAACTTTACGGCAAGGAAACTGGTTGCTGTAAAGGTAAAGGTGGCTCTATGCACTTGGGAGACCCTGACGTTGGAATGATTCCAGCAATCGCGATCGTTGCTGGTGGAATAAGTATCGTGACAGGAATAGGTCTTGCCTTTAAGTTGAAGAAAACTAAGCAAGTGGCTGCATGCTTTTTTGGTGAAGGCGCTACTAATGAAGGTGCGTTCCATGAGGGATTAAACATGGCCGCCTATCAAAAACTACCCATTATTTATGTCTGTGAAAACAATCTGTATGGTGCATCGACACAATATAACAAAACAACTTTGGTCGAAGATGTAGCAGAACGAGTAAAAAGCTATGGAATGAGATCAATGATTGTAGACGGAATGAACGTTGTGGAAGTTTACTTGGCGGCAAAAGAAGCAAAGGAATCTGTTTTGAATGGAGAAGGACCCATACTGATTGAAGCAAAAACTTATAGATTTGCTGGACATAGTAGAGGTGACGCAAAGAAGTATAGAGATAAGGAAGAAGAAGATTATTGGAAGACTATGGACCCAATCGAGAGAATGAAAGATTCACTGTTTAGTAACAATGTTCTCGATGATGATTCATACGCCTTGATTCTTAAAGATATACAAGCGGAGATTGATGATGCAGTTTTATTTGCGCAGCAATCAGATTTCCCACCAGTAGAGGATGCGTTTATTGGTGCTTATGCGTCAAAAATGAGTTCACCAGAGGTTGTGCAATTATGACGAGTAATCGCAGACTAAGCATCGGTGAAGCGATTAGAGAAGCAATTGCTGAAGAAATGGAAAGAGATCCTAATGTCTTTCTAATTGGTGAAGATATTGGTATTCCTGGCGGTTTTGGTGGTGCTTTTGGAGTCTATTTGGGACTGCCGGAGAAGTTTGGCCACGAAAGAATAATTGACACGCCAATAAGTGAAAAAGCAATTATGGGAACTGCTGTTGGTGCTGCATTAATGGGGATGAGGCCTATCCCGGATTTGCAGTATTCAGACTTTATCTTTGAATGTATGGATGAAATTGTTAATCAAGCTGCAAAAATCCGATATATGTCGGGTGGCAAATTGAAAGTACCTTTAGTTCTTAGATGTCCAGTAGGCACTGCTAATCGAGGTGCGCAGCACGGTCAATCCCCAGAAAGTTATTTCATTCATGTACCTGGTATTAAAGTGGTGTGTCCCTCTGATGCTTACGTTGCAAAAGGAATTATGAAGAGTGCAATTAGAGACGATGATCCTGTACTTGTTTTTGAGCACAAATTACTTTATGGAAGCAAGGGAAGAGAGTCTGCTGGAGGAATGGACTTGACAGCCGAGGTTCCAGAAGAAGAGTATTTGTTTCCAATTGGCAAGGCGCTAAAAAAACGCAATGGAACATCATTAACCATTATTTCAACTCACTTAACTCTATATCGTTGTCTAGCGGCCGCTGAGGAACTAGTAGCAGAAGGAATTGACTGCGAAGTTATTGATCCAGTTTCCCTACTACCTCTAGACACAGACACTATTTATGAA